>RCUK01002366.1_pt1 | contig 10124 bp, 10 predicted proteins | sample 2166381 | NCBI WGS metagenome assembly RCUK01 (sample SAMN09932809, study PRJNA488358) | compost metagenome | isolation source: compost soil in an enriched community | place: Germany: Experimental Botanical Garden
GAAATTCGCGACGTAGTCGTTCAAGGTTCATAAGGGAAGCATGTAGAGGCTGGAAACCTGGCATTTTACGTTGCGCAAGCGTATCGCGGGATCACTGATGACCCATGCGCAGGCTTTGTTTCTGACTAAATAGGGTCAATGCGGCACGACGAATAAGCTCCGCCAGCCAGATGCGCAGAAAGATAACGGACAAGCAACCAAGGCGCTTCCATCACGACTGGCGAAACGTATAACAGTGAGTCTGAAATCGTATTGGAATCCATGTTTTGTCGATCCTAGAATCCAAAGGTGTGGCCTTTCAGCCCACCCTGCAAAAAAAGGAGACAGAATTGGATCACCGACGACAAGGGGCGTTTCTCGGCGCCAGATGGCTGACTTGCCTGGTGGCATCCATGGCATCGATGTACGCCATGACTCAAAATGCATTTGCCTCGGATTTCCCTGACAAGCCGATTCGATGGATTGTTCCATGGGGTCCAGGCAGCACGACGGACACGTTGGCTCGGCTCGTTTCCGGCGAGTTGTCAAAGGCCCTTAACGTGCCGGTGGTTGTGGAAAACAAGGCAGGCGCGGACGGCAACATCGGCGCTGCGTATGTGGCGTCCTCGCCTCCTGACGGCTATGTACTGATGCTCGGCACGACCAGCACAAATGCCGTCAATGTGGTCATGCAGAAAAACCTCTCGTATGACCCCCAGAAGGACTTCCGTGCGGTCGCCAAGCTAGCCTCGATTCCAAACCTGTTGGTGGTCGGCAATGACATTCCCGCCAGTAGCGTCTCCGAGCTGATAGCCCTGGCGAAGCAAAAGAACTACACGTTCGCTTCCACCGGTGCTGGCGGGACCGTGCATCTCTCCGGAGAATTATTCAAGAAGATGGCGCATGTGGATATGTTGCACGTCCCTTATAAAGGGGGCAGCACACTTTTGCCCGATCTGATCACGGGCCGCGTCGAGATGATGTTCTGCAATGTTCCGCTTTGCATTAGTCAGATCAGAGCGGGAAAGCTAAAGGCGCTTGGCGTGACATCGGCGGTACGAAGCAAGGCGTTCCCTGATGTCCCGACCATCGCCGAACAGGGTATTCCGGGGTTTGATGTGGTCGGCTGGTACGGCGTTTTTGTTCCGGCGAACGTGCCCGACGCGGTGGTGACCAAGCTGAACGCCGCATTCAATCAAGCGTTGAAGGCGCCGGATGTGGCCGCCGCATTGAACGACTTGGGAGCGACCGTGGATCCCGTCGCGCCGCAGGCCATGGACGCCTTCACGGCCGCGGAACGCAGCCGCTGGACCAAGCTGATCGATGAGATGGGGCTTCGATGACTCACGGCTCATCCTTCACTGGCGTGCGTTCGTCACGCCCATCCGATCCGTGCTTCTGGTCCACGGCACAGCTGCACGCTGCGTTCCGCACGAAGCGCTTTTCCCCTGCGGAAGCCGTCGATGCGTGCGCCGCACAGATCGACCTTCTGGAGAGCACGCTGGGGGCATATCTGGCGGTAGATCTCGAACATGCCAGAAATGCCGCGGCGCTGACCGACGTGTCGGCGGAGCCGGCGAAGAACCTGGCAGGCATACCCTACGCCCTCAAAGACAATATTGATGTCAAGAATTGGCGAACGACCTGCCATTCGAGTGCCAGGCGAGATGTCGTCGCTGACAAAGACAGTGACGTTGCATCGGCCCTGCGCGAGACCGCGGCGATCCTGATCGGCAAGAACAGCCTGCATGAACTGGCCACTGGCGGACCTTCACTGGACCTGCCTTGGCCGCCGGCGCGCAACCCGTGGGACTCGACCAGGCACCCGGGCGGTTCTTCCAGCGGCTCAGCCGTGGCCGTGGCGGCTGGCATGGCTTACTTTGCACTGGGAACAGATACGGGAGGCTCCGTGCGCCATCCGGCCAGTGCATGCGGCATCTACGGCTTCAAGCCCACCTTCGGGGCAATCTCCACCACCGGCGTGGTTCCACTCTCAGGAAGTTGCGACCACGTCGGCGTGCTCTGCCGATCCGCGCACGATCTTCCCTTGATCATGGGCGCGATCACGGCACGATCGGCAGACCGGCAGGCCTATCAGGCGCTTGCGCTGACGAGACAGCAGGCATCATTGCGCGGAGCGGTGATCGGCGTCGTCGATTCCTTTTCGTCAGGGACAGACGCGCATCCAGAAATGACAAAGGCGCTGAACGCGATGCTTGCCAGCCTGCACCAGGCGGGGGCCATCATCAGACGCATTGATACGCCGCCCCTCTCTCGGTTTATCGCGTGCTCAAGGACCGTGGTTTACACCGAGGCGTACGCCTACCATGGGGACGCAATCGATGCGCACCCGAATGCGTACGGCCAGCGAACCTTGGATCGAATCGGGAAAGGCCGCTCTGTGACGGTTCGGGAATACGTTTTGGCGAAGGATGAACAGCGGCTGCTCACCCAGCAGTTGGATGCGGCGCTCAGAGACGTCGATGTGTGCCTATCTCTATCGAGCTTCGTTTTCCCCTGCCCCATCGACGACCAGGCTCTTATCCGGGACACGTACGACCTCCAGGCCAGGGTTCCTTTCAGCCTGACGGGATTGCCGGCAGCGAGCGTGCCCGTCGGGCTGTCCGCGCAGGGCCTTCCAGTGGGCCTGCAATTCGGCGCCGCAGCGGGTCGTGACGTCAATCTGGTGTCTTTCCTTCAAGCGCTTGAAGACGCGGGCTTGAGTGGATATACGCCGCCGCCAGCCTAGGCACTACGCAACGCATGGATGTCACTGGCGCCTGGCCTGTCCCGAGGGGGCCGGCCAGGCGCGGCACGTTATCGCGAGCGATGCTTGCTCAGGTAATCCAACACGGCGGCAACCACCGCCTCCGGTTGCTCGGGCAGCAATGCGTGAGCGGCATTGGGAATGGTGCTGTCGGTCACCCGATCGCCCAGTTGATCGCTTAATACACGCGCGAAACGTTGCGGCGCGATCACATCGTATTGCGCCTGCAAGTTCAGGATGGGCGCGCGCCCGCCCGCGAAGAAGTCGTCCACCGGCGTACGCTTCTGCGCGAGCGTCTGCATGGTCAACAACCGCGTGTTCCATCCGGTCAGCCATACGCTGGCGTCATTGCCCGGCGCAAAGAATACTTCTTGCAGGCTTCTGAGACGCACGTCCGTGGGAAGCGACGTGTCTCCGCAACGTTCAATCACCGCCCGCGTTTCATGGCTGATCGGCATTCCCTCGAATCCCTCGGGCACCTTGCCTGCAGAGCCCGCCAACAACAGCAGCGCACGCACCAGGTCCGGGCGATCAGAGGCCAGCGTTCTGGCGATCCAATTCCCATGCGCGTGGCCCAGGATGAACGCAGGACCGGCATTCTGGCTTTCCACGACAGCAGCGATATCCTCCGCCCAATCGTGCAAGGTCTTGTCTTCCAGCGGGCCCACACTGCGGCCATTACCGCGTGGTTCGGGACGCAGCACCCGATATCCCGAAGCGGCCAGTGGGGTTGATATTTCTTCCATGTCTATCGCGCCTCGGCCGAGTGACGGAAGCAGGACAAGCAAGTCCCCCTGCCCCTGCGCGTACACCTCTATACACACGCCATTTTCACGCTCGACAAAGAATGAGCTTGTTGCGCAGGCGTCAGATTTATCTGCTTTCGCTTCTCGTTCCATGCGAGACTGTTGAACAACCGATTCCATTCGCTCTCCTGATTGCATCTAAGGTTTCCACTTCGAAAGTGAGCCTAAGCTCAGCACTCTAGGCGTTTGCCAAGCATCAATCCAATATGGAATTCGGCTAACAGTTATCGGAACACTGACTAATGGACATTCGCCAGCTTCGTTACTTCGTTACCGTCGCGGAAGAACTGAATTTCAGCCGTGCGGCGACGAAGCTGCACATGTCGCAACCCCCGCTGTCTCAGCAAATCAAGGCGCTGGAAGAAGAGATGGGAGTCATGCTCTTCCTGCGCACGCGGCGCGAAGTGAAATTGACGGATGCAGGGAAGGTCTTCCTTCGGGAAAGCCGATCGGTGCTTGCGCATCTGCAAGCCGCGGTCGACACCACGCTGAAAACCGCAAAAGGCGACATCGGTGAGCTGCGGATGGGCATGGCGACATCGGCTGTGTTTCACGTGATGCCAAAGATACTGGAGCGGCTACAGGCCCAGTTTCCACAGGTGCATGTGGCGGTCACCGATATGGGGTCCAGAGACCAGATTCGGGCGGTGCTTCAGGACAAGATCGATATCGGCATCATTCACGAACAGCCCCACATTGAAGAGCTGGCTGCGCTGCCGATATTCACCGAGCCGTTCAGCCTGGCCATTCCTTCCGGCCACGCCTTCGCCACCCGCGCGGACATACCCTTGGGCGAAATGCGCGATCAGGCGTTCGTGGCGTTTTCGCGCGAGTATGCTCCCGCGCTCTTTGACAGCTTCATCGCCGCTTGCGCCGAGGCGGGCTTCAGCCCCAAGATCGCGCACACGGCGCGGCACGCCTTGACGATTTTCCAAATGGTCAGCCTGGGGCTGGGCATCGCGTTCGTGCCCAGCTCATTCGCGCAAAGCTCGGTACCGGGCGTGGTCTACCGCAAGCTTGACCAGGTGCAGCAACGCGTCCGAATCTGCGCCATCTGGAACCCCAAGAATCCCTCGGATGTTGTTGCCAACGTCGTCCGGGGAATTCTTGAGCCCCCTATCGCCTGAGCGGGCCGCGCTATGCAACGTGGCGAGCAGGCCGCGCCGGTTCCGCCATGTCGTGGATCGTGGCGTTGGCCAGCAGCTCGCGGATGGGCGTTTCGCCCAGCGTGTTGAACGATCCGCGCAGGCGCGCCGCACCGTTCGCGCCCAACAATGGCGTCAGAAGGGTATCGACCTTGGCCTGTATCGCCTCGCCACGCGACGCGTTGGCCGCGGACCCGGACGGATTCAACACCGAATGGCGCTTCCACGCGCCATCCGGGCGCTGCACCTCGACCCAGCCGCAAAAGTTGCGCGGGTAAAGCGCGTCCAGGTCCTCGTCGTGAACCAGTTCTAGCTGCCCGGCAAGCGTGACGACATCGTTTGCCTGCATCCTGCCCGCTTCGAACTGTTCGGGCAGCACCGCACCGTCCAGTAGCGCCACCGCCACACTGTATCGGCCGCTCATCTGCGCATTCAGCGCACTGCCCGGCAGATAGTCGTAACCGCACTGCACTCGAACCACCTCGGGCATGCCCACGCGCACTCGGTCGCCCGGCGCCCAGTGGGACCGCAGCGCGATTGCGGCGTCCACATGCGCGTGCACGCTGCCGCAGCACGCATAAGGTTTGAAATTGGTCTCGGGAGCGTGCCAATGCGTGCCCAGGCGATCCGTCAGCGCCGATTCATCCGGATCTGCTGAAAATGCGCGCAGCCATCCTCCGTCTTCCGCCTCGAACAGTTGTGTGGGGCCGCTCAAGCCCAGGCTCGCCAGCTCCGCCGCCATCACGCCGGCATGCGCCGCGCGCCCCGGATGAAAGCGTTTGGACGACGCGCCATCTGCCGTAAACGCAAACAGCCCGCCCGACTGCGTTCCTGCCAAGCCCAAGGCCCAACTGGTACGCTCCGCGTCCAGCCCCAGCATCACGGAAGCTGCCGCCGCCGCGCCCAAGGGACCGCACACGGCGGTCAGATGCCAGCCGTGCAGCCTCGCCAGCGCGGGCTTTAGCGCCAGCGAACTTCGGATGATGATCTCGTAACCCGCGGCTAGCGCGGTCTCGACGAGTTCTGGCCTGGTGTCCAGGCTTTCGGCCAGCGCAAACACCGTTGGCACCACCACTGCGCCAAGATGCACCTTGGCGTTGTGGAAGTCATCCAACTCGAACGCATGGGCGGCCGCTCCGTTCACCATGGCGGCGTCCGAGGCGCGCAAGCGTCCCGTGGACTCCCCCCAAATTCGCGACGGCCCTTGCAGGCTGGAGCCGGGCGCCAGCGCCCATGACCGGATTGCCTGCGTCCACGGCTGCGCGCCTCCCACCAATGCGCACGCGAACGTATCCATGGCCAGCAAACGCAAGGCACTGCGCACGTCCTCTGGCACGTCATCGCGCCGCAGACCGGAAATCCATTGCGCAAGCGCCTTCGTGGTTGTCGTCATCACTGCTTCTCCTTAAAACGCCACGCGAATATTTGCGTCCGCGACAATGCCTTTCACCTTCTCGATGTCCTTGCGTATCACCTCTGCAAAGGCGGCCGGTGTCGACGGCACGGTGACAAACGACAGTTCCTGGAATCGTGCTTGCAAGGCCGCATTGGTTTTCACCGCCTCGACTTCCTGCGCCAACCGCTGCACGACCGCATCGGGCATGCCGGCCGGACCCCACACGCCATACCACGACAACAGTTCGAAGCCGGGCAGACCGCTTTCCGCAACGGTGGGTACATCCGGCAATTGCGGCAGACGCTCTGCGCTGGTCACGGCCAGGGGCCGCAGCTTGCCGGATTTGACATGGGGATAGACACCGGGCATGGGCGACGCAGCGGCGGAAACGTGGCCGCCCATCACGTCCGTCAACTGCGGCGCAGCGCCCTTGTACGAGATGATGTCCATGTCCAGCTTCAGCCCGTGCTTGATGAGCTCTTCAGCCAGATGGCCCGATGTGCCATAGCCAGACGTCGCCCAGGTGTATTTGTTCTTCCCGCCTTTGACCAGCGACGAGAACTCGCGCAAGTCCTTCGCGGGAATCCCGGGATGGGTCACCACCAGCAAGGGCACGTATCCAACTTGCGAGATGGCGGTGAAGTCCTTCTCTGCGTCATAGGTGGCGCGCCCCATGACCAAGGGCATTTCCACCTGGCTCGACGCGTTGAACAGTAACGTGTAGCCATCGGGCGCGGAGCGCGCGACGTATTCAGCGCCGATCAGTCCCGACGCACCCGCGCGGTTCTCGACGATGATGTTCTGGCCCAGCCTGGCCTGCAATTGTTCGGCCACCAGGCGCGCCATCGTATCGATAGATCCACCGGGGGTATACGGCACCACCAGGCTGATCGCCTTCTGCTTCGGATACGTCGTATCGGCCCCTGCCGCCACGGGAAGCGCGGCGGCGCCAGATGCGATCAGTGCGGCCAACGGCAGGCCTGCGCGCAGGAACGCGCGTCGTTGATTGGACTTCATGTTGTCTCCAGCCAGGGATGTCGAGTTCATCCGCAGCGCACGCCGCGCTTTCAGGGTTGCGCGTGCCGGCTGCGAATGGCATGGACGTTCTGTCGCGTCCGTGCAAGCACTCTATCTTTGCGGCTTCAAGACGGTCCAATACCGATTTCGACCAACAGTTATATGTCTGACTACGCCATGTTGCGCAGGTCGGCGCGCTGATCGATGCGCCAAAGATCCGCCAGCTTTTCCTTTGCCGCCGCCGCACCCAGGCATGGGGTCGCAAGCTCAATGAACTTTGACTCAAGCTCGGCGTCGCTCAACGGATCTTCTGGATCGCCCTTGCGGTTCGCCTGGAAGTGCGTCCGCCGCTCTCCGGATGTGAATTCAATCTCGATCCGAGCTGAGCGATTGGCCGGGAATGCAGCGTCGATATCGGGATCCGCATGCACGTCGATACGGTCGATGAGTGCGCCCAGCACGGGGTCATGGACCCGTTCATCGTCATAGGCGTTCAAGCGGACGCTGCCATGAAGCAAGGCATGCGCCACCACGTAGCGCAGGCTGAAGCGCGGCATCGATAGCCGCGAACGCATGGCCGCAACCCACATGATTCTTGAACGTCAGCCGGGTAATGTGAAAGTCCTTGCCCAAGGTGTCACCCACGCCATCCCAGGAGGGGCCATCGCTCATGGCTTGCCCCAGCCCCCCTTTTCCGTCCAGCATGTCCCAGGCGCCCGTCAGCCCACGCCGAGCCGCCTTCGCGGCCAGCACGCCGGCTTCGGCCGCCCGCGCGGCATGCAGGGGTTTGGACATGGAGTCGCTGCGAAAAGCTTGCTGCAAGCCGGCTGCAAAGGTGGCGGCGTTGCCCAGGGCATGGGCGAATTGCGCCTGGTTCAGGCCATAGGCGGAACCGGCCGCAGCCGCCGCGCCGAACGTGCCTACCGTTCCCGTGCTATGCCAATACTGATAATGCGCACGGCCCAGCACCACGCCGATGCGGGTGGACACTTCGTAGCCCGTGACGATGGCCTTCAACAGCCGCACCCCGCACAGACCTTGTTCCTGGCAAGCGGCAAGTGCTGCGGCGATGGTTGCGGCCCCCGGGTGGTACATGGCGTCCCGATAGCTGTCGTCCAGTTCGGCGACATGCGCGGCCGCCCCATTGACGAGGGCTGCCGAGCGCGCCGTCGCCTGGCCCCCCGCCACCAGATCGGCCGCATCGCAGGCGGGCTCGTCCAGCAGCAACGAACGCAGTATTTCAACCGCGGGATCGGACGCGCCGGGATAGGCCGCCGCATACCAATCGATCAGGGCGCGCTTGGCGTGCCGGCTGACCTCTGTGGACAGGGGTTCTTGCTGGATCTTGTCGGCAAATGCGCTCAGGACTTCTATGGCATGCATGCGGCAGCTTCCACGTGACGTTCGGTTTACTCAGAGGCGTCTGGCTGGATAGCCAGGCCCTGCCGAGTCTATGACCGCCCGCGAGGCCACCGCAACGTGGCAATTCCACTTGATGGAATTGCGCACGAGTCGTCGCACAAGTCCTGGACGCTAGCGCTTGCCGCCCAACAGGCTCAGCACATGAGGCAAGAGCGGCAAGGTATTGGCGGGATTCCATACTGCCGAGTACTCAGCTTCGACCACCAGGCCATCGATGTCCTTGAACACCACGCCCGGGACGCCGGCGCGGGCGAATGACCGTGGCACGAGTGATACGCCGCGCCCCATGGCAACCAAGCTCACCACCGACACGAAGTGTTTGGCGTAATGCATGATCCTGGGGCTGAACCCGGCCTCCATGCAGGCGGCGATCGTCAGATCATGAAAGCTTGGCCCGCTGTGCCGGGGAATGGCGACGAAGGCATCTTCGGCCAACTCTTCCAGTTTGACGCGCCGGCGTCGCGCCAACCGGTGCCCTTCATCCAGCGCGATCACCAGCCCGACGCGGCCCACGGGTATCGACTTCATGTCGCCCACGCCCTGGGAAACCTGGGCAAAGCCGATGTCGATGCGATCCTGCTCCAGGGCCTGAAGCTGCTCTGACGATCCCATCTCTTCCCAGACGCTTTCCAGGCCGGGCAGATCGCGTTCCAAGCCCAGCACCACCTCCCGGATATCCATGAACAGCACCGCCGCCACAAAGCCAATGCGCAGGTGCCCCGCATCGCCACGTTCGGCGCGCTGCACCGTGCGGATGGAGAGTTCCGTCTGCGCCAACAATCTCCGGGCTTCCTGGACTAGCGCCGTACCGGCCACCGTCAGTTTGACGCTACGTTTGTTGCGGTCAAAAAGGGTGACGCCGAGCCGTTCTTCCAACTGCTGGATGGCCTTGGTCAACGGCGGCTGGGAAATGAAAAGACGCGCGGCGGCCCGCCCGTAGTGGAGCTCTTCAGCAAGCGCAAGAAACATGCGCATCGACTTCAAATCCATGGCGCGGGACGTCAGAAATGGGAAAGTGTGAATGGGACCGCCAAATTCGGTAATTCCAAAAGAGAATTACTGACATCCGAAAAACATATTGGACGGCTATTACACAGAATAAGCAGAATCGCTCCATAGAACAATATTCATATCGGAGACTTTCATGCGCAGCCCCTATTTTCGATGGTTTGCCGCAGTTGGCGCTTGTGTGCTGGCCGCGGCCAGCGGGGTGGCGCATGCCGACTATCCCAAGCGCCCCATCCGCCTGATCGTGACGTTCGTGCCGGGCGGCGGCGCAGACCTGCTGGCGCGATATCTGGGCCAGGCCCTGACGGCGGACTTGAAGCAGACCGTCGTGGTGGAAAACCGGCCCGGTGCGGGCGGCATGATCGGCGTCGAGACAGGCCGCAACGCACCCGCGGACGGCTACACCCTGACGCTGATTTCCTCCAGCTACACGGTCAACCCCAGCCTTTACCGGATGCCGTTCGATCCGGTCGCGGACATCACGCCCATCGTGCAGGTGTCGCGCGGCCCCTTGCTGGTGGTGGCCAACCCCGGCTTCGCCCCCAATACCGTGCCCGAGCTGATCGACTACGCCAAGAAGCATC
>RCUK01002368.1_pt1 | contig 10123 bp, 7 predicted proteins | sample 2166381 | NCBI WGS metagenome assembly RCUK01 (sample SAMN09932809, study PRJNA488358) | compost metagenome | isolation source: compost soil in an enriched community | place: Germany: Experimental Botanical Garden
AATGCTGTTGGGAAAATTGTTTTAATAGCAGATGATGACGAGATTTTTAAAAGAGACTTTGATGCTGTTATAACAAATTCCTTTAATTTATATCCAGAGGCAGCAGCGATTTGTTTTGCTATCGAAAAGCCTGACGGAACTTTGTTTAAAAAATATACTTCAGCAACAAAAATGAAGTTAAGTCAGCTAGATTTGTTTAATGTCTTATCCATTGAAATAAGTTTGAATAAGGCTGTTTTTGACACGTTAAATCTTAATTTTGATGAGGCTTTTGGTTTGGGAAGCCGTTTTGTTATGGGAGAAGAAGCCATTTTTTTATCGGATATGAAGAATAAAAATAAACAGTTGATTATTGAGCCCAAAGTAATTGCGGTACATCCTGAAATTTCAACAGTTGATAAGTTAAATTTGGAACAACGTTATTATGTTCAAGGAGCTTTTTTATCCAGAGTTTTAAAAGGGAATTACCTAAAGGGACTCTTTTTGAAGTTGTTTTTTGATGTCAAACAAAATAAAATTAAAATAAATCAAATACCAATAGCGTTTAGAAGTGCAGACATAGGGAGAAATGATTTTTTAGAAAGTACTAAATGAAGACAACGCTTAGTGAGATACAATTGATTGAAATTCCTGTTGTGGAGGACGTGAGAGGGAATTTAGGTTTTATTCAGAATGGTTTCTTACCATTTGATTTTAAAAGGGTTTATTATCTTTTTGATGTGCCAAGTAGTGCTTTTCGAGGAGGGCATTCCCATATTGACCAACAGGAAATTCTTATCGCTTTAAGTGGAAGTTTTGAGGTAGTTCTCAATGACGGATTTGGGAAAAAGTCTTTTCTTTTAAATAAGCCAAATGTTGGATTGCTTATTCCGACAGGTATTTGGAGAGAATTACAAAATTTTTCCTCGGGATCAGTTTGTCTGGTTGTGGCCCAAGATGTTTTTGAGGAGGAGGATTATGTCAGGGATTTTGATGAATTTTTGGAATCCAAAAAATGAAACTACTTTATATAGTTCCAAGTATAAATAATGAAGGGGGTGTCGCCAGGGTACTCTCCGCCAAAACCGATTATCTTGTCGGAAAAAAAGGATATGAAGTGCATATTTTAACACAAAACAATGGAAATTTCCCATTATTCTTTTCCTTTAATTCTAAAATTATATTGCATGACATGATTTTAAAAGGGGAGAAGATTAAGTTTTTTCTAAATTATGTAAAGGAGTTAAATCGCTATTGTAAAACAATAAATCCAGACCTAATCATTGTTTCCGACAATGGGTTTAAGGGCTATTTTGTGCCAATGCTTTTGGGTAAAAAAACACCAATTATTTTTGAAAGCCATGGCTCAAAATATATTGAAGAAAAGGAATTGGAATCTGGTTTTATTTCTAAATTAATAACAGCCGTAAAATTGTCTTTAAAGGAATTTGGAGGCAAAAAATTCAATTCTTTTGTTGCACTATCCAATGAGAGTCTGAAAGAATGGAAATTGGATAATGGAATAGTAATCCCAAATCCTTTGGTAACTAACTCTAAAATTCAATCCAATTTAGCGTCTAAAAAGGTAATTGCTGTTGGCCGTCATTCCTATGAAAAGGGACTCGACAGACTACTGGAGATTTGGCAAAAAGTAATTGTTAAACATCCAGACTGGATACTGGAAATTTATGGAACGGCAAATCCTGAGTTTGATTTAGAGCAATTCGCTTCCAAATTCCAAATTAGTGATTCTATTCGTTTTTGTAATCCCGTGAAAGATATTGAAGAGAAGTTTACTACCGCTTCCTTATTGGCAATGACTTCACGCACAGAAGGATTTGGATTGGTTCTAATAGAAGCCATGGCTTCCGGTTTGCCTTGTATTGCCTATGATTGTCCCGTTGGACCAAGAAGTATTATTAAGGACGAGGAGAATGGGTTTTTAATAGAAGATGGGAATATCGATTTATTTGTTGAGAAACTCAGTCTTTTAATTGAGAATGAAGATATCAGAAAGCGATTGGGCGAGAAAGCCCAAATATCGGGTGCTAATTACGATTTAGATGCCATCATGAAGCAATGGCAAAATCTTTTTGAAAGCCTGTTGGAAAACAAAAAATTACGCTGATTTTATCTGACAGAAATAACCCAATTTGTAACAGTCAAATAATAGTATTGAAGGGGTGTCAGAAAGTAAATTAACAGTAATTACAGCTTCTGATTTTTTGAAAATAGTGCCAACGAATTCTGTTAAGCGGACTCTTTTTAAAAAAGTATAGGCTTTAACGATTTTACTGTCGACCGTTTCTAAAACACCGGAATCAATTATAAAAGCCAAGTTTTCTAAAGCAGTTTTGGTTTTCTTTAAAAAAATCTCCGAAGTTTCTAAATTGAGATGAAAAGTAGGGTTGTCTATATGGGAAACGAAGATGTTTTTGGTTTCTAAAATAGTGAGGAAACATAAATCCTCATAACCGTATTTGGTTATTGAAGCATCAAAAGGATATTGAAGAAATAATTCTTTTTGTATCAGTAAATTGGAAGTTAGTGCGTTACTATTAGGCTTCTGAATCCTTTTTTGTAGAGGAAGCGCTTCCCTTTTATTGCCGTAAACCCAGCGGAGCAGTTTTTCTTTTTCCGGTTTTTGGTTTTGATAAACAATACCCCCAAAAGCTGGAGATTCATTCTTTTCAATTGTAGTAATATAATTTTGTATGAAATTTTGATCCTTCGGATAGGTGTCGCAATCTAGAATCAGTAACCAATCATAGCTTGCTTTTTGAGCCATTGAATTGATGTTTTTTCCTCTGCCTAAATTAAATGTATTCGACGAAAAAACACAATTTTCTAAAGTGATAATGATTTGATTTTCAGAAATAAAATTATCAGAAGAATCGTCTTGGCACAAAATTTCAAATTCGATACTACATTCCAGACACTGCTTTCGCAATTCTGAAACTAGGGGAAAAGCATTGTAATTGTATATCGGAACAAGAATGGAAAGCATTACACGGTTTTCTGAACCACTTCAAAAATTCTTTCATCTTCGCATTTCAATGTTTTAGATGGGAATTTCATCAATAAGGCATAATCATGAGTAGCCATCATAATGGTTTTTCCGTTAGCATTGATTTTTCTTAAAACTTCAAGAACTTCCGTACTGGTTTGAGGGTCTAGATTTCCGGTTGGTTCATCGGCTAAGATAAGTTCTGGGTCATTTAATAAAGCTCTGGCAATAGCAACACGCTGTTGTTCACCACCTGAAAGCTGATGCGGCATTTTATTGGCAAACCCTTTCATTCCAACTTTGTCTAAAACTTCATCCATTTTTCGTTCCATTTCGTCATTGTCAGTCCAGCCGGTTGCCTTCAAAACAAAAAGCATATTGTCTTTGATGGTGCGATCAGGAAGTAATTTGAAATCTTGAAAAACGATTCCAATTTTTCTTCTCAAAAACGGAATATCATCTTCTTTTAAGGTGGCTAAATCAAATTCCACTACATGTCCTTCGCCTTCAGTTAAAGGTAAATCCCCGTATAAAGTTTTCATTAAGCTACTTTTTCCGGAACCTGTTTTTCCAATGATGTAAATAAATTCACCATGGTTTACATCTAAATTCACATGTGATAGAATGGTTCTTCCTTCTTGATAAATAGTAGCGTTTTTTAAAGATAATACGTTTTGTGACATAATGGGTATTTGTTTATGTCGTAAAAGTAATTATCAATTGTCAATTTTCAATTATCACACGAGAAAAAAAAATTTTTTTTTTCGAACGCCTGATGTAAATGCTGTCTTTTTTATTTTCTGTTAAAATAATTGTTCATAATAAAAGCGGAAAGCGTTTCGTTATACACCGTAGAATATGATACATTTGAATATTAAACAAAAATCACAATGCGTAAATTTTCAGGGTTTTTATTTTTCCTTATTTTTATTGGTTCAGTGACCGTTTCGGCTCAAAAATCAGCCATTTATACCCACGATTTAAAAGATTTCAATAAAGCACTTTATTTATACAATGAGAAGCAATATGCTTCGGCTAAAATTCTTTTTGATAAAGTAAAAGTCACTGCAAGCCAAGAAGAAATTCAATCAGATTGCTCATATTATGCTGCTAATTGCGCTATTCGTACCAATCAATCCAATGCCGATGAATTGATGGAACGTTTTGTTTCAGACTATCCTACCAGCACTAAGCGAAATCAGGCTTATATAGAAGTAGCCCATTATTACTTTGAACAAGCTAATTATCCAAAAGCCCTGCAATGGTTTGATAAGGTTGACGAAAACCATTTGAGTACGAGTGACCGTGATAAATTTAATTTTCAAAAAGGATACAGTTTTTTTAATTCGAAAAAGAAAAAAGAAGCCACAACCTATTTCAATAAAGTGGTGAATTCAGCGGAGTACGGTTCACAAGCCAAATACTATCTTGGTTTCATGGCTTATGAAGGAGATGATTACAAAGAAGCGACCAAATATTTTGATGAAGTTTCGGGTGAAGAAAAATACAAAGAAAAGCTTTCGTATTATCAAGCTGATATGAACTTTAAGCTGGGGAATTTTCAAAAAGCCATTGATTTGGGGGAGAAAGCCATGCCTAAATCAAGTCCTTTGGAAAAATCAGAACTGAGTAAGATTATTGGAGAAAGTTATTTTAATTTAAAAAAATATGATAAGGCTATTCCTTATCTGGTAGATTATAAAGGAAAAAAAGGAAAATGGAATAATACCGATTTCTATCAATTGGGATATGCGTATTATGAGCAAAAGGAATATGATAATGCGATTTCACAATTCAATAAAATTGTTGGTGGAAAGGATTTTGTCGCGCAAAACGGATATTATCATTTGGGACAAAGTTATCTGAAGCTTGATAAAAAACAAGAAGCTTTGAACGCTTTTAAAAATGCATCCGAAATGGATTTTGATGCTTCGCTAAAAGAAGAAGCGAGTTTGAATTATGCCAAATTGAGTTATGAAATTGGAAATTCATATCAAAGTGTTCCTTCCGTTTTAATGGATTTCATGAATAAGTATCCTAATAACGCGAACAATGCCGAATTAGAAAGGTTGCTGATTGATTCGTATATATCCTCAAAGAACTACAAAGAAGCTTTGGCTTTACTGGAAAAGAATAAATCTGCCGAAAATAAATCAGCCTATCAAAAAGTGCTTTTCTATAGAGGTTTGGAATTGTATACGGATGGGAATTACCAAGAAGCGTTGAAAATGTTTAGCAAAGCAATTACGGAACAAAAAGAAGCTTCTGTTACGGTAAGAGCTACTTTCTGGAAAGGGGAAACTGAATATGTTTTGGATGATTACAAAAATGCATTGTTGAGTTTCAAGCAATTTGTTAGTTCAGACAGTGCAGCCAAAACTCCGGAATTTAAGAATGTCAACTACAATATAGCTTACACGTATTTTAAAATGAAAGAATACGAACAGGCCGGAAATTATTTTCAAACTCAGATTGATAAAGGATCAGCCGATAAAGTGCGTTTGAATGATTCGTACTTGCGTTTGGCAGATTGCCGTTTTGTAACTTCAAAATACTGGCCTGCGATGGAAGCCTATGTTAAGGTGATCGAATCGAAAAGCGTGGATGCCGATTATGCATATTTTCAAAAAGCCATCTGTTATGGATTTATTTCAAAGAATGACAAAAAAATTGAAGAGCTCAACTTATTCTTGCAGTTGTATCCAAAATCAGAATACAGAGACGACGCTTTGTATGAATTGGGAAATACCTATGTTGCCACAAATAAAACGGATTTGGCTATAAAAACCTATGATAAATTAAATGCTGAATTCGTAAAGGGTTCTTTTACCTCTAAAGCGATTTTACGCCAGGGATTGGTTTACTATAATGCAGACAAAGATGAGCAGGCGTTGGTAAAATTTAAAAAAGTAGCTGCTGATTTCCCTAAAACGGATGAAGCCTTGGAAGCAGTTGCGACAGCAAGATTGATTTATGTTGACAACGGTAAAGTAGATGAATATGCTTCTTGGGTTCGTACCTTAGATTTTGTGGCGGTTTCAGATGCCGAATTGGATAATGATACCTATGAAGCAGCCGAAAAGCAATTTCAACAAAACAATACCAAGCAGGCTATTTCTGGATTCAGAGCCTATTTGACCGCTTTCCCAAAAGGAATTCATACGTTAAAAGCTAATTTTTATCTGGCTCAGGCGTATTTTTCGGAAGGATCGGAAAGTAAATCCATTCCTAATTATGAAGCCGTAATTGCTGAGCCTCGTTCTGAGTTTACGGAGCAGTCTTTGGCCAGATTGTCTCAAATTTTCTTGAAAGCGAATGAATGCGATAAAGCCATTCCAGTATTGTCTCGTCTGGAGAGCGAAGCTGATTTTCCTCAAAATAAAACATTTGCACAGTCTAATTTGATGAAATGTTATTATGAGAAAAAGGATTATCCTAATTCGGTGGTCTCAGCTGAGAAAGTTTTGGCTAATCCAAAAACGGATGACAATGTAAAAAGTGATGCGCAAATTATTGTGGCCAGAGCGGCTATACAAACTGGAGATGAAACCAAAGCCAGAGCTGCTTATGCAAAATTACTAAGCATCGCAAAAGGAGAATTAGCTGCCGAAGCTTTGTATTATGACGCTTATTTCAAAAATGAAGATGCAAAATTTGAAGAGTCGAATACTGCTGTGCAAAAATTAGCAAAAAATTATTCCGGGTATAAATATTTTGGAGCCAAAGGATTGATTCTGATGGCTAAGAACTTTTACGGATTAAAAGACAGTTTTCAGGCTACCTACATTTTAGAAAGTGTAATTCAAAATTTTACTGATTTCCCGGATGTGGTGAAAGAAGCGCAAGCCGAATTGGATAACATTAAAAAGGAAGAATCTAAAACAAATTCATCGATAACGAAATAAGTTAGAATCAAGAAAAAAGATAAAAAAGATTTGAGAATAAAGACCATTTTAAGAAGTCTTTCTTCTTTATCTAAAAAAATAAAATATGAAAATCAATTTCCAAAATAGCATAATCATTTCATGTCTAATGTTAGTTTTCCAATTTTCATTGGCCCAAAAAAAGCAGGAAAATATAGGGACTGAGGTCGTAAATGTGGTAAAACCATATACGCCAACAATTTCAGATGCTTTCAAAGTAAAAGAAACACCTTCTCTTGATGATGAGGGAAATGCCAAAAAAGAAGCGATAAAATACACCATTTTCTCTTTTCCTGTGGCATCGACTTTCACGCCTTCAAAAGGAAAAGCGGAAGGAATTGAAAAATCAAAACAGGAAAAATTGTTTAAGAATTACGCAACATTCGGAGGAGGGAATTACGGGACTTTAAATGCAGAATTGTTTGTTACTGAGAACATCGATAAATATGGTTATGTAGCCGGTGTGTTTCGTCATTTGTCTTCACAAGGCGGAATCAAAGATGTGGAACTGGATGATGCCTTTTTCGATACTTCTATCGAAATGACCTATGGCTCCAATGATAAAGACATGTCTTGGAATGTTGATTTGGGGTATCAAAATCAAATATACCATTGGTATGGTTTGCCGACAGGTTTTGGTGATACATTGACTCCGGAAGACAGAACTGCTTTAATTGGAGGAATAGATTCGCAACAATCCTACAGCAATATCGCTTTGGGCGGAAAAGTCAGTTTTGATGAAAGTATTTTTAATGAAGCCAGTTTGAAGTTCAACCATTTTTCGGATGCTTTTGGATCTTCTGAAAATAGATTTTACGTAAAGCCTTCTTTTCAATTGGATGTGATGGAAGAATCAATAAAAACTAATGTGATTATCGATTATTTAGGAGGAAGTTTTGATAAAAATTATTGGAATACCAATACGGAATCAATAAAGTACGGCTTTACTAATTTTGGAATAGCGCCAAGTTTTGAAATGCAGGAAGACGACTGGACCGTGCATATTGGTATGGGGATATTTTATAGTTTAGATAACCAAAATAACGACAATAAATTTTTACTATATCCGCAAATTAATGCTTCTTATAAAGTGGTTGGGGATTTGATGATTTTTTATGCCGGAGCCGAAGGGGATTTGAAGCAAAACTCTTATATGGATTTTGTAAATGAAAACCCCTTTGTTTCACCAACATTATACATTACGCCAACAGATAAAAAATATGATGTTTTTGCCGGTTTGAAAGGAAAGTTCGCCGATAATGTAAGTTATAATGTAAGGGCTTCTTATTTGAACGAAAGTAATAAAGCCTTATTCAAAAGTAATGATTTTACCGAAAATAGTGCTAACGAAGACTATGCTTATGGGAATTCCCTTCAAGTGGTGTATGATGATATGAAAACGCTGAGTTTCTTTGGGGAATTAAAAGCTGATTTTACTGAAGATGTGTCTTTTGGAATCAATGGAACTTTCAACAGTTATACTAATGATGTGCAACAGGAAGCATGGAATTTACCAACGATTAAATTAAATTCGACTCTTGATTATGCAATAACAAAAAAATGGTTTGCTGGATTTGATGTGTTTTATGTAGGTGAGCGAAAAGACCAGAAATTAAATACGGATATTATTTATGTTGTTGCACCAAGTCCTATAACATTAGAATCTTATTTTGACGTCAATGCTCATGTAGGATTTAAATATAGTGAGCGATTAACGGCTTTTTTAAGAGCTAATAATATTACTAATAATGGCTATGAAAAATGGTTGAATTATCCGGTTCAGGGATTTCAGGTAGTTTTGGGAGCGAATTATAAATTTGATTTTTAGAGAAATTAACCGCAAGGTGCGCAAAGTTTTACGCTAAGCACGCTATGTTTCGTGTTTCGTTTTCTTATTGTTTATTTTAATTTTATTGAGATAGATTTTTTATTAAGTTTTAAAAGAAAAGAGCTTTGCGTACCTTGCGTAAAACTTTGCTTACTTTGCGGTAAAACCTTATGTCATGACTTTCAAACAAAAAATACATACTTATTACCTGCAATTAGTCCAAGATCGAATAGATGTTTTTAGGGATATGATTGTGGCACTCACCGAGGACTCTAAAAATGATGCAAAAGGTTCGGCGGGAGACAAGCATGAAACGGCATTGTCTATGATGCATATTGAGCAGGAAAAATTGAATCACAAACTGAAAGAAGTGCTTAGTCAAAAATCGGTTTTAGACAAAATTGATTCCAATACAATTGCTGAAACCATTATTGTAGGAAGTCTGGTAAAAGCCAACGGAATTTATTTATATCTGAGTGTGGCGTTGCCAAAAATCAGTATTGAAGGCACAAACGTAATTGCTTTGTCTCCTCAATCTCCTTTGGGAAATAAATTGATGGGAAATGAAGTGGGATTTTCGTTCGAAATTAATACGACAAAGTATACAATTGAAAGTGTGGAGTAATTATATTAAATAAAAAAGGCTATGAAAAAGTTGATTGTTTTTATGATTTTGATTTGTATGCATTTGAATGCTCAAAACACTGAATTTAAAGTTTACGACAATGGCTTGATTTACTCTGAAAATTCGGTGTCTAAACTTAAGCATATTGTTGACTCTCTGAACTTGAAGTTTAAAGTGTGTGAATTCAATAAAGCTTTTCTTTCTTGCGCTCAGGCAAAAGCGAATTTTGTAAATATGAGTGAAGGAAAAGTGTTAGAAGCAAAAAAAGATATTGAGAATAATATGTCTTTTTTAGAGTTTAAAGCGAAATATCCAAAAATAAATTATGATGAAAATTTAGTTGTAGTGAAATCAACTTATAAAGATTATGAAAATAATGAAAATATTGTGTTTTCTAGTCTTGAACTTGGAAAAAGTGATAATAAGAGGATTTCTAATAAAAGTAATATTGTTTCCGGCACCGATAAATTTATTGGAAAATGGATTTATGAGTTTGAAGAAAAAAGCGAATATTCTAAAGCTTCATTAAGAGCTTTTTATTTTATTGAGGAATTTAAAACAAAGCCAATTTCGGATAAGTACGCAAAATTAATTCAATATTCAGATTGTATGATAGATACTACTGCTCAAATATTTTATGACAATGCGAAGGATTCTGGTGTTCGATATTTTGATACTCTGCCAAATAAAGCTAAGAAATTCCAAGAGTATGTCAATAGAGTTTTGAGTAAGCCAAGTTTTAGTAATGAGAAAATGAAAAT
>RCUK01002370.1_pt1 | contig 10116 bp, 11 predicted proteins | sample 2166381 | NCBI WGS metagenome assembly RCUK01 (sample SAMN09932809, study PRJNA488358) | compost metagenome | isolation source: compost soil in an enriched community | place: Germany: Experimental Botanical Garden
CCGTCGGCTATGAAAGCTCGTCGCAGTTCAGCCGCGAGTACAGCCGGCTGTTCGGAGCTCCTCCCCTGCGCGACAAGCAACGCTGGAAGGACGAAACCACCGCGGTACCCGCCTGATAGTCCCGGGAGGCCATCTAGGGGATTGCCCTAATTCTTGATTTGACAACGTTACCATTAGACTTCGGCCATCAAATGACAACGTTGTCAAAACTCTGAATTTATCTCGGCGGCCGCATGAATCCTTTCCTGGAAACCCTGCTCGACACCCCCCTGGACGATACCTACCGGGGAGTGCCTCCCGGTGAAGACGCGATCCCGCTGCGGGCGGTGGCCACCCGGCAATGGCAACCCAGGAGCGGCAACATGGCCCTGCCCGTCCTGACACTGGATGAGGCCGCCTTCACCCACAACGTGGACCAGATCTTCGGGTACGCCCGCAGCCATGGCGCCGCGCTGGCGCCGCACGCCAAGACCCCGATGTCGCCGCAGATCGTGCAGCGCCTGCTTGACGCCGGCGCCTGGGGCGCCACGGTCGCCAACTTGCAACAGGCCGCCGTGCTGCTGCGCGCCGGCGTGCGCCGCCTGATGCTGGGCAACGAAATCGGCGGTCCGGCCAGCGGCGCCCGCCTGGGCAAACTGCTGGCAGCCTACCCCGATGCACGCATGCTGATGTTCGCGGATTCGCCAGAGACGGTGCGGTCGCTGGCGGCCGCAGCCGAACAGGCGGGCCGTCCCGCGGAGGTCCTTGTGGAAATCGGCGGCGGCCGCGCCGGCGCCCGCGACGACGCGGCGGTCGCCGCCATCCTGGACGCCATCGGCGCGCAGCCCGCCAGGCTGACGCTGGCCGGCGTCGCCACGTATGAAGGCGCCGTCGCCACATCGGACGCGGCGGTCACCGCGAAGAACATCGCCGCGCTGATGGAGCGGGCCGCAAAGGCATTCCGGCAGGTGCGCGCCTTGGCGCCGGACACGCCGCTGGTGTTCACGGCGGGCGGCTCCGCCTTCTTCGACCAGGTCACCCAGGCCGCAAAACCCTTGCTGGAGCAGGATGGCAACGCGCAGCTGGTGCTGCGCAGCGGCGCCATCTTCTTCCATGACCACGGCACGTACCAGCGGGCCCTGAAGGCCATGGACGCCCGTGTAGGCTTTACCGTCGACGGCCAGGCGCGCCGTGCCGCCACCGACTTCCAACCCGCCTTGCGCCTGTGGGGCGAAGTGCTCTCCCGCCCGGAGCCCGGGCTGGCCATCTGCGGCTTCGGCATGCGTGACGTGTCCTACGACCAGGACCTGCCCATGCCGCTCGCGGCCTTCCGCGACGGCGCGCCACTGGCCGGCTGGGACCCGCAGGCGCGCGTCACGCGTCTGAACGATCAGCACGCCTTCCTGGCCATCGCGCCGGACAGCGCGCTGGCGCCTGGCGATGTGATCGAGTTCGGCATTTCGCATCCCTGCACCTGTCTGGACCGCTGGCGCGTCTTCTTCGGCCTGGACGCCGAGGGCCGCGTGCAATCCGCCTACCGCACGTTCTTCGGGTAAGCCATGCAACAGCTGAATTTCCAACAGGTCTGGCGCTATCGCGAACAGCTCTGGGAAGGCATCCAGGTCACCCTGGAACTGACCGTCATCGCCGTGATCGCCGGACTGGTGATCGGGCTGGCCGGCGCCCTGCTCACGCGCCACGGTCCCAGGTCCGTCAAGCTGGCGCTGCGCGCGTATGTCGAGGTATTCCGCAATACCCCCTCGCTGATCCAGCTGTTCGTGGTGTTCTTCGTCCTGCCGGGCCTGGGGCTGCGCATGCCGCCCTTCGTCGCCGCGGCGCTGGCGCTCAGCCTGTATTTCGGCGCCTACGCCATCGAAATCCTGCGCGCCGGCCTGGACTCGATTCCCCGCAGCCAGATCGAAGCCGGCCACTGCCTGGGCCTGAGCACTTGGCAGGTTTATCGCCACATCGTGCTGGCGCCAGCCCTGCGCAACGTCTATCCCGCCCTGGGAACACAGCTGGTCATCCTGCTGCTCGGCACCTCGCTGGCATCACAGGTGTCGGCCGAAGACCTGTTCCACGCCGGCAGCTTCATCGAAAGCCGCACGTTCCGCAGCTTCGAAGTCTATGCCGTCATCTGCGGCATCTATTTCACGCTGGTGCTCGCCACCAAGGCCTTGCTGGCGCTGGCCGGCAGCCTGGCTTTCACCTGGCCGGTGCGCCGCTAGGAGCCGCAAGCATGCGTACGTTTTCCCTGACAGATTTCGCGTCCCTGGTCAGCGCGTTGCAATGGACGGTAGCGCTGGTGCTCATCGCGCTGGCCATCGGCGCCCCCCTGGGCCTGGGCCTGGCGCTATTGCGCGGCCATCGCGCCGCGCCGCTGCGCTGGCTGGCGGCAGCCTTGCAGCAGCTGGTTCAAGGCGTGCCGCTGCTGGGCCTGCTGATGTTCTTCTACTTCGGCATGCCGGTGTTCCTGGGCATCGAGGTGCCCGCGCTGACCGCCGTCAGCGTCGCCTTCATCATCTACACAGCGGCCTTCCTGGGCCAGATCTGGTACGGCGGCATCCAGGCGGTAAAGCACGAACAATGGGAAGCAGCCGCCTGCCTGGGCCTGTCCAAATGGCATCAGTTCCGCCACGTGATCGCGCCCCAGGCCCTGCGCCTTTCGCTGCCGCCCACGGTGGGTTTCCTGGTGCAGCTCATCAAGGGCACCTCGCTGGCTTCCGTGGTGGGCTTCGTTGAACTGGCGCGCGCCGGGCAGATCGCCAGCGCCGCGACTTTCCAGCCCCTGCTTGTCTATTCCTGCGTCGCGTTGCTGTATTTCGCGGCGTGCCTGCCCCTGACGATGTGGGCGCGTAACCTGGAGGGCCGCTTCCATGGCGCTCGTTGAAGTCTCCAATATTCACAAACGCTTCGGAGCCAATGCGGTGCTCAATGGCGTCTCGCTGGAAGTGAACGAAGGCGAGATCGTCACCATCATCGGCCGCTCCGGCTCGGGCAAGTCCACCTTGCTGCGCTGCCTGAACGCGCTGGAGACGGTGGACGACGGCGAGATCCGCATCGGCGGCGAACATGTCCACGCCGGCATGCCCGGCCTGCGTCAGTTCCGCCAACGCGTGGGCATCGTGTTCCAGCAATTCAACCTGTTCCCGCACCTGAACGTCGAGCGCAACATCACGCTGGCCCCCACGCTCAACGGCAAGATCCCCAAGTCACAGGGCCGCGCGCTTGCGCTGGACGTGCTGAGCCGGGTCGGCCTGGCCGAGAAGATCGACGCCTATCCCGCCTTGCTCTCGGGCGGCCAGCAGCAGCGCGTGGCTATCGCCCGCTGCCTGGCCATGGCGCCCCAGCTGATGCTGTTCGATGAGGTCACGTCGGCGCTGGACCCCGAGCTCGTGGGCGAAGTGCTGAAGGTCATGGAAGACATGGCGCGGCTAGGCATGACGATGGTGCTGGTCACGCATGAAATGGCGTTCGCCCGCAACGTCGCGTCCAAGGTCGTGTTCATGCATCAGGGCCGTGTCTGGGAACAGGGCCCGCCCGCCGAACTCTTCGCCAATCCCCAAACCCCCGAGCTGCGCCAGTTCATCGGCACGGCCTCGCCTTCCACTCACTAAGGCATCCGCCACTGGAGTCATCGCATGAAACTGTACGCCAAGCTGGCCGCCGCAGCGGCCGTCTGTCTCTCTCTGGCAGCCCCTGTCTCGGCCGCCGACAAACTGCAGGATGTCCTGGGCGCCGGCAAGCTGCGCGTAGGCGTGCTGATGGACGCCGCGCCCTGGGGCTTCAAGGACGCCAAGGGCGAGGCAGCCGGCCTGGACATCGACATGGCCAAGCTGATGGCCGCCGACATGGGGGTAAAGCTGGAGCTGGTGCAAGTCACCGGCGCCAGCCGTATTCCCAGCCTGCTCGCGGGCAAGGTCGACGTGCTGATCGCAGCCGCGGGCGCCACGCCGGAACGCGCTCAGCAGGTCATGTTCTCGCAGCCCTATGCCGCCGTTAACCTGGGCGTCTACGGGGGAGAAGGCCTGCCCCAAGCCAAGACCGTGGACGATCTGAAGGGACGCAGCATCGCGGTCGCCAAGGGTTCGACGCTGGACATCTGGCTCACCGACAACGCGCCGGGCGCCAAGCTGGTTCGCTTTGAAGACACGCCTTCGGCCGTGGCGGCCTACCTGGCGGGCCAATCGGAATCGTTCGCCGAGAACAGCGCCATCGCGCTCAAGGTCTCCGAAGACAACCCCGCCAAGGCGCCCCATCTCAAGTTCCTGATCCGCCAGTCGCCGGCCCACGCCGCCGTGCAGCAAGGGCAGCAAAACCTGCTGAACTGGATCAACACATTCCTTTTCGCCAACCGCCTGAACGGCAAGCTGCCGGCCTTGCAGGAAAAGTGGTTCAAGGAAGCCCAGACGCTGCCGCAGATGTAATCCGGGCCTGCGCCCCCAACCAAGGACTCTCATGATCAAACGCTTCAAATCCGGCTCGCGCATGAGCCAGGCCGTGTCGTACAACGGCTTCGTATTCATCGCCGGCCAGGTCGCCGACAACCGCCAGGGCTCGCTGGAATCGCAAACCCGCGAAGTGCTGGCCAAGATCGAAGCGCTGCTGGCGGAAGCCGGCAGCGACAAGTCGCACCTGCTTGCCGTGGATGTATTTCTGCCCGCCATTGGCGACTTCGACGCCATGAACCGCGTCTACGACGCCTGGATCGACCCCGCCAACCCTCCCGCCCGCGCCTGCGTCGAGGCCCGCCTGGCCGACCCCGACCTGCGGGTCGAGATGACCGCCGTCGCCGCCCTGCGCTAAGGCGCGGCCTGCGCCGGCGCTCCGACTCTCCGATCCACTTTCGCGCCGCTACCCGCGGCGCCGCTGCTTCCCTACATGCATACCGGCCTGTTTCACGAGATTGATTTTGACGCCGACGGCAAGGTGCTCAGCTTCCTGGGCACCCCCTATTCGGTGGACCGCTCGCCTTACTACCAGATCAAAACCCCTGTCTGCCGCATCCGCAACGGCCGTGGCCCGCGGGTGCTGCTCATGGCCGGCAACCACGGCGACGAATACGAAGGCGAGATCGCCCTGAGCCGGCTGATCCGCCGGCTGGACCCGTCGCGCATGCGCGGCGAAGTCACCATCCTGCCGCTGGCCAACCTGCCCGCGGTGATGGCGGCCCGCAGGCGCTCGCCCCTGGACAATGGCAATCTCAACCGGGCCTTCCCCGGGCTGCCGGGCGGCACGCCTACCGAGCGGCTCGCGCACTTCCTGGAGCATGAACTCTTCCCGCGCCATGACATCGTGTTCGACATCCATTCCGGCGGCACGTCGATGGCGCATCTGCCCACCGCCCTGATCGAGCGGCAGGATTCGCCCGAGCGCATGGCCCGCGCACTGGACCTGATGGGTTCGCTGGGCATGGGCCACGCCTTCGTCGCCACGAATGGCCGCGATGCGCCTACGTCCATGGCGGCGGCGGCTCGCGCGGGCGCGATCGGCATCAGCGGGGAATTCGGCGGCGGCGGCACGCTGACCCCCGCAACGCTGGCCGCCACGCAACGCGCCATCGACAACCTGCTGCAAAATCTGGGCGTGACGGACGCACCGGTACTCGGTCCGCATGAGCCCGCCGCGGCCGGCATGCAACTGCTGGAGCTGAACAGCCACGAGCAGAACATCTTCGCCACGCGCCGCGGCTGGTTCGAGCCCGCCGTCGACCTGGGTGCCGAGGTCCGCGCGGGCGACATCGCCGGCTACTACCACGACCTCAACCAACTTGGCGCCGAGGAAGAAGTCCTGCGCTTCCGGGTATCGGGTATCGTCATTTCACGGCGGCTGCATACCGACTGCGAATCGGGCGACAGCCTGATCCAGGTCGCGCATCCGGTCAATCTGGCTGATATCCTGACGCCTGCCGCCTGACTCCGGAACACTCCAAAGAGAACGCATGACCACCCGGCCCGCGCCCCCTTCCGCTCCAACCTATGACGACGTGCTGCGCGTGCGGCCCGAGGGAGCCGTCGCTCCCGCGCGCACGCATGCTCCCGCAAAGCCCCCGCGCATCGAGGAAGTGGCGCGGCTGGCGGGCGTGTCTCCCATCACGGTGTCGCGGGCCTTGCGCCAGCCGGAGAAAGTGGCCAAGGAAAAGCGCGACCGCATTCTGCAGGCCGTGGCCCAGACAGGCTATGCCTCGAATCCGCATGCGCGAGCCCTGCGTTCCGGGCACTCCAGCGTGGTGGCGGCCTTCGTGTCCAATATCCTCAGCCAGCAATTCGCGCTGGCCGTGCAAGGCTGCGCCGAAGTGCTTGAACCTCAGGGCTACCAGCTCATGGTGGGACAGACTTCATATTCCTACGCCAAGGAAACCAGCATGATTGCGTCGCTGCGGGCCCTGCGCCCCGCCGCGGTGCTGTTCACCGGCGTCATCGAGCTTGAAGAAAACCGGCAGTCGCTGCGCGAGCTGGGCATACCCGTCATGGAAACCTGGGCCTATCCACGAGACCCCATCGACATGCTGGTCGGCTTTTCCAACTATGACGGCGGCTTCATGGCCGCGCGCCATCTGGCCGAAAAGGGCTACCGGCGCGTCGCGTTCGTGGCGCGTCAGGGCGGGCGCGGCGAGCTGCGCCGCCAGGGCTTCAACGCCGCCGCGGCCCAATATGGCGTGCAGGTGGTCGCGGAGCTGGCCGTGGACAATGCGCAAACCATCGCCGACGGACGCGCCGCCCTTGCCCGCCTGCTCGCCCAGGGCGAGGCCTTCGACGCCGTGTTCTGCGCCAACGACCTGCTGGCCGTGGGCGCACTGTTCGAGGCGCGCGACCGCAAGCTCGCCATTCCACGGGATATCGCCATTCTTGGGTTCGGCGATACCGATATCGCCAGCGAAATCGAGCCGGGACTCACCACGATCGGCGTCGACAGCCGCAAGCTTGGCGCGCGCGCCGGCCAGTTGCTGCTTCAGCGCCTGAACGGTGAAATGCCGGGCGCGCGGCAGGAAGTGTTTCCGCTGACGCTCAACGCGCGCGCCAGCGTCTAAGGCCCGAGCGAGGCCCCTTCGCGGATGTTCAGGCCCCGGGGCGCGCTTATTCGTCGAACACGATCCGCATTCCGGGCAGGCCCACCCCTTCCAGCGCGGTGCTCCATGTCTCGCCCGCATGCACGGGATAGGCCTTGGTCAGCGTGCCGGTCGTGACCAGTTCGCCCGCCTGGATCGCCTCGCCCGCCGGACGATCGGCCACCACCGCGAGCAGATGCGCCAGCGCAGCCAACGGATTCCCCAGCACATTCGCACCGCACCCCGTCTCGCGCCGGATGCCGTTGCAGGACAGTTCCACCCTGAACCGCTGCAGCTGATCGACCAGGTCCGGCCCCAGGTTCGCCGGCTCTTCCCTCGCGCCGACGAACAGCGCACCGTGCAAGGCGTTGTCCGCCACGGTATCGGCCGCCTGGAACTGCCAGGCGGGAAAGTGAGACTGCACCAGTTCGAAACCATGGGCAATCCAGTCCACGCAGGCCAGGATCCTGGCCAGGTCCCGGGTCTGCGGCGGCGCGGCGTGGAAATGCAGCACGATCTCCGGTTCAATGCGCGGCTCGACATAACGGTCCAGCCTGCAATGGATCTCGCCGCTGTCGCTCCGCATGGTGGTGTGTTCGTAGACGCGGCCCCACACGGGGAAGTCCACGCCCAGCGCAGCCCACATGGCCGGATTGGTGAATCCGATCTTGCGGCCTACCGCAAGCGCGCCCTCGGCCAAGCGCGCCTCGTGCAGCCTGGCCGCCACATCATAGGCATCGGCCAGGTTGAAGCGGGGATATCTTGCCGTAATGGGCGAGATGGACAAGGCGCCGTCCTGCGCGGCCTTGATTTCGCGGGCGAGCGCAAGCGGATCGAATGACATGGCGGCTCCTCTGCCTTGGGTACCACCGAATTTAAAAGGAAAAGCGCCTTCGCGGCGAGAGAGCCGGGGCGTCGCGCTGGCTTCCCTTCGTTTCTTTATCCGTGTCCTCATGGCCGTGGCCGTAATATGCTCGCCCTGACGTCCATCATCCAGAACGACGAGGAAAATGCATGCACGACTTGAATGACCTTTACTACTTCGTCCAGGTCGTGAAGAACGGCGGATTCGCGCCCGCCGGGCGGACGCTGGGCATCCCCAAATCCCGGCTCAGCCGGCGCATCGCCTTGCTGGAAGAGCGCCTTGGCGTGCGCCTGATCCAGCGCTCCACCCGCACGTTTGCAGTGACCGAGCTGGGCCAGGAGTATTTCGACCAGTGCCTGGCGATGCTGGCCGGCGCGGAAGCCGCGCAAGAAGTCATCGACCGCACGCACGCGGAACCGCAGGGCACGATCCGCATGGCCGCCCCGCCCGCGCTGATTTACTACTTCCTGGGCGATGTCGTGGCGCGCTTCATGGAGAAATGCCCCAAGGTGAACGTCTACCTGAAGAGTTTCAGCCGCCCGGTGGACGTCCTGCGCGAGGGCTTCGATCTGGCGGTGCGGGTGCGTTTTGGCCCGATCGAGAGCAGCGACCTGGTCATGAAGAACCTGGGCATGAGCTGCCAGAGCCTGGTTGCCAGCCCGGCGCTGGCGCGCACGCTGCCCGATCCCTCCGATCTGCTGCGGATCAGCCAGCAGCCTACGCTGGCGCTGGGCACGGAGCAGCGCGAATGCCAGTGGCGGCTGCACGGCCCCGCCAATGCCCGCCAGGTCGTGCCCTTTGCTCCAAGGCTGGTGACGGACGACATGCTGGCCTTGAAACAGGCGGCCCTGCGGGGCGTGGGCATTGTCGCCCTGCCCTTGCTGATGATCCGTGAAGAACTGGAGGCCGGCACGCTCGTCGTGGTGGGCGCTCCCTGGCAGCCGGAGCCCGGCAGCGTGCATGCCGTGTTCCCCTCGCGCCGGGGCCTATTGCCAGCGGTAAGGGAACTTCTGGATTTCATGGGCGCGGAGTATCGTGAAAACGCCCGTCGCGAAGCCGACACACAGGCGCGTCTCGGGATTTCCATTTTGACACCGCCTCATACATTGTCCGATTTATAGAACGATGAGGCTCGCGTTGGCAGTCTAGCGGTCCAATTGGTTTGAATTTAGGATTCTGTCTACGCAATCAGCGTTCTCTCAGCGCCGCGCTACCCAGCGCGACAGACCGACCCTACCAAGGAATAAGCCATGACCAAGCCCTACGTAAAGCTCGACAAGACCCAAGCCGCCGTTCTGCTGGTGGACCACCAAGCCGGCCTGCTGTCCCTGGTGCGCGACTTCCAGCCCGACCAGTTCAAGAACAACGTGCTGGCCTTGGCTGATCTGGCCGAATACTTCAAGCTGCCCACCATCCTGACCACCAGCTTCGAAGACGGCCCCAACGGCCCGCTGGTCCAGGAACTGAAGGACAAATTCCCCAAGGCCCCTTACATCGCCCGCCCCGGCAACATCAACGCCTGGGATAACGAGGACTTCGTCAAGGCCGTCAAGGCCACCGGCAAGAAGCAACTGATCATCGCCGGCGTGGTCACCGAAGTGTGCGTCGCCTTCCCGGCGCTGTCGGCCCTGGAAGAAGGATTCGACGTGTTCGTGGTCACGGACGCTTCGGGCACCTTCAATGAAGTGACCCGCAACGCTGCCTGGAGCCGCATGGAACAGGCCGGCGCGCAGCTGATGTCGTGGTTCGGCGTCGCGTGCGAACTGCACCGCGACTGGCGCAATGACGTGGAAGGCCTTGGCACCCTGTTCGCCAACCACATCCCCGACTATCGCAACCTGATGGCGTCGTACTCGACGGTCAAGGCCTCCAAGTAACCCGGGCAGGCCTGCGCGCCCGCTTCAGGTCATCGGGCGCGCAGTTCGGGCGCGACTGGAAGATGACCCAGGCATGCCTGGGCCAGAAGCTGGCTACTTCTTGCTGGCGAAGGGATATGCCTGCTGCGCCAGGAAGGTCCCGGGCATGTCGTTGTCCAGGATGCCGTAGTTCTCCGGCAGGCGGTTGCCGACTCCGCGCACCGCGGTGCCGAAGAGATAGTCGATGAACGAGAAATGCGCCGCGTAGTTCTTGTCGATCGCCTCGGTGTCCGACGAGTGATGCCAGTGATGGAAGTCCGGCGTCACGATGATGTAGCGCAGCCAGCCCCAGGGCAGCTTCACGTTGG
>RCUK01002375.1_pt1 | contig 10089 bp, 12 predicted proteins | sample 2166381 | NCBI WGS metagenome assembly RCUK01 (sample SAMN09932809, study PRJNA488358) | compost metagenome | isolation source: compost soil in an enriched community | place: Germany: Experimental Botanical Garden
CCGTAGACCTCGCCCTCGCTGACCAGATCAATAACCCGTGCAAACGCCGTACTGTGCAGGCTGTCCGGGGCCTCACGAGGCGAACGCCCGCCCCCGCCCCCTTTCCCACCGCCGAACCCTGATATCGGCACACGACGCGGTTGCTTGGCACCAAAAACAACAAGGGCGCCCGATGGCGCCCTGTTGGCTGGTCGATAATCCAGATTCATACCTGATCCTCAGCAAAAATCCCCGCGGAGATCACCGAACTTCCCACGATCATCCGCCCGTATAGAAGCGGGACTGGGTTGCCTTGTGCTGACGTGTTCACCGGGCCGTTGAAGTTGTAGGACGCCCCATTCTCCGGGCTGTCCGCAGCGCTCAGCCCCTTCTGCTGCCGCGAGAGCATTTGGACAACGCCTCCCATCGCCATTGCTATGCCCATCGACATCATCATGGGTGCGACAATTGCCCCCTGCGCACCGAACGCGGCGAGCCCAGCCGCCGGCGGAAAGTAGATCGCGGCGACGATCAGAATCGCGCCCATGATTACCTGGAACAGCCCGCCTTGCTTTGCGCCGGCGGGAATGGGAGCGATGCGAATCGGCTCGCTTCCAACGGGGTGCCGCACTTCACCTTCTCCGATATTCCGCGTCCCGATGAAGCACGCATAGCGCACGCCGTGCGCCTCGCTATCGCTAAGCTCCCGCTCAAACCCAGGCACCAGCACGCATAGCGCCCGAATGGCCTCTGCCGTGCTGCTGACGGCCAGCCGATGGAGCCGGCCGAACCTCGCGCCCAGGCGTCCGTACAGCCGCACTTCCCGCAACGTGTCGCTCATGTCAAACCCTCGTATCGCAGCACCAGGCGTGTCGACTCGCGCCAGTACCCTCCGTACACCACGCGCTCCGAATCCCGTCCGTACAGGTGCTGCAGCATTGCATCGGGCACCGGGAACAGCCCCGGCTCTTCCGTCAGCGGCTCTGTCCCGATGAAAATCCCGGCGTGGTTCGCGCGGTCCGAACGGATCTGCATCAGCACCACGTCCCCCGGAGCAATCCGCTCGCCAGCGGACAGCGGCCGGAATCCCGCCTCGGCGTAGTGATCCATGTACAAATCGCCCTCCTTCCCCGGCTCCCACCATCCGTCCGCACGCTGGAAGTCCGGCAGCACGACGCCCCGCTGCCGGGCGTACCAGTCGCGCACCAGGCTGTAGCAATCCAGGATGCCGTGGGCAAACGGGCGGCCGAGCAGCGGCGCCTGATACCCCTCTGGCGCGAAGCCGAACAGGTCGCCCGTCACGGCCTGGCCGGCGTCGTCCTTGGCCGCGGCAACGATGAACCAGGGCAGCCCTGTTCCTTCGCACGCAACACGGTCCGCCTCGCTTGGCGTCGCCGGCATATCCGGGTGCGAATGCACCACGGCTGTGACACGGCCGGCATCTTCCGCCGCGGCGTAGTCCTGCGGATCCAGGACAAAGTGGTCCGTTCCTTCCGCGAGATTGCGACAGGGCCAATACACCTCCCGCCGACCTTGCAGCACCACCAGGCCACAGCACTCGCGCGGATATTCGGCCACCGCGTGAGCGCGAAGGGCCACCATCGTCTTCTTGCGCATGACTATCCCCTGATGCGGTCCGCCGAAGGGAAGCCGCCGAAATTGATCACTTCGTACTCGCCGAAACGCTTCTTGCAGTCGGTAAGCAGGCCCGAGCAACGGTCCAGGGCTGGATCCGTCACGGGCCGGCCCTCCACGTCAAACATACGCGCCCCGGTGTACCCGCAGTACGTGCCGCGGTAGCCGCCCTTGGTCAGCCAGCCGCAGACGCCTGCGATGATCTGGCGGGCCGGCAGCATCTGCCCGTTGAAGTCCAGGGCGCTCGAAAGTTCGAACTCAATGACCTCGGCCGTTTCGACCGTCTTCTGTTGGATGATCCAGACCTCGGGCGGTAGTTCCTCTTCGGGCGCCGCCGTCGGGTTTCCGTCCGCGAAGTTGCGCGCGTCCAGGTACTTCGCAAGCGTGCGCCGGACCACCACCCGCGCCCCCACCAGGTCGTCCAGGTAGATGCACAGGGCCGATATCACGCCTGCAATGGGGTTGCCCTCGCCATCCTGCCCGATGTTTCCCACAGACAGCGTGGGCGTGGGCTGCTGGCCTTCCCCGACCTGTTCGAACCCCTCCGCCTTAATCGGCCACGGATCGTACTGATTTCCTTGCCACCAGATCGGGCCGACCTGGGTGTATCCGTGGAACCGCTGCAGGATTCCACCGATGCCGCTGGCGTCAAGCTCGTATAGGTCGACAAGGCCGCCGACCTCAAGCTTTTGCACATCCGCGTAAATTCTCATCCCCGCCCCTTCATGCCTCGATGCCAGCAGCCAAGATGAAAAGCTCGTCCAAGTTGGCGCCAGTCAGACCGAGTAATGCCGCGATGTCCTGCAACATCTCGCTATCACGCCGGAATTCCTGGAGGTCGGCCCAGGCGCGCTTGTACATCGCAGGCGTATCCGAATGGTCGATGATCACCTCGGCCGCTTCGAACAGGGTCGTTTCACCGTGCGACGTCTGCCACATGGCCTCACGGCCTTGGAATCTACTGACGATTTGTGGCACCAACACCCCTGGTTCCGGCTCAACATACTCGGCCGGTTCCAAGGTCAGCGGCACACCTGTAAGCTGACCGATGTGCGGAGAAACGAAGATCCGACCGCCCGCTACTTCCTGAACGGTAACGTCGTCTTCAAACTGCCAGAATTGGCCGGTGTCGGCGTCTTTGAACGTTTGCATTATCGGTACTCACTCCACAATTCAATGCTCGCCGCAACTCTGTCCACGCTGTAGGCCCCTCCAGGCGGCACCATGAATTGAATAGCGACCTTTGCGCTTGTTGCTCCGATGTAGCTTCTCGCACATATCACGCCACTCACGGTGGCGTAGATGTTCCCGCCTGTTGACGTGGTCGCCGCCTGGATGAAAACCATGATCGGCTTGTTAGTGGAATTCGTGTAGTTGGTCCCGCTTGCACGGTCAGCGATAACGTTTTGCATCGACTGATCAATGCCGAAGACACCGACCCTCACCAGCGCCAGTTCCGCCTGCGTTGTCGCCAAGTCGCTGGCTAGCTGGGCAGCGTCCACGCTACCGGGGTTGACCACGGCTCCGAACGCATGCACCGTCCAAACACCGGTTACGTTCAGCGGCCGCGTTTCAGTGCCTACTCCCGCGCCATTGGCCAGGGTGTATGTCGCAGACGCACCGTTACCGGCCGCCCACACACTCCCACTTCCGACAGCAAACGCCATAGTCGTCGTGTGCGCGTGAGGGCCGACAACGTCTGTCTGTAGCGCCCCTCCAGCACCGGCCGACCGTGCTCCATCCCCACGCCGGAAAACCGCACCAAGCGATCCAGCCGCCTTACCGTTCATGTCCGGCACGCGAATGGTGGTCGAACCGTCGCCCAACGTGTACATGCCCCGCTGCGTAGGGTCACTCTGCCACGCGGCATCGGCAACAACAGGCAGAGTTCCTGCGATCACCATGGCGGCAAGATCGGGGTAGGTGGCGCGGCTGACGGTTTGACCGTCCAGAGGAATTTGGCCTGCCGGAATGGAAGAACGGAGAGGCCACCAATCGGGAGTACCAACGGCCGGCCCGCTGGGAATGGGAGGCAACTGGCTTTCGGGAACCAGGCCATCTACGTCCAGTGTCGCTACGCCCCCAGGCTCCCCTTTCTCCGCCTGGGGTACAAAGGAAAGGTCAGGTAATTGGCTTTCAGGAATCGAGCCTTGCGCGTTCAGCGTTGCAACGCCTCCCGGCTGCCCCTTCTGCGCCAGCGGGATTGCATCCACAGCGTTCGGCAATTGGCCGGGAGTTACCTTGCCATCCTCGCCCAGGGTTGCCACACCTTCCGGAGCACCCTTCTGGGCCATGGGGATGAACTCTTCCTGTTCGGGAAGGTGTTCAGCCGGAACTTTTCCGGCATCGTCCAGGGGAGCAACACCGCCGGCATTGCCCTTTTCAACCGCAGGAATTGCCTCCGATGCCAGTTGGCTTGCGGTCTGGGCGGCGTCGGCCGCATCTTGCGCCGCGTCGCCGACCTCACCAATGCCCTCCACGACCTTGCTGAAATTGGAATTGACCTTCTGGAACGCAGTCCGGTGTTCGTCACCGGTCCCGTCATTGGGCGCCTGCCCAAGATTAATGGTATCGAGTGTTTGCATACTTGTCAGGGAACGAACTTCTGTTTGAATGTGACGGATAACGTGAACCAACTGCCACCGAGGGGTACTGGCCGATAACCACCGTCCACAAGAAACACAGCCTGTTGGCCCAACGGAGGGGCCCAGAGAAAGCCCTTCCAACCGCCGTGGCGGTCAAGAAACTCTTTGATAGGCAGAATTTCAGCCTCGGTGCCAAAGAACTCCAACGGCCACGACTCGCTGCGCGAATTAATTCCGTCCTGCGCGACCTGGGCATACCCGTCGCCAAATTGCGCGGTCAACGTGCGAAAGGTGACACTGCCCTGCGGATTCCTTCGAGGGCACCACGTGAAAATTTCCATGTCTATGACCTGTTATTTCGCGCGTTCCAGCCCGCGCCGCCGGGCTTATAAGAGCGCGCCAGCAGGTGATTAATCCGGGCGTCGACGAACTCGCCAATCTCCTTGCCAAACTGATCCCAGCCTGGTGTCGACTCCGATTGAGTTTGCTCGCCGGCTTGAACGTAGATGGACACTTGCACCGGACGGCTCGACCCATTGCCAGCGCCGCCGGCAACTGCGTTCGGAATCTGCGCACGGACGCCTAAGCTTCCGTCCGCCGCTCGCTTCAAAGGGAGAATGGCCTCGGGGCCGGCTTCGCCGAACACACCCGCTCCCTTGGCGAAGGCAAACACTTGCGGCGTGTCATAGATGCCACCCGAATACGCGGAAAGGCTGGGCGACGTATAGACGTTCCCTTTTGCGTTCGCCACACCCCAACCGTTGGATGCAATCAGCGATCCGATGCCGTCGCCACCCGCAGCCTGGACACTGCTCGCCATAGCTTCAGTACCGGCCGCAGCACCCGAAGCCGCGCCAAACAGCGATCCCGCAATACTCGTGACTAGCCCGAGCATTGCTTGGCGCGCTGCGATCTTCGCCATGTCGGCAAGAATGCTCTTTGTGAAGTCCCCGAAATTTGCCTTGCCGGTGGTCACGAAAGACGCCACTGCGTTCTCCATTCCCGTGAAAATAGAAGAGAAAACCTGCTGCGACTGCGCCATCAAGTTGGCCGAACCGTCGACCCACTCGTTTACCGCGAGCAGCGCGCCGTTCTTCCAGTCCCCTTGCATGGCGATACGTTGCTGCATGTATTCGCGCTCGCGCTGCACCTGCGCTTGCATCGCAGCGTCGATCTGCGCAATGCCTTGCCGATACTGCTCGGAATCCAACGCGCCCGCCCCGCCCTCGCGAAGCATCTTGTCGGTGAAACCGTCCTGAATGCGTCTGAAGCGGTCCTGCGCCTGATTGATCGAGTCGGCCAACGCTCGGTCATTGCTGCCCAACGTCAGCGCGTTCATTTGCCGGCTGACCTGCAAGTCGCGCGTCTCGCGGTAGTTGCCAATGTCCAACTGCGTCGCCCGTAGCGCCCCGCGGATCTTGGCCTGGTACTTCTCTATGTCGGTCGCTTCTTGCTGCTGCGACCGCGCAATCTGAGCCTCCAATTCCTGCACGCGGCCAAGATATCGCTCGCGTTCGGCCAGCTGCTTCTTGCCTCCGGCCACCTCCGCTTGCTGACGGACGATTGCCAGCTCGTCGGAAAGCGCGGCCCGCTGAGCAGCGGCACGCCGACGGATGAAATCCTCTTCCGACAGCAACCCCGCCGCCCGTTGACCTTCGAGCGCCGTTGTTTCGTCGCGCAACGCTTCCTCGCGCAAGCGGGCCTGGGCCTGCATCGCTGCAAGCTGTGCAGATATCCCGCTCTGCCCAGCGCCCGACGCCCCTTTGTCTTCGAACTTCTTGCGCGTCGCCGCTTCGCGCGCCTTGACCGCTTCAGGCAATATCCGCTTGTCATTTGGGTTGACAGCGCGGATCGCATTCTCAAGCCGAAGGTTTTCTTCTAGCGCCAGATTGAGCTGCTTGACCTTGTTGTTCTCGCGGTCGAAGGCGTCCAGCCGCTTAGCTGCGTCGATTGATCCAGCGTTTGCAGCGCCGTTCAATCCCTTGGCTTGCGCGGCTGCCTCATCGACACCCTTTTGATCTTGCAGGCTTGCAAGCTCAGCCCTGTCCGCGGCGAGATTCATCTCGGTGCGGCGCCGGTTGATGTCAGACAGAGCCCCGCGCTCCAGTCTCTGCTCGCGGTTCCGAATCCGCTCTTCGACGTCAGCAATCTTGTCGTCGTAGGTGGCATCACGTCCGAACGCCTTCATTGCCTCCCAGGCGCCGGTCACCTCTGACTTCAACCCTTTCCACGCGCGCTCCAGAATGCCAACCTTCTGGGTCGCTTCGGAGCCTAGGTAGTCATGCAACGCCTTGGAGGTCGCCTGCATGGCTGCCTCGCGCGCCCCGGTTTCCTCCAGCGTGCGAATGTAGTCCCACTGAGCCAGGCTCATGAAGTTCATTGAGCGGTTGTGCTCTTCCGCCCACTTCGTAACGCCCTCCGGCATCCGAGCAACGTCCTTGGAGATGTCATCCATGGACTGGCCCGACACACGTCGCAGCTGCACCATCGTGCCGCTAAGGCTTTCGATGGTCTGCTTCGTAATTTGACCGGTGCTTACAAGCGCCTCAACCGCCTGTCGGGCATTCCCAAGGCTTCCGCCACCGAACGACGCCGCAGCCGCGGACATGGCGCGAATATTGCCAGCCGTGACGCCAGCGTAATTGCCAGTTAGCTGTATTGTGCGATTCCAGCGTTGCGCCTCTTCATGCCCCGCATTAGCGGCCAGCGCAAAACCAGCAACAGCCCCCGCCGCCAGCGTGTACCGGCTGATCAATCCCAGCAGCGTGGTGCCCAGCGCCTTCGCCGCAGGCACGACGCCACCAAACATATCCTTAAGCTGGCCGCCCTGTTGAAGCAAAACAGTCATCGGCTGTTGCCCCCCTTGGAGGGAGACAACTATGTCGGTCAGCTGGGCCGGGACGCCCCGCATGGCGGCCGCCGTTTGCGCAGCGGAGTTCCCATACTTGTCGAAGGAGCGGCCAGCCGCCCCCATGGCAACCTCTTGCTCGCGCAGTCGTGCAATAAGCGGCGCAGCGCGGCTGCCCACGCCAAGCTCAGCGGCTTGCAGCTCCAACAGCTCTGATCGAGTTTTCCCAATCGCGAGCACTTGCCGCTCAAGCGCCTGCACGAACCGCTCAGACGTTTGGGTGAAGGCGCGTCCGCCAGTAGCGGTGGCATTGACCGCCTGATTCATCTGCCCCGCCGCTGCTCCCATTTGGGAGGTGGCGACGCCCGCCCGCCCCAGAGCAGCTTCCGTCTTGGCCGCAAATTGCGTAGTGGCCGCTTCGGCCGCGCCAAATCCGCGAGTCAAGTCCGCTTCGTTCGCGGTCAGCGTTACGCCAAGGATCTTTTCTGTCATGTCATCCCGCCCACTACCGTGTGCATCTTTTGGCGCTATTGCGCAGCCATGAATACTTCCAGCGCCGCACTTTCCATCGCCCTGATATCCCGGAACGCCTGGCGGTGGTCAGAGCTGCTGGGCAGTAGCATTTGGATCGTGGCCTGAATCTCGATGGCCGGGATTCCTGCACGTATCGGCGTTCCCATGGGAGGAACAAGCCAAGACCAGCACGTCGCCAGTTGCAGGAACACTTCGAGAGTGGGCCAGTTGTCATCGAATACCTCGAAGTGCGTCTCAGGTTCGCTGGTCTGTGCCTGCTCCAGCACTTCGGTCGGCGCACCGAGTTTGGCTAGTGCTTCGAGTACGACCACATCAGCGTCGAATGCACCTGCCGATTGCTCAGCCTTCCCGCCCATGGCCCAATGGCGGGCGGCCGCTACGAGTTTTTTTCGCGCACCTGCTGGTGGGCTTCAAAGAAGCCGTTGAACAGAGGCACAACGATTTCCGGCCAGTCGCTCAACACTTGACCCAGCGACTTCGCGGTAAACGGAATCGCTTCGCCTTGGCTATCGCGAGCGCCCAGCCAGCCCGTCATCTTGTCTTTGATGAACTCCACATCGGTGGAGTACGGCCATTTGGGCGCCGGCTTCGCACGCGCGACAGGCGGACGCCCCAGGCGCTCATTGAAAGCATTGGCCATCGAGTCTTGGAGGTCGGCGACCTGATCCAGCGTATGGCGCTTGTACTGAGCAATAAACTCGATGGCGACGGCCTCGCCGTTCTCGCCATGCACCTCAACCTTGATCGGGCACGCGGCGACCGCGCGCTTGGTTGTTACGAATGCCATGCTTCTTTCTCCCGGAATGCAAAACGCCCGGGTATGCCGGGCGCAGAGTTTTGAATTTGATGGACTAGAGCTTGTGCGGCTCAGCGGACGATGATTTCCAACTCGTCGTTACCGGCAACGCCGGGATTCACGTTCATGTCGAGTTCCAACATCGCCACGTTGTCTTGCTCGGAATACGCGGGGTTGGTCAACTGGGCGGACGGAGCCTTGATCTCGACGATGTTGCCCGCCACGGTGCCGTGCGTAATGGAGACCGGCTTTCCGGCCCCGTCGAGGACCATCGTCGGCCAGTCAAGCTGGGCAATCGTAGGCAGTTCCAGCGCGATCTTTCCAGTGGGCTGGCGGTCGGTGATTTCTGCGCCCTCGCAGCCGATAAGGGAGCGCCATACAAGCTGGTTCGCAATGTCGAAGTTGAGCGATTGAAGGCAGCCCGAGTACGAACCGAGGGACCATGTCGGCGTGTTCTGTTTGTTGACACCTTTCGGGATCTGGAAGGCGGCGTAATCGACCACCGAAGGGTTTGCGCCGTCGGTGATGGGCTGATACGCGCCCATGAAGCGGAAGCGCATGAAAGGAATGCCTTTGGCCGTCAGGTCAAAGGAAACAGTGCCGCGCGCGTCAAGAATCTTGTGGAACAGCCCGTCGAGGTAGTAATGCAGCGTCAGCCGTTCGAAGTTGTCGGATACGGGCAAATACCGTGTGTCGGTGTCCTCCGTGACCGTCTCCGAAAATCCGCAGGCGCGCAGCAGAGGCCCCCAAGCAGGAGCCGTGCCGGCCATTCCCGAGCCGGCAAGTTCCACCTCGCCCTCAATCTGGGCGTACTGCGTCGTAGCGATCTGCCCGGAATTGCCCATATACGGGCGCAACAGCGCACGCTCCACAAACTCGGCGGACAGAGGCGTGGCGGTGACATTGCGCAGCAGAATGGCATTCGCGGCGCCGGTCGGCACAGGGTCGGTGCCCGCTGCGGTCTGGATCTTCGCCAGCAGCAAGGTCTTTCGAATCGATTTTGCCATTTATGGCTCCATGTTTACCGGGGAGTGGTTTCGCTCGGCTTAGCCTGCGCAATCACACGGGCCGGTGCGCTCGATGAGCACGCGCTCCCCTGTCTCGGGGTCGCGCAGGTAGCTGCCGCCCTGCCCGTGGTATTGATCGGGCGAACCGGCGGAGGGTTGGGCAGTAGTGCGGACTTCGGCGCCCGCCTCGGCCTGATTGATCATGACCGCGGCAGCGCTGGTTTTGGGTGTGGACATTTGATGCTCCCAGGATCGGACGACTACCCGCTAAGGGATTGCTCGTCGGTCCGATAGGTGATGCGATAGCGCCGGGTCACGACCTGGCGCCGTAGGTCGCCATTGGCATACTTCGGCTCGTCGGTGCCGAACTCAGCAACCGCAACGATATTTTGCCCGCCGTAGCCCATTACCAGGGGGTGAGCCGCTTCAAACACAGCCTCCGCCAGCGCAAGGTGATCGTCACCGCAGGTATGGACGATCAGGTGGATTTCGCGCACACGGGTTACGCGGGGGATGGCGCTGCCTTCCACCGATTCCGCCCCCAGCTGAACGGAAACAACCTGCGCATCCTCCCGGGCGATTGCACGGACGGGCGACGGCTCCACTACCGCAGGGAAACCCGGCGCTTGCAAGGCCGCCCGCAGTTCTTGAACATAGGTCAGAGCAAGGGTTGTCATGTCAGCAGCTCCAACAGCGCCCGCGTCC
>RCUK01002376.1_pt1 | contig 10087 bp, 6 predicted proteins | sample 2166381 | NCBI WGS metagenome assembly RCUK01 (sample SAMN09932809, study PRJNA488358) | compost metagenome | isolation source: compost soil in an enriched community | place: Germany: Experimental Botanical Garden
ATCAAAAAAAAAAAAAAACAAAAAGGAATTATAAAAACCAATTTTATATGTTTAAGCAGTAACTTCCTGTTCTGCTGGGTTTTTCAATTTAGGAACGAGAATTGCTTTAGTTGCTACTTTTGGTTTAGAGGCAGGTTTCTTTTTACCAAATTTCTGTTTTCCCCACCAGATAATAAATCCTGTAATGGGTAAACTGGCAGAAATTAAACTGGCTAAAAATGCAATAATTTTACCCGTTAGACCAAGAACGCTTCCTACGTGAATATCGTAATTCATACGTCTGATTTTGTCTGGAATATTGGCTTCGATATACTTTCCTGAAAAAGGAGTTTTAATCGAAATTTCTTTCAAGCTTTGCTGATCAAAACTATATCGATCCATATTATAAAAAGTGTGTTTCTGTTTGTAAACAAAAGCACCTATCGGATCTGCAGGTTTTGCCGGAATACTAATCATGATTCCTGCTGCCTGAGGATTTTCTTTTCTTAAATTCAATAAAACTTTATCGGCTGTGGTGATATTGAATTCTACTACAGCGGTTGTATCAGATTTTGGAGATTCGCGGTTTTCAGTCAGAGGTTTTCCTCCAGAAGTTACCCAATATAAGGATTTACTCCACCATCCAAAACTCCATACTAAGCCTGTTACCGCAATAAAAAACAGGAAAATACAGCTGTAAAAACCAAATACATTATGCATATCATAATTGACACGTTTAAAGCTGGCATCCCACTTTATTTTAAAACTTTTATCTATAATGGATTTAATCCATTTTGTTGGCCACCATAAAACGATGCCCGAAATTAGTAATACAACGAAAATTAAAACTGCAACTCCCACAATTGGCCTTCCAATATCATAAGGAAGCCATAATGCGCGGTGTCCGTTCAAAATCCATCTGAAAAAATCTGGTGAGTCTCCTCTAGAAAAAGTCTTCACATTTAATACTTCACCCGTATACGGATTCATATAAACACTTATAAAAGTACCATTTCTTCTTCCTCTCTTACCCTTTTTTTCCTTTCCCTTTTCGTTAGATTTTCCTTGAGGTTTAAGTTCAGATTTTGCCTTTTCTTTATTTTGAGCTAGATCTTTCTTTCTTTCTCCTCTTTTTTGTTCTCCTTTTTCACCACGACCTCCTCTTTCTCCTTCTTCTTTTTTCTCTACAAAATAACCTACAATCGCAGCTTCGTCTTTTGCGCCAAAAGTCACGCTCGTTGCTTTTTTGTCTTTCATTTTCTTGTCTGCAATCGAAACCAATTGAGACGGCAATAAAAATGCTTTTTCCTGAGGTTTTACAAAACGCCAGTCTTCAATAAAATCTTTTATTTCATTTTCAAAAACATAAATACAGCCTGTAAGACTGACAATAACTACAATAATTCCAGATGCCAAACCGAGCCACAAATGCAGCCAAGCCATGATGCGCTTAAAAAGCGACTTTTTACTTTTTTTCTTATTATTTGGTTTTGAAGAAGAAAACATAATTGGATAGATAAATAGGATAAATAAAAAAACCGTAAGTCCTTATAAAAAGGACTTACGGCAAAAAAATATTAGTATTTTAATTTTTGGATTGCAGTAATTTGTCCGCCTTCCACTTTCATACCCTTTGTCGCAACAGCAGTTGTACCGTTGATTGAGTAAATCCAGTTTCCGTCAGGAGTATTGATACCTACAATTGCAGAACTTCCGTCTTCTGAAGTAATGTTATAACGGCTAGTTACAGAAGTTAATGTTTCTGGAGCACCAGTTACCCAAGTAAATGTTTGGTTGTAAACATCTGCAATTGCCATTTTAACTGCACCATTGTTTTTACCTACATTTCCATACATTAACAATAAGAATTTACCTTTTGAAATATAAGTTGTAGATGAAATTTTGTAACCTCCTGATTTTTCCTGAACATTAAAGAAATATGTTTTGTCAAACTCTGTAGTTCCTTTTTTAATTTTCACAATCGCAGAAGGTTTTGTAGAAGTCATCACAGCATTGCTTGTAGCAATTGCTCCAGAAAAACCATAAGCATCTCCATTTTCGTCTTGAAATAATCCGTTTGTGAAATAAGCTCCTAAATAACTTGTACGGTTATCTTTGATTACTTTTTCTAATTTCAATTCTGGGTAGTTATAAACCGCAACCCAAGTACTATCTGGATTTGCAGTACCAAAGTTATCTACTCCGTCTCCTTTGATACTCATATAAGGCATATAAACTTTATCTCCAACTTGAGTTGCCCAAGTATAGAAAGCTCTTTCTCCGTTTCCTGCCAATTTCTTAGTATCTTGCTGAGCTTCGCCAGTAATAAGCGATTTTTCAGCATCGATTTTGTACATAGAAGCGATAGAAGCACCACTTCTTGGAACTTTAACCGTCAAAATATCTTTGTTTACAGCCGCAAATACGTGTACTGTTTCAGCTTGGAAATCTGATTTTTTAACCAATTTCCCTTCAGCATTTAAGTTATAAGTTGTTACAGCTCCTGGATTTCCTTGTCCGTAAAGCAAACTGAAGAAATTATTTTGTGCTGTAATATAGTAACGGTATGTTCCGTCTTGCTCCAATCCGTTTCCTGTAGTTGTAATAACTCCAGTAGAAACATCATCCGCAGTTAATAAATAATCAGCAATTCCTGCAGCTCCAGTTGTTGCAGTAATAATATATTTAGTTTTTCCTGTATCTGTTCCTCCGCCAGTTTCTCCTCCTGATTTATCAGAATCACTGCTGCAAGAAAAAGCTGTAAAAGCTATAACAGCTGATAATAAAGCTAATGTTGTACTTTTTTTCATTGTATTATGGTGTTTGTATTAAAATTTAATTATTTGATTTACTGAAGTAATATCTCAACTTGATGTAAAAAGCTCTACTTGGTTTTTGTAAGGAGAAATTATCATAAAGCTTATTGTCTAAGAAGTTTTTGCATTCAAAAGCAATATTGTATTTTCCGTTTGCCATTGTATAAACAGCATTTAAATCATGGCTGAACTGCTGCGGAATTTCCAATTTGCTGTCTTTGCTTCCCATACTGGGCCATGACAAATAATAGGTGTGAACATATAGCAGATTGTAGCCTACAGATAAGTTGTTTCCTTTTTTCCAAACATTATTAAAGAACATAGTCGCATCTGCGTTACCAAAGAGATATGGCATGTTTGGAATTCTGTCATTGTAAAAAGGAGACACATAATTTTGATTTGGCTCGTACATTGTTTTGTTTCTAATGTTCTGGTACGTCACGTTGAAACCAGCCGTAAAACGATTACTGTACGAATATCTAATCTCACCATCAATTCCATAGTTCGTCACTTTTCCCTGATTGACATTTGTGGTCATGGTTTGGTTATTATTTAATGTCGGACGAATAAAATCCACAGCATTTCTATGCAAAAGATTTACATCAAATGACAAGGCATTTTTTTCACGGAAACTAGTCTGATAACTCGCTCCCAAATTATAGTTGTTGCTAGATTCTGGTTTCAAAGAAAGATTTCCTTCTAAATTGTCATTGACATTACCAAAGATTTCCTCTGGAGTTGGAAGCCTGTATGTCTTTTCATAAGAAGCTTTAATCTGTAAATTATGTTTCAGATAATAACTCGTAGCAGCACCGTATCCTGTTGATGAAGTATGATCCACATATTTCTGATACGCAATATCTCCAGTAGCTCCCGACGGATTATAACTTCTTGAATAAGTAGTTTTTAACGAATAATCTTTTAAGAAAACAGAAGTACTCCATTTATCATTATAATCTAACTTATACCCTAATCCTAAAACATTTTTTTGTGTTTTTTTAGGCTGTTTATAGACCAACGATTCAGGAACCAATTCGTCACTTTCTTTACGATCAAAAGTGTTAAACGTATTATTGACCATAAATGAATGTCTATCGTTTAGTGTATAAGTTGCATTCGCTGTAGCAATACCATTGTTATTATAGAATTTACGTAACGTACGGCTTCTTTCTCCTCCTGCGCCCTCATATTGCTTGTAATCGCCAAACCAATTGTATCTTCTAAAAACGGTATCAATATTCTGTTCGTAACCAAAATTGTAATTCCCCGTTACATTCACATTAAGACCTTTGGTAAATAAATCTTTTACCTGATATTTTAAAGTTGGCATTACGATGCTTCCTTTTCTATAAATCTTTCCAAAAACACTTACCATTCTTGCGCCTGTTTGAATATCTGCTTGATTTTCTCCGCCAGTAAAACCAATCATTAATTTGTCGGCATACTTTTTACCGGTAATACCCACATTCAAAATCACGGTTTCGTTGCGGTATTTATCATGAAAACGTCTCACTCTCTGGTTAGGAAAATAAGCTCCCGTATTTAAATCGGCTACATCTACATTTACCCAGTAATTATTATCTGAATAGTTTTGAAAAGCATTAATTTCGGTTGTAAAACCACTCTTTGCAGTATAACCCGCATTGATGCTTGAACGGTGTGTATTAAAAGATCCGAACGAATATGAAGCATCTACATAAGTTCTAGGCTTGCTGTTCGTAACGATGTTTATCGCTCCTCCCAAAGCATCTCCGCCAAGCCAGATTGGCACGACACCTTTGTAAACTTCTACACGTTCGGCAAGATTGATGGGAATATTATTCATTTGAAAAGAAGAACCAAAATTATCCATGGGAACTCCGTCAATGAAGACCTTAATCTGATTTCCTGAGAACCCGTTAATAGAAAGCTCCGATCTTGAACCTACACCACCCGCTTCACGGTTACGCACTCCCGAAACGCGATCCAAAGCATGAGATAAATCTAAAGTTGAATTGTGCAGTTTTTTAGCATCAATTGCCGTTACGCTATAAGCTTGTTTATTTACTTTATCGGTTTGCGATCTTCCCAAAACAGTTACACTTTCTAATTCTTGCAACTCACTTTCCATTTTAATTGAAACTTCTAAATTGCCTGAAACTTCAATCTGCTTTTTCTGAACTGCAAATCCCATTGCAGAGATTTTTAGTGTATGTTTTCCTGATGGTACATTTTTTAAAATATAATTCCCGTTTTCATCTGAAATAACACTTAAACCTGTTTTTTCGATCACAACAGTTGCAAACGGAATTGTTTCTCCAGAATTTTCAATAACTTTTCCAGATACTGTTAAACCTTGATTTTGCTGGGAAAATGATAAGAACGTGGTTAGAAAAAATAAACTGGCAAATAAAAATTTTTGAGTTGACATATCTTTAATTAGACTAATTATAAATAACTTTGCGACAAAAGTACCATCAACGTCTTTAAAAAAGATAGGGAAAAACGGATTATTATTTTGTAAAAACGGATTATATTTTGGAAATCAAAGCCACCCTTTTAACGTCAGAAACGCCTATAATTAAAATTCAAATTGGAGATAAATATTATCCGAAAAGTATTTTAACCGAAGAGAATGTCAATATCCAAAATGGAGATTCGGAAAAAATTATAAGCCGTCATTTTATAACTGAAGGATTAGTTCTTCTTGATACCCAGATGTATTATTCAAGTCCAAGAACCGTTAGATTTGAAATTGATGAAGAATCGGTTGTCATGAATTTCATTTACAGCAGTAATGTTGAAACCCACATTGATCAATTGGAAAGCGAAAAATATTCTAAAAAAAACACGCATAATATTTTCTACACCAATAATTTTAAAGCAACGTTTAACATACCGCCTTTTACAGAGATCAACTATTTGTCGATTATTCTTTCAAAAGAGTTTTATTATAACATCATCAATGAAGACTGGCAGTTACACGAAAAATTTTCAAAGAAAATCCTTCAAAAGCAATCCAGTTATTTAACCTCAAAATATCTTCCGTTTACACCAGCAATTCAATGGGTAACATCAGAAATAAAAAATTGCACGCGAGAAGGCGTTTTAAAAAGAATTTATATCGAAAGTAAAATTAAAGAACTTCTTATTCACCAGCTTGAGACATTAATTATCAAACCTTTACAAACAGATAAAATAAACCAAGAAGATTATGATAAACTTTTAGAAGCCAAAAAAATACTAGAAAATAATTATAGAAACACACCTACTCTACCCGAACTTTCGAGACTTATTTCGTTAAACGAATTCAAACTAAAAAAGGGTTTTAAAGCTTGTTTTGGAACCACTGTCAAAAGTTATATCATCAAACTCAGAATGGAACATGCCAAAGAGTTATTTCAAAACAAAACAGCTACTGTAAGCGAAGCAGCTTATAAATGTGGCTACAAAGATGTTTCCCATTTTTCAGCAGCATTTAAAACCTATTACGGATTTTCGCCTCAAAAGTTTAAAATAAATACCGATATTATTCAGTTCTGGTTAATTGGCTTTTCATTATTGTGGTAAAAAAAAAGGGTTTTAAAATTACGTCCGTCGACTTAATCTTAAAACCCTAAAAAAATTAGACATTAATGTATATTGCAAACTTATATACAATTACCCACGATCAAATGAATATGTCAAAATTCAATGTAAAAACGTTTCTCCAAAAACAGTTTTCTGTAGAAATTCTAAATGATCCCAAAAAGGTAAAGGCATCATCGTTTTCAAATTTCTACAGGCCAAAATTAGAATTCACAATATAGATAACCTTACGGTTTTCCTCATTGTGTGAAAAAATTAACATTCTTAACTTTAATTTAAAACCCTAAGTAATTGTACCGCAAAATATTGCTGAAATTCTATTTAACGTAAATTTGTGAAAGGAAATACTAGATTCTTCTTCAGATATGCCTCAAAAAGACACGAAAAAATACATTTCTTGTCCTAGATTAAGCCGTTTTTCTCAAAACCCTCCCTATATTTGTCAGTGATCTTAATTAGAGAATGAGATAATCCGGACAATTAAATAATTAAATGAGATGCCAAGAAACTTAGTATCTTAGAAGCTTTTAAAAATGAAACAACTGCAATTTTTATTACTCGGAAAAAATGAAGCTATTTTAGCTATTTTACTTCGTCTTGTTAATGCAGATGAAAACTGGAATGGAGTAGCTTTTAATAATGAAAAAGAAGCACAAAAATACTTTCAAAATAATAAAATTGACATCGTACTTTTGAGTTCTGCAATCGAAGATCATGTCGAAAAAGAATTTACTTCTTTCTGCTTGAAAAATCAGCCGGACGTTGAAGTCATTGAGCATTTTGGAGGCGGAAGCGGTTTATTGAAATCTGAAATTCTGCATCGATTACATCTAAAAGGAAAAATGTAGCTACCATATTTTTCTTCTTTTAAACATAATGAAAATCCGCTTGTCGATTATAAGAAATTTATGCTATTTTTGAGAACACAAATTTAAACCAATACCTCAAAAAGTAAGTTTCTTAAGATGAAAAAAAGCATCATTCTTTTATTAATTTGTTTTTCCTTTCAAATAGGAACTTCACAAAAAATCTATTTTGAAAAAAGCAATTACAAAGACAGTCTGACTCTTAGCAAAAGCATACCACTTCTTGCCAAAAAGGTACTGCCGCTTTATAAAAATCCTAGCAGGGCTTCCTACTTAGACAATTATGCTAGAATGCAATCTGTTGCAGGAGATTTTAAAGGAATGCATGAAACTTTTGTGACCTATTCGCAAGAAATTTTAGGTGACAGTATTGCCAACAGACCTTTAGGATTTGTTTACAAAACTTACGGAAAAACAGCTTTAAAAGATCCTAAAACAAAATCTGATTTTGAAAAAGTCTTTACCGCTGAATTTTACAAATTATACAATACTTTCAATACAGATGGAAAAAGCTGGGCTGAAGGATATTATGAATTGAAACTGGCCGATATAAAAAACGATTTTGAAACACAGCTTAAGGCTGTTCAAGATAATGACAGCATTAGTGTAGAAAATGCTGCACAATTATGCCGACAATATTCACGCTATTTTATTCTAAGCAAAACACTTCCTCTCGCTCATAAAATAATTGCAAAAATAGAAGCTGATACTTACATAATAGATCGTGATATCATTATTACATTGCCAAACGGAAGTACAATTTCTGCCACTATGGTCAGACTTAAAAATGTATCCGAACCACAGCCTGTTGTAATGAAATATAATATCTATGCAGGAAACGAAGTCAGCGACTGTAAAGAAATTGCGAATATGGGTTATGTTGGTTTTGTTGCCAATACACGAGGCAAACGTTTAAGCAATGATCCTATAGAACCTTACGAACACGATGGCGACGATGCGTATCATATTTTGGATTGGGTTAGCAAACAACCGTGGTGCAACGGTAAAATTGGATTATACGGCGGCAGTTATTTAGGCTTTAGCCAATGGAGCGCTGTAAAAAAAGTACATCCTGCCTTAAAGACAATTGTGCCTTTGGTTTCGGTAGGAGCTGGAATTGATTTTCCTATGCAAAACGGTATTTTTATGAGCTATGCCTTAAAATGGATTCATCTGGTTACCAATACAAAACTAACAGATCTCAATAGCTTTTTGAACAGCAAAAAATGGGATGAAGTTTTTACTCAATATTATAAAACTGGAGCAAGCTTCGGTTCCTTAGACAAAATCGAAGGCAATCCTTCTCCTTTATTTCAAAGATGGCTGGAACATCCCGCTTATGACAGCTACTGGCAGAATATGACGCCTCAGAAAGAAGCTTTTGCTAATATCAATATTCCTATTCTAAGCACAACAGGTTATTACGATGACGATCAGCTTGGAGCGATGTACTATTACAATCAGTATCAAAAATATAATAAAAGCGATAATTATTATATCATAATTGGGCCGTATGATCATGGCGGCTCACAAGGATCTCCTCGAAAAGAATTAGGCGGTTATACCATCGATGAAGTAGCAAATATTCCAATTAATGCTATTATTTTTCAATGGTTCGATCATATTTTGAAAGGTGCAAAACGTCCTGAAATCTTGAAGGATAAAGTAAACTTTGAAATTATGGGTAAAAATGAATGGAAAAGTGTTTCTTCTTTAGACAAAATGCACAATGATAATCTAACCTTTTATTTAAGCAATAGCAATTCGAAATATTCATTACAAAAAACAGCTCCTAAAAAGGCCGTTTCTATTAATCAAACTGTTGATTTGACAGATCGATCTGAAATTAATATTTATAATGATGATTATGTAAATGGTTTTCCTAAAGTTATAGATTCAATTTTTAAACCCGAAAAACATCTATTGGTTTTTGAAAGTGATCCTCTTGAAAATTCAACTATAATCAGCGGTTCATTAAAAACATCGTTAAAAATAAGCACCAACAAAAAAGACATTGATGTTGAAATACAGCTTTACGAAAAAACAGCAAAAGGTCAATATTTTGCTTTAACCAACAATTTGCAAAGAGCCAGTTTTGCAAAAGACAGAACCAAAAGACAATTATTGACTCCTAATAAAATAGAAACAATTGACATTGAACAAACTTTTATAATTTCTAAAGAATTAGAAAAAGGAAGTTCTATTGTAATCGTATTAGGCGCTAACAAAAATCCAAACTGGGAAGTGAATTACGGTTCTGGTAAAAACGTTAGCGATGAAACTATTGCTGATGCTAAAGAGCCTCTAAAAATAAAATGGTATTCTGACAGCACCATTACAATTCCGATTTTAAAATTGTAAAATAGCTTTATCAAATGGAAAAAACATATTCGGTTGTATTTTATTCTAAAGCATTAGTTGAACCCGTTAAAAAACTGAAAGACTTTTTAAAAAGCAAAATCAATTGGTACAACAGCTGTAATTCTGAAGCGCATATTACAATTTGTGAATTTACAATAGATGAATCTGAGTTCGATTTAATCAAACAAAAGCTTTCTAAAATTTCAGATACTTTTACGCCTTTTAAAGTATCTCTAGATCATTTTGATTCTTTTCCAAATGCCGGTGCTTTTTTTATTGGTACAACCAAAGATTCCAGTGAAAACCTTGTGCCAATCATGAAAAAAATTCATGAAACCCTAAAATTTTTAAAACTTAAAAAGAGCGACAACCCACATCTTTCAATCGGGCGAAGATTAACTCCAGAAAATCTTAAAATTGCATCAGAACTTTTTACTACAATTGATCTTCAATTTGAATGCAATGAAATTGTTTTAAGAGAATTTGATCCCAAAGTGA
>RCUK01002377.1_pt1 | contig 10085 bp, 8 predicted proteins | sample 2166381 | NCBI WGS metagenome assembly RCUK01 (sample SAMN09932809, study PRJNA488358) | compost metagenome | isolation source: compost soil in an enriched community | place: Germany: Experimental Botanical Garden
ACAAAGATGCAAAGGCTCAAAGGTTTTTACTTTTGAGCCTTTTTCTTTTCTACAAGGTTTCCAAAACCTTATAGGTATAGGTTTGTTTATAATAAAAGAAACACCTGCCAAGGTTTTGGAAACCTTGCAGGAGAGATCAAAAAAATCTTGTAGTTTTTTTAACCTTTTTCAAATCCTAATTTGAAAAATCCCTTTGTAACTTTGTCTCTTTGCAACTTTGAACCTTTAAGAAAAAATGAAATACACTACATTACCCAATACCGACATAAAAGTTAGTAAAATATGCCTTGGAACAATGACTTTTGGGCAGCAGAATACAGAAGCTGAAGGCCATGCTCAAATGGATTACGCTTTAGAGAGAGGAGTAAATTTCTTTGATACAGCCGAAATGTATTCGGTTCCGGCGAGTGAAGCAACTTACGGAAGTACAGAAAAAATTATTGGAACTTGGTTTAAGAAATCAGGAAATCGTGATAAAGTTGTTTTAGCTTCAAAAATTGCGGGACCAAACCCGAATTTTGGATATATGCGTGAGAAGTTAGATTTTTCTCCAGCGAGTATTAAATATGCGGTCGAAAACAGTTTGAAAAGACTTCAGACTGATTATATCGATTTGTATCAAATGCACTGGCCGGAAAGAAAAACCAATAATTTCGGACAGCGTGCTTTTCACGGACATGATGATGTTTGGGAAGATAATTTCAGAGAAATCTTAGAAACTTTCGACGGATTAATCAAAGAAGGTAAAATCAAACACATTGGAGTTTCTAATGAAAACGCTTGGGGAATGATGCGCCTTTTGGAAGAAAGCAAATACAACAATCTGCCAAGAATTAAAACTGTTCAAAATCCGTATTCTCTATTGAATCGTTTGTTTGAAGTAAACTCTGCAGAAGTTTCAAAATATGAAAATGTTGGTTTATTAGGATATTCGCCTTTAGCATTCGGTGTTTTGACTGGGAAATTCTTAACTGGAGAAAGTCACCCGAAAGCGAGAATTAATCTTTTTCCGCAGTACAAACGTTACAATAGTGATCAATGTACTGAAGCAACTAAATTGTATCAGGAAATCGCTAAAAAACACGGTTTAACTTTGACCGAATTAGCAATGGGATTTGTATTGCAGCAGCCATTTTTAACAAGTGCCATTATTGGTGCAACAACTTTGGAGCAATTAAAAGAAAATATCGATACTATTGATGTTACACTTTCTAAACAAATCTTAACAGAAATTGATGCGGTTCAGGCTATAGTTCCTGATCCAGCGCCTTAAGTTTTTTTTTGCTACGAAGGCGCTAATTTTTTTGCCACGAAGGCGCTAAGACACGAAGTTTTTTTTAATCTCGCAAAGGCGCAGAGTCGCAAAGTTTTTTTGAATAGTCCCTAGCTTAAGCTGGGGGAATAAAATCGAAATAGAAAAAGGGCTTTAGCCAAACTAGTAAAGTTTGGCTAAAGCCCTTTGATTTGCGTTTGTATTTTCATCCGGCTAAAGCTGGACGCTATTGAATTTAATAGATTGAACTTTGCGACTCTGCGCCTTTGCGAGATTAAAAAAAAACTTCGCGCCTTCGCGGCAAAATTCTATAAATCAAATTCGTCATCAATAGCTAAAGAATCAGTTTTGATTGCGGTAGAATCTGGAACTTTGATTTTGATTAAAGAACGCGCGTTCCCAGAAATATAAACGGGCAACAAGCCAATCGTATCTTCAGGAACTAAAAGTCCTCTTCTAAACATTAAGTTCTTTAGGAATTTTTGGTTTTTAATAGCGTAATCCTTCAAGTTGCCTTCGTCATTAAACTGATACATAAATTTTCTTGGTTTCGGAATAATCGTTGCCAAGTATAAACATTCGTCAACATTTAAAGCCGAAGGACTTTTTTGGAAGTAAAAATGACTCGCTTCACCAATTCCATAGACATTTGGACCCCATTCAATAATATTGAAATATACTTCTAGCATTCTTTCCTTGCTTACAATTCGGTTGTTTTCTAAAATGTAAACTAGAAGGATTTCTTCAAGCTTTCGCGAAAGCGTCTTTTCACGAGTTAAAAAGACATTTTTAATCAACTGCATGCTGATTGTACTTGCACCGCGAGAGAATTTCTTGGTCCTGATGTTTTTGAGAATCGATTGTTTGAACGCTTCATTGATGAATCCGCGATGTGAGAAGAAAGATGGATCTTCTGTTGTTAAAACGGATTTTCTTAAATAAGGGGAAATCTGATTCAAAGGTGTATAGTTCGGATTTGCATTTCCGACCAAAACAGGTCTTTGCAATACATTTTGAATAATCGCACGATATACAAATTCACCGTTTAGTTTATTTAAATCGGCTTCGCCATATTTAGTAATTCGTAAATCTTCTTTGTTTAGTTTGCTGTCAAAAACAAGCGTGTTTGGTTTGTTTTTATTGAATTTGAAATCCAATTTGTAATCGAAATTTCCAGTTGCTTGCATTCCTTGAAAATGCGTGAATAAACCATCAGGAAGCGAAACAATAAAATCCTGCGCTTTCATTTTCGGAATATCGACTTTCAACGTATAAACCGTATCTTTTTCCGTATCATAAGAAATATACGGTCGCACTTTAATTTTATTCAACTGCATCGTCGAAGTGCTGTCGATAGAGATAAAACTATCTCCTAATAAAAAGCGGTAATCAAAACGGGCATTTTTTATTACGACATCTTTACTCGCAATTTTAGGATGATTGATTTTAAGATTTGTAATCGAAGTATAGCCATCAATATGCAGTTCGCTTCCGGTTTTGTCAATGTTTTGAACATTTAAACGGATAGAATCGAAACTAGCTTTAAGATTATATCTTTCGTCAAGATAAGGAACACGAATGGCGCCAGTATCTAGATTAAAAAATCGAATATCTGCTTTTTTATTTCTCGGATCTGCAAATCCTTTAATGTTCCAGCGCTGATCAAAATCTTTTGCCCGAACATGAAGATTAGTTTCAAGTTGTTTGTTGTTTAAAACCAATTTATCTACATCAATATTGGTTTGTTTTCCGTTATCGTCGATTTTGAATTTGAAGTTTTTCAAATCCATATCGGTTGGAACCAGATTCAGTACTTTAGAAATAATTCTGTAAGCAAACGACGCATATTTACGTTTTTCGTTTGATTCTGTTTCTTCGCGATCTCTTTTTAGAAAAGCATCAAAATTGCGTTTTTTGCCTTTTTTTACTAATTGAATATAACCGTTATCAACTTTTAAAGTCCCAACTTGAACATCTCCAATAAGTAAATTGCTTAAACTGATGCTAGTTTCTACATTTTTTATTTTGACGAGCGTATCAGCATTTATTGGAGCCAAAACAACATCTGTCAATTTTATAGTTGATAAACCATCAAAAGAAGCCGATTCTACAGAAAAATTGCTGTTGTATTGAACAGCCATTTTATGGGTAACTTTTGCAATGGCCTGTTTTAAAAGTGAATTACGAAAATAATACAGTCCGATGCAAAGCACTAAAATTACTATTCCTAGTATTTTTAATGCTTTGTATATTTTTTGTTTTGGAAAATTCATAGGAGGAGTGGTATTTGAAATCAGCCAAAAAGTATACTTGCAACATCTTCAATTTTTGCAACAAGTTCAATCTTAATTCCTGTGTTTTTTAAAGCAATTTTGTTGTATTTAGAAACAAAGATAGTATCGAAACCTAATTTTTCAGCTTCCTGAATACGCTGATCTACACGATTAACAGGGCGAATTTCGCCAGAAAGTCCAACCTCGCCAGCAAAACAGAAACCTTTTCCAACAGGAATATCTTCATTAGAAGATAAAATCGCAGCCACTACCGCCAAGTCAATGGCAGGATCATCAACAGAAATTCCGCCTGTAACATTCAGGAAAACGTCTTTTGCGCCTAAACGGAATCCAGCTCTTTTTTCTAAAACGGCCAGAATCATGTTTAGTCTTTTGGCGTTGTAACCTGTTGTGCTTCGTTGTGGTGTTCCATAAACTGCCGTGCTGACCAAAGATTGTATTTCGATCATCAACGGACGCATGCCTTCTAAGGTTGTTGCGATTGCAGTTCCAGATAATTCTTCATCTTTATGAGAAATCAGAATTTCTGAAGGATTGCTAACTTCTCTTAAACCGCTTCCGAGCATTTCGTAAATACCAAGTTCAGATGTTGAACCAAAACGGTTTTTTAGCGAACGCAAAATTCGATAAATATGATTTCTGTCGCCTTCAAATTGAAGAACGGTATCAACCATATGTTCTAAAATTTTTGGTCCAGCGATGTTTCCGTCTTTGGTAATATGCCCAATTAAGATTACAGGAATATTACTTTCTTTAGCAAATTTTATAAGTTCGGCAGTAGTTTCACGAATCTGAGAAATACTTCCCGCAGTCGATTCGATATAATCAGTATGTAAAGTCTGAATCGAGTCGATTATGACTACTTCAGGCTGAATGGTTTCAATTTGTTTAAAAATATTCTGCGTTTTTGTTTCAGTAAGAATATAACAGTTGTCACTGTTTGGTGTAATTCTCTCCGCACGCATTTTGATCTGTTTCTGACTTTCTTCTCCAGAAACGTATAGTGTTTTATAAGGTAACTTTAATGATACTTGAAGTAAAAGTGTACTTTTTCCGATGCCGGGTTCACCGCCCAAAAGCGTTAAAGATCCAGGAACAAGTCCGCCGCCTAAAACACGATTCAATTCGCCGTCAGTCGTGTCCATTCGGACTTCCTGAGCAGAATCAATTTCGTTAATTTTTAAAGGTCTTGGCGCTTTGCTTGTAGGAGCAGATTCAGTTTTCCAGGCAACCTTGTCCTGTTTTTGAATGATTTCTTCGGCAATCGTATTCCATTCTTTGCACGCGTTGCATTGCCCTTGCCATTTGGCATATTGGGTTCCGCAGTTTTGGCAGAAAAAGGAAGTTTTAACTTTTGACATTATTTACTTTTTTTAGCAAGTGTATTCATTTCGTCAATTTTCTCATACATCAAGTCTTTGTTCAAATCACCAATTGGCTCCATTTGTGAAGCGTTTTGGTATTTTTTTGAAGCATGTTTAGGATCACCCATTTTTTCGTACATCAAACCTAACTCATATTCACCTAACATGGCTTTTGGATAATTTACATTTCCAATTTCGGCCATTTTTCCTAGCTCATCGTAGGCGTTTCTTTTTAGAATAAGATTTTCCATTACTTTAAAATCACTCATTCTAACTGGAATTTGAACTCCTAAAACTTCAGACATAGCGGCATATTTTTTTTCTAAATATTCTGCATAACCTGTTTGAAGAACCGCAATTTTGTCGTTGTATTCGGCAGAATTTATAGGTCTGTATACTTCAAAAATTTGGTACAATGCACTTGGAATAGAATGCAATACTTCTGTATAATGTGTTGCTCCTTTAAATACATCATATTTATAATTCACTAACGGATTGTTAGCAATTTTAATATTGCTGTTTAGTTTATCTATAGGTTCTTTAATTTTCTTGATATCGCCTTCTCCAGCAGAAAGGTAATAGAAAATAGGGCTTTTTATTTTAGCAAACTTTTCTGCAATACGCACTTCCATTTTTGGAGCAAGCTCTGGGCTTAAACAGATGTAGGCATTAAAAAGCGGAATTTCTTTATATAAATAAAAATTAGCAAAACTTGCTGTTACATCATGACCTGCAATAAGTCTGAAAGGCGAAGTGCGGTATTTTTTTTCGATATAAGGAATTAATTCTGCTCCTATAAATTCGAAAAATTTTGCTCCTTTTTCAAAAGGAAGGCCTTCGTTTTGATCAATGGTTGTGTCATCATAGCGTTCTTCATCTTTGTTTTGATGAATTCCAATAATAATCATTTCTGGAATATCATCCCAATAAGTCGCATAACTTACAGCTCCAGAAAACGGATCAAATAAGTAATCTCCATCCAATAAATAAAGAACTGGATATTTTTTGTCTTTGTTTGCTTCATAAGAAGCAGGAAGTCCGATGGTAATTCTGCGTTCTTCTCCCAGTTTTTCTGATTTAATGTTATCGAACGTTTTTTGGGCAAACGACGAGAACGAAATCAAAAGTGTCAGTAGGTAAACTTTTTTCATGATTTGTGGCATTTCAGTAAATTAAAAAGTATTGAAAATAGTGTAGCAATATACTATTTTATTTGCTTCTTTGTTAATTGGGATAAAGATTGAAGCACAATGTTTTAGCGTCAGAATCATTTTGGATTGAGGCAAAAGAAGAATTCTTTGTTCAAAATTGGCTTTTGACAAAGAAAGTAAATTCTTAAAAAAGAAAGAATTGGTTAGGTTAGCGAATTATCATTTTCGTTAGGGAAAATAATCCACGGTTTGAAAGTTTTCGCTTCTTCAAAATCCAAGGTTGCATAAGAAATGATGATGATAATGTCATCTTTTTGCACTTTTCTTGCGGCAGGACCATTCAAAGTAATTTCTCCCGAATTTTTCTCACCTTTAATGGCGTAAGTTTCAAAACGTTCGCCATTATTAATATTAACAATAGATACTTTTTCGCCTTCAATAATGTTTGAAGCTTCTAGTAAAGTTTCATCAATAGTAATGCTGCCAATATAATTTAAATCGGCACCCGTTACTTTAACACGATGAATTTTTGATTTTATAACTTGAATTTGCATGCTGCAAAGTTAGATTAATTTAATGAAATGGTGTCAATCAGTCTTATAGAATTAACAAATACCGCTATAAATGCACGATATTTTTTGTCATTCTCTTTCTTATCGATAGATAAAAGTGTCGATTCGTCAGCAATAACAAAATACTCTAGTTCGAACTCTTTGTTATCTTTGAAAGAATTTTCTACAAATTCGATTGTTTCTTGCGGACTATGATTTTGAAAAATTTCTTTTGCCTCAGTTAAAGTTTTGTAAATGATTGAAGCATCTTTTCTTTCCTCTGCTGTCAAACGTTCATTGCGAGAACTCATTGCAAGCTGATTTTCTTCTCTAAAAATTGGGCATCCGACAATGTTTACTGGCAGTTCTGTTTTTTCGACTAATTTTTTGACGATTTGAAGCTGCTGAAAATCCTTTTCTCCAAAATAAGCATTTGTAGGAGTTACGATTTCAAAAAGACGTTTTACAATTGTTCCGACACCGTTAAAATGACCAGGTCTGAATTTTCCTTCCATCTGGTTTTCTAATCCGTCAAAATCAAAAGGCTGCGAAACGGTATTTCCTTCATAAATATCTTCGACAGAAGGTGCGTATAAAATAATTTTATCACTTAATGTACGCATTTTCTTAACATCTTCTTCTAGTGTCCTAGGATATTTTGCTAAATCTTCTGGATTATTAAATTGTGTTGGATTGACAAAAATGCTCACAACTGTGTCGTCGTTTTCTTTAAGCGAACGCTGCATTAAAGCCAAATGTCCTTGGTGTAAAGCGCCCATTGTTGGTACAAATCCAATGGTTGAATTTGCGGTTTTGATAGTTTTAAGATAGGCTATCAACGCTGCTTTACTGTAGAAAATATGCATTGAGGTATTATTAAAATTTAGTGCAAACATAATATATTAGTTATAAACTGCATAAATTTTTGTAATTTTGCGACGTTTTTATTACCAAAATTAAGTAAAATACTATTATGAAAGATAAGAGGATATTATACGTATCATCTGAAGTCGTGCCTTACTTGGCTGAAAATGAGGTTTCTTTAATGTCTTATGACGTACCGAAAATGATTAATGATCAAGGCGGTCAGATAAGAATTTTCATGCCAAGATATGGGAATATCAATGAGAGAAGACACCAATTGCATGAAGTGATTAGACTTTCAGGGATGAATTTGGTAGTGAATGACTTAGACATGCCGTTGATTATTAAAGTAGCATCGATTCCGAAAGAAAGAATCCAGGTTTATTTTATCGATAATGATGAATATTTTAAACGTAAAGCCACTTTTACAGATGAAGAGGGCGCTTTATATCCTGATAATGACGAGAGAGCTATTTTCTTTGCAAAAGGTGTTGTAGAGACTGTAAAAAAATTAAACTGGGTTCCAGATATTATACATGTTCACGGCTGGCTTGCGGCGATGCTTCCAATTTATATGAAGCATTATTATAAACATGAAGCTTTGTTTTCTGAAACTAAAATCATTACTTCTGTTTACGGACAGTCATTTGATGAGAACTTAGATTTGGAAATGATTAATAAAGTTAAATTTGACGGCGTTCCTCATGAGGCTGTGTCAGATTTAGAAACTCCAAATTACGAGAATGTTTTAAAAGCTAGCATTTTACATTCTGATGGTGTAATCGTTGCTTCAGAAAATGTTTCCCCAAGTTTAACAAAATTTATAGAATCTTCAGGAAAACCTTTTTTACCTTTCGCCACGAAAGATGCGTTTGCTGAGGCTTATACAAATTTCTACAGAACATTTGGACTTTAAATTTTAATTTTATTATTAGACATGTATAAAACTTCTTTTTTTAAGAAATCTCTATTAGCTGTTATTGCTGTTTTTTTATATTCTTGTGACAAAGATTTTAATGCGATTGGTGAAGGTTTGGTTGGTGATGATCACTTTGGGCTTGAGTCTGAAAAATATGATGTTTTAGCTTTTAATCAAGAAGTTACGCCTATTCAGTCAAATAATATGTCGCCAAATGCTCTTGGTATTTTTGAAAACCCTGTTTTTGGCACAACAACTGCAAATTTTGTAACGCAGATTGGGCTTGCGTCATATTCTCCAACGATTGGAGAAGCTCCAGTTATTGATAGTGTTAAAATAGAGATACCTTATTATAGCCATGTTACAGCGGTAGATAATCAGGGAAATAGCACCTATGAGTTAGATTCTATTTATGGAAATAAAAACGGAAAATTTAAGTTAAGTATTTATGAATCTGGAATCCAGATGAGAACTAGCTATTTTAGTGGTGGTAGCCAATTGCCTCAGTTTTATTACACAGATCAAAATAGTGAATTTAATGATAAAAAGGTTGGAGCAAGGCTAAACGATGGGGATGTTTTGCAAAACGATGAGTTCTTTTTTAATTCTAAAGAAATTGTAATCAAGACAACTGACCCTACTACTAAAGCGGTTACAACAGAAAGGAAAAAACCTCAGATGACATTGCAGCTTAATAAGCAATTTTTTCAAGATAAGATATTAAATGCCGCGGCTTCAAAACTTTCTGCAGAGGATCTTTTTCAAGAATATTTTAGAGGTTTGTATTTTAATGTCGAAAAATCTGGGTCTAATCCAAGCAATATGGCATTAATAAATTTTAGTGAAGGTAAAATTACAGTTTATTACAAAGCTAAAACGGAATCTACGACAGATGGTGACGCTGTGGAAAGTAAAACAATTGTTTTAAATTTAAAAGGCGGTAGTGCGACTACATCAAATACGGCTAATTTTCTTGAGGATGTTCGAAATCCTGATTATACAAGTGCTATTACAACAAATGTAAATAAAACAGATGGGGACGAAAAGTTGTACTTAAAAGGTGGGCAGGGATCTGTAGCGATTTTAAGGTTGTTTAATCAGACGGATGTTTTAAGTTATAATTCGGCTGGCGAACCGGTAAGTGGAGCAAATGGAGTTCCTGACCAATTAGATGAAATGAGAAGTAATGCTGTTCTTAAGAACTGGAAAGTTAACGAAGCTAATTTAGTTTTCTATATTGACGCTGATAAAATGGCTGGTACAGAAGAACCAAATAGAGTGTATTTGTACGATTTGACAAATAATGCTATTCTAGCAGATTATTCAGCAGATGTTGCATCAGCTTTTGGAGGAGAGATTACTGTAGGTTCTGATAAAAGAGGGAAAAGTTATAAAATGAGAATCACAAGCCATATTCGTAACTTGATAAAAGATGCAACGGCTAAAAATGTTGATTTAGGACTGGTTGTTTCTCAAAGTGTAACTACAATTTCGCTTAATGCGCTGAAGAATAAGGTTCAAATTCAAGATGATCCAATTAAATATTTTTCTGCAGCGCCTAGAACATCGGTTATGAATCCTTTGGGGACAATCTTATTTGGAGGAAAAGCTTCTGTTCCAGATGATAAAAGATTGAAACTTGAAGTTTACTACACGAAACCAAATTAAT
>RCUK01002381.1_pt1 | contig 10067 bp, 11 predicted proteins | sample 2166381 | NCBI WGS metagenome assembly RCUK01 (sample SAMN09932809, study PRJNA488358) | compost metagenome | isolation source: compost soil in an enriched community | place: Germany: Experimental Botanical Garden
TTCGAGAAGCTTATGAAGAGACTGGCCTTATTGTTGAACCGGAGCGAATCATTGGAGTGTATGGCGGGGAGGCTCACCGTTATACTTATGGGAATGGCCATCAAGTCGAGTATTTGACTATTGTATTTGGCTGTAGAGTGAAAGATGGAGAGCTTAACCCGGATAATGAAGAGATGATGGATCTTGAATATTTCTCCGAACATCAACTTCCACCACTATCTAATAATAATTTTCCGAAATCTATATTCAGTTCAAATCATGAGGAACGGAGCCATTTTGAACGAGGATTGTTAGGATCAGATTAAGACATGAAACAGCGGATATTAATTAAACTTCTGTCTGCCTTCATCGAAGACTAATGCCGGATACTTATCTGGCGAATTTAACTGAAACAGGAGTGTCCTTACATGAACAAAGTTAGACACGGCATCCTTGGACTTTGCATTGGGGATGCGCTCGGCGTCCCGGTAGAATTTCAAGGCAGGGATACATTAAAAAGAAATCCTTTATCGGATATGATCGGCTATGGCAGTCATAATCAGCCCCCAGGCACATGGTCAGATGACGCTTCGCTAACCTTATGTTTGCTAGAAAGTTTAGCAGAGTCCGGCAGCATCGATCTTACGGATCTGGCAGATAAATGTGTGGACTGGTATAGAGGTAACCGGTGGACACCACGCGGCGAGGTTTTTGATATCGGAATTGCGACCAGGAGAGCATTAGATAGAATAGCCCATGAATCTGTGCAGCCAGACCTGGCAGGTGGCGAGGATGAATTCAGCAATGGTAATGGGGCCTTAATGAGAATATTGCCTATGGCCTATTATTTGAATGCAAATGAACAGGAAGATTTCATAACAGCAATAACCCAGGTATGTTCACTAACCCATCGTCATCCCATTTCCATGATTGCTTGTGTCTTTTATGTTAAATACGCCACGTACTTAATCAGGGGTCAAAATTTGCAGGAGAGTTATTTAGAGACAATTAAATACATACAGGAGAATTTCGCATCTAATCCTTTTATTCCTCGATATGAACGTCTCTTGTCAGGACAGATTGGTGGGCTGGATGAGCCGGATATTCAGTCGTCCGGATATGTGATTCACACTTTAGAGGCAAGTCTGTGGAGCTTACTAACAACGAACTCTTACCAAGATGCTGTTCTGAGATCGGTTAACCTTGGTGAGGATACGGATACTACGGGCGCTGTGGCCGGGGGACTGGCCGGGATCTACTACGGGCTTGAAGGGATACCCCAGCATTGGATGCAGACGTTGGCAAGAGCCGGTGATATCGATTCGCTGTGCGAAAGATTTGAAGCTGTCTTGAGAAGATTCTAACATTCTATCCTCGGGGAGCATCTTCTAGTATAAAGAGTGCTGAAGAAGATGCTCTTCAGTCCTAAGTGATAGCGAAGTTTAAATCTGCTTGCTAGGATATTTCCACCCGTTACCAATAGTTTGTGGTTTAGGAGACACTGATCTCATTGGAGCAGAAGGTGCCATTTGCTGAGCGAGGGTCTCTTTTTTTGCAGATGAGCAATTGTTAGGGGGGCCGATAACTACAGTGTCTGTAATTGGTGCTAACGTTGCTTGTACCTGGGCTTCGTCCAGGCAATAAGTATCTGCCAATATGCTGGCAGGCGTCAGTCTTAACAGGTCGGAACCTCCAATAAATTCAGGGATCGGCGCGTCGAAGATAGCGAGCAGGTGGGTATTGTCCACAGTTGCTATTTCATAATGCCACCAACCTTGTGGAACATTAGCGACCTGGCCTGGATTAATGGGAAGATTAATAAGCTTTCTGGTAAATGGATTAATCAAAGAAACTACGGCTGCGCCGGTAATACAGAAGACCAATTCAGTTGCATTTTGGTGATAGTGCGGCTCGACGACATTGGATTTGCTCAGATAAATATCCAGCAGGGAGACATTCCCTAAGGTATTCAGCTGATTAACAGACAGGGAATTAATATAATTGTGCGGGTCTTTCTTAAAGAAAGGGTTATTACTTAGATCGTAAGTAAACTGTACATCAGGCGATGTGAAATCCATGTAACTATTCATGTTCGGCGGCTCACTCCTTAAGTATTGTTAAGTTAGTGCAGTATATGCCAAGGACTCTTATATGGGCCCAATCGGTTTTGGGCGCACACTCTGAACTTAGCCATGATAAGGTTTTGTTGATTGGTCATTGATTCGGAAAGTTATTGGGAGAGTCATTTTTTTCTCATCTAAAGACAGAAAAAAACAACCGTTCCCCGGCTGAAAACCGAGAAGCGGTTGCTGCTATTGTGTCTTATTAGTCCTGTCTACTTGACAGGGGGATGATTACTAAGAGGGTGTCCCTTTACAAGTAATGATCTTGTCTCCTGATCGTCAGACCAGCTTAATTCTGGCTAATTTGGTTCGGGGAGGAGGTGCTGGTTACCGATGTGGAACTGGTATTCTTCCCAAGTCCAAATTGATTTAGGTATTTACCAATGGATGCACCCGTACCGGATTTCGTAAAATTCTGTACCTGACCCATAAGCTTCTGCCGGGACTCCGGACTTCTCATCAAATAGGCGGCGCCCATCGCTGCTGCAGTAAACATCAGTTTCTTGTTCATGGTCGTACACTCCTTTTTTCCGAGATTTTGTCGATCTATATGAAATGAACTAAAGATTGCGTGATGGATTACTTTTTTAGTTCATTCCACTATGTAAAGGAAATTACCCGTTCCGAGGGTATTTAAACAAGTGGTCCGACGAATTAGCGGTTTAGTGATGAATTGTGATGAATCTTCTACATGTATGAAAGCGATTGAGGACGGGTATATAACTAGAGAGGTTCTTTCGAACAAGAGAGGAGCAGTTAGAGATGAGAGAAACGATTCAGGAAGGCAATGCTTTTGTAATCAAGGAGGACGGCAGCGTTATCGCTGAAGTAACTTTTAAGCCGGTTGGTGAAGGTACCATCGTCATTGATCATACCTATGTGGCTGAAGAAATGCGGGGACAAAAGCTGGCAGAGGATCTAGTACGACGGGTCGTGGAACATGCCCGCGAGACCAACCAAAAAATTATACCGGCATGTTCGTATGCCGACGCTCAGTTCCGGCGCCGAAAGGAATACGAGGATGTATGGCAGAAATCGTAACCGATATTCATTCATAGAGTGAAATGTTATAATTTAGATTCCGAATGGAACCAGGAGCCCTCTTCAGGAAGGGCTTTTTTTTAGATTTAGAAACAGAAGAAAGTGGGGGAGATTCGAAATGATTACTTTAGGTGTACTTGACCAGGTCTATGTCTCCGAAGGATACGGAGCCACGGAGGGACTGCAACAATCCACTCGTCTTGCGCAGGCGACAGAAGAACTGGGTTACTCCCGGTTCTGGGTATCTGAGCATCATTCCATGCCAGCACTGGCCTTCTCAAGTCCGGAAGTTTTAATTGCCCATCTGGCAGCAGCGACCTCCCGAATTCGAGTGGGTTCTGGCGGAATTATGCTTCCACACTACAGTGCATATAAAGTCGCAGAGAATTTCCGGCTGCTGGAGGCCCTTCATCCCGGACGGATCGACCTTGGCCTCGGCCGTGCACCCGGCGGTATGCCGCTCGCTACAAGAGCTCTCCAGCAGGATAAATACGTAGATGTGAACAAGTACCCGCAGCAGGTACTGGATATCATCGGCTACTTGCACGGTTCACTTCCGAGTGGACATCAATTCGAGAAGCTCCTGGCTTCTCCAGCTATTCCAACAGCACCTGAGATTTGGCTGCTCGGATCAAGTGGGGAGAGTGCAAGGCTTGCAGCCATGCTGGGAACCTCCTATGCGTTCGCAGAGTTCTTTGGTACACCTGGTGGAGAGGATGCGTCGAAGTATTACAACGAGCACTTTGAGCCAAATCATGTACTCCCAGACCATCCGCGTTCGATGATCGCAACGCTGGCCATCTGTGCAGAGACGGAAGAGGAGGCCAATCGGCTGGCATTCAGCAGTGACTTGTTATTCCTCGGAATAAGAACAGGTCTGGAGGTTCCTTATCTGCCTTCCGTGGAGACTGCTGAGAATTATCCATATACGGAAGCCGATCTGCTGCATATTCAGCAAATTCGCAAACGGCGGATTATCGGCACTCCAGCCCAGGTGAAAGAGAAGTTGATTCAAATGGGCCATGATTATAGTGCTGGAGAGATTCTCATAACGAGTCCGATCTATGACGAACAAGCAAGAATTCATTCCTATCGGCTGATTGCCGAGGCATTCGGAATGAAATAAATGATTAATACACAGCCATGGTTCTCTGTAATGAGGAACATGGCTTTCCTTCTTTCGTGCAGGTAAAACTAGACACGTTCCCCGTTCCATAACATGTTATAGTAAATAGCTTCATAAAATCTGTGTCCTATTTGTAAAATGATCTTACTGCTCGAATCCATCAAGAAGGGCCCCGCCATATGGCCCCAATGTTCTTAATATCAATGCTTCGAAAGGGTCACAGTCCATCCCCGAATAAAAAGCCTGAAGTGCTGAATCTAAGGATTCAGCCATAATGGGATCAAATGATTTTAGTGCTCTAAACAGATGTTTACCTTCCCCAATCCATTGTTGATTTACTCGCAAATGAAATTCACACAGTGCTACAACCAACCTATTTACGATGAACCACAGTTCGGGTGTTGGCTCTCCCCCTCTAAGATCTTCTAACAAATCCGTAATCACATAGCGATGAAAGTCAATCTCATTCAAAGACCAGGGAATGGGGCCATAAGCTAAATCGGTCCGAGCTTCTTCAATTACACGTACTCCATCTTCGTCACTTTTAATTATTTGCCCTTCATTAAGCATTCTTTGTAAAGAAGGGTTCGCAGCGTAAATACCTTCATTGAAAATGTCTCTGTAACTGGAGCTGGTAAGGACAAAGCACTCAATGATCCAATCATAAGCTTTGATGGTTTTCTGACAAGCAATTCCATTCGTATCGTCTACAATAACAATGTCCAGATCGGAGTGGGTATTATGGTCATTCCTACTTCCGCTGCCGCCCAAAATTGCAAGCGAGCATTTTGGAAAGTTATTTAAAACAAACAGCTCCGCCGCTTCTCTTCCCTGAATTCGCATGCGATTTCCTCCAAAAGGTTGTTAGTTATCTACATTCAAGCCCAAGCGGAACACGATCCATTTGAATAATGTAGATTAACCTATGCAAAAGGTGGTGAAAACTATGAGTCACGTTAAAGGTTATGGTGGTTTCACTTCTACAGGTGCAATCCTTGTTCTTTACATTTTGTTGGTAATCATTTTGAGCGCTGGTATCTGGGTTTAACATGAGCTCAATTTAATGCCTCCTTGAGCAGTCAAGGGGGCATTAAGCCCTTACTACAGAATGCACGGAACTCGTGTACATATGTTGTTAACCAACGGATTAAGGGGGATTAAAATGGATTATTTGGAAATGGTGACCCGATTGGGTATAGGGAGCGCACATCCTGGCGGATTTCTGGCAACGATCGAGCAGCTTGAAAAGTATAAGCCCGTAAGTAACGGCAGCGTTTTGGAAATAGGCTGTGGTACAGGCAGGACAGCATGTTATTTAGCTGAACAGGGGTATCAAGTGGTGGCCACCGATTTGGATCCTAACATTTTGAACAAAGCGAAAAGAAGAGCAACGGCAATGGGTGTTCATGTGGATTTTATTCAGGCTGATGCTCATGCGTTGCCTTTTCCAGATAACACTTTCCAGACAGTTCTGGTTGAATCAGTAACCAACTTTACACAAGCAAGGCAATCTGTCTCCGAGTATTTTCGTGTTCTAAAACAAAGTGGGGTACTATACGATCGTGAGATGTTCGTCCGATCTTCAGCTCCTACAGAATGTTTGGTTGACTTGAAATCATTTTTCCTGATGCCTTCTCTAATGAAAAAAGAAGAATGGGCCAGTTTGTTGGGGGATTGCGGCTTTTCGGAAATTCAACTCCTCGAAATGAATGAAGTGAAGGGTGAAAAGTTGGAACAACAATATGAATACCCTGATAATTTTCAATTTATGGACGAAGGATCTTTGTTAGACGCAAGAGTGCTGGAGTGTGGGATCCGATCTTCCAATATGATTATGGATAATAAAGAACATTTGGAATATGGCACGATTAGGGCAGTAAAAAGCACAAAGTCTGACCTTAATGAAGTGTAAGAAGACAGAATTTCACTCATTTTATCAAGAGCCTCCTTTGTAAGGAGGTTCTTGTTGTTTGTATCAACGGAAAGCTAATTCAGGAAGAGAAGAGGCCATATGTTTTTTTGTTTTCTCCAATTGTTGAACCGCATTCTTTAGTCTGTCGCCAGATTTCATCGTACTCATGGGTATGATTTTGAAATTCCGGCGATTTTTATAGTAATTGTAAGTAGGGATGAATGAAGGGTTCTTAAGCGTTATCGTCTTGTTGTCTCCAATTACGGTCTTTGTCACTTCGATTGTCCCAATCCCTCCGATTAAGCATTCCGTTTTCTCCTGAGCGGATAAAAAGTTCCCGAGGGAATACATCACAAAGGTCTTATTCCCATTTTTACCCCGAACCCAAGCAGGGGGCTGCAGCACGTGCGGGTGATTCCCGATTACAATCTGAACCCCCATATCTGCTAGTTGCTGTGCAAGCTGCTGTTGATAAGAGTTAGGCCGTGGTTCATACTCAGTGCCCCAGTGCATCGAGACAACGATCACATCAGAGAGTTTTTTGGCCTTTTCCACATCGGTTCTTATCTTATTCATATTAATCAGGTTAACCAAATATGGCTTCCCTTTAGGTACAGGGATTCCGTTGGTACCATAGGTGTACGCGAGAAAAGCAAATGTGATATTGTTCCTGGTTAAGGTACGAATGGTGCTCGCATCCTCTTCAGATCGATAAGCTCCGGTATATGGCATGTGTAATTTGTCCCAATAAGCCAAGGCGCTACGAATCGCTTTCTCACCCCGGTCAAGCGTATGATTATTGGCTAGGGTTACAATATCTACTCCAGCCGCCTTTAGCGCGTCACCAATCTCATGAGGGCTGTTAAAAGATGGGTAGCTTGAAAGCCCTATTTCTGTTCCCCCTATCATAGACTCCTGATTCGCAACTAGAATATCCGGCTCTTGGGTCATCTTGCGTACCTCATCGAACATAGGGTTGAAATCATACTTTCCTTTTGAGATAGCTGCGTCTTTAAATACAGGACTATGAATTAACACATCTCCCACCGCAGCGAGTGTGGCTCGGGTAGTCATGGGTGTATGGTCAGGCGGAAGAGTTCTGGTTAACGAGGCTTGGAGAGAAGCGATGAATAACCCGTCTCTCAAAGAATAGGAAGTTGCCTGTGATTGATGAATTTGGCCTGAGTCTGATACGAATGTACCTCCAGTACAGCAGCATAACAAAAAGAACATTCCGGCTGCGTAGAAGAAGGATCTTTTTCTCAGATAGACACCCCCCTTTGATAAGGTAAATGCAGCACAATATCAAAGAATATGACTGAATATGAGCAAAGATACCTTATAGCTACATAATATTCCTTGACGGGAATATTCCTGAAGTGTTATATTTCATTTGCAAGCAGTAATTAACAACTTAAAGGAAATGACAACTATGGATATAACTACATTTAGTGCGCTTGCTGAACCCAACCGGTTAAGAATGGTTGAGCTCCTAGCAGGCGGTCCCCTTACCGTCGGGGAGATCGCTGAGCGTCTCCAGCTTCGCCAGCCACAAGCCTCCAAGCATCTGCGTGTTCTTCTTGAGGCGGGACTGGTAGAGGTCAAGGCAGACGCTAATCGGCGGAACTATGAGCTTCGAACGGAGCCACTTCAAGCTATGGACCATTGGCTTAGTAGCTATCGCAGAATCTGGAACGAACGGTTTGACAATCTTGAGCATTACCTTAAGAAACTGCAATCTGAAGACAACAAATCTAAGTGAAAATGAAAGTGAGGAGGAATTATTTATGTCAAGCTCAATGATTTCTAAGGTAGAGGGTCTTGAATTTGTTCTGGAGCGAGTATTTGATGCGCCGCGCGCCCTGGTATTCAAAGCGTTTACGGAGGCCGAGCATCTGAAGCAATGGTGGGGGCCTCGTGGCTGGATCCTCACGGTATGCAATGTTGACCTTCGTCCAGAAGGAATTTGGCATTACTGCATGAAGTGTATCGATGAGAATCAGGGGGTATTCTTTGGAATGGAATCTTGGGCGAAAGCCGTCTATAAGGAGATCGTCGCAGGGGAGAAGATTGTATACTTGAATTATTTCTCCGATGCCGAAGGCAATGAAGCAGAGGGAATGCCATCCTCATCGAACACATTGACTTTTGAAGAATACGAAGGACGTACCAAGGTTATAAGCCGATCCAGATATGATTCTGCCGAAGCCCTTCAAACTGTATTGGATATGGGCATGGAACAGGGAATTACGGAGACTTGGAACCGCTTGAGTGAGCATCTTCAGTCGATACAGTAAATATAATTATATAACCTTGGAACTGTAGGAGCGAACGCGTTCGCCTACAAGCTTTCTGAAAGAAAGCTACATCGGAAGCATATGCCTTTGTCTTCGGATTTCCATAACGCATTGGAATATTAATCAAGAAATCCGGAGACAACATGCGGCCGAAAGTCCAAGCATTCCCGTAGTTACGTCCGTACCCGAAATTCGAACATTTCAGGCTGCGTCTTGTATTAGGTAGAGAATCTTCTGAAGAAAGATTATGATATCTATTGTATTGATTTATTTTTGAAAGAGAGAGACGGATGGAGAATAAGAGAGACTGGTTTGTGTTATGGGCTTGTTGTGGGGTATTTGCAGTATGTGTTCTGACAATATTCATTCACCAGAATTCCTTGCTTCTCGGGAGTTTGGGCAAGCTGGATAACGATGATGTCAGATATTTGCGCAGCGGACAGTATTTATTGGAACAGGGGAAATTAATCTACTATAACCCGGTAACGACTCTGTCCGCTTTTATCATGCCTGGGCTGCCAATATTGATAGCCGGCATAATGAAAGTGTTCGGAACAGGGGATGCGGGAATCTATGCTTTTCGTATATTCCAGGCACTCCTGACCTCGGCTTCAGTAGGGCTCGTATATTTAATTGCTAATCGTCTCTTTGGTAAGCGGACAGCCAAGATCGGCATAATCCTGGCGGCGGCGTATGTCCCTATTTATTATGCAGGTGATTTGATCCTGACTGAAACTTGCTTTACCTTTTTTCTACTATTGCTGACTTATCTGCTATTAATTGCACTACGTAAGAACCGGAAGCGTGATTATGTATTTCTGGGCTTAGCTATTGCGGCAGCCATTTATTTTAGACCGACTGCGGCCATGCTGCCTCTAGTGATCGGGTTGATCTGGTTATTCCGGAGAGAGAAGCTTAAGCTCATTCTTAGAAATACAATCATTCTAGGGCTAACCTTGATCATCTTCTTAAGTCCGTGGTGGATTCGCAACTATCAGGTATTTCACCAATTTATTCCTTTAACCAATTCTTCTGCTAACCCGCTGTTGCTTGGTATGTTGATCAATGGGCAGGAGCCTCAGGAGTTCATTCAAGAACACGAACAGATCTACCAGACTTATCGTCATGGGAGCGAAGATCAGCAGAAAGAATTAGCGATGATGATTTTCAAATACCAGATTACTCATCATCCTGTAACGTTTGGAGCCTGGCTGGTCTTTGGCAAATTGATCCGGTTGATTATTGTTCCATTCTACTGGGCACCGATTTTTGGAATTCCTTTTTGGCTTGCTGCCCTGCAGCATGTCTTATATCTGATCTTCAGTATTACGGGCCTGTGGAAGATGCTTCGGCATAGAACGGTTGCTCATTATGGCTTCTTAGCGATAGTTGCTTATTTTGTGGTAATCTATCTACCGTTTATTACGATGGAGCGATACTTTTATCCCACGATGCTGCTGATGATAATTCCATTAGCTCATTTTATGGAGCAGTGGAGTGTGCTTCCGATGAACCGACGCCGGGCTCCTTCCTCTTCCATTCCAGGGGCCGACGTGAACGTAAGAGCATAAGCTGGGAAATTTAAAGGC
>RCUK01002383.1_pt1 | contig 10063 bp, 8 predicted proteins | sample 2166381 | NCBI WGS metagenome assembly RCUK01 (sample SAMN09932809, study PRJNA488358) | compost metagenome | isolation source: compost soil in an enriched community | place: Germany: Experimental Botanical Garden
ACCGCCTGCTGCACTACATGATGATGCATCAGGGCCGGGTCATCAGCCGCACCGAGCTGGTCGAGCACCTGTATGATCAGGACTTCGACCGCGACTCCAACACCATCGAGGTGTTTGTCGGACGTCTGAGAAAGAAGATCGGCTCGGACCGGATCGAGACGGTGCGCGGCCTGGGCTATCGCCTGTCGCCGCTGGCCGGCGAGAGCGACGCGGCCTGATTTCGCATGACCGACGCCGGGGCGATCGCGCCGCCCGCCAAGCCTGAAAAACCGGAGTGGGGCCGCTGGTTCGGGCGGCCGGGCCGGTCGCTGACCCGACGGCTGATCTGGCTGGCCTCGGCCTGGATCCTGGTGGCCCTGCTGGTGACGGGCGTGGTGCTGACCTCGGTGTTCCAGGAATCGGCGCTGCGCCGGCTGGGCAATATGCTGGGCGACACCATCGACGAGGCGGTGGTCGCCGCCTCCATCACCCCCGAGGGCGAAATTTTCGTCGGCGAAATCCGCGACGCCCGCACCGAGCGCCTGCTGTCCGGCAAGTACTGGATGGTGGCCGAGCAGGGGCCGGGCGGGCAGTTGCAGGTGGTGGCGCGGTCGGCCTCGCTGGGCCGGGCCGATCTGGAATACGCCCCCGATCTGGACGATCGGCTGAAGTCGGCCTTTGGCCAGACCATCAGCTACAACGCCGAGGACGGCCCCAAGGGAGAGCCCCTGCGGATCGCCGCCAGCATGAAACAGCTGCCGGGACGCACTGCGCCGGTGGTCTTCTTCGCCGGGGTGGACCGCTCGGACATCGACGCCGACACGCGCCAGTTCGCCACCGTGACCTGGGTGGCCATGCTGCTGCTGGGGGCGGGTCTGGTCTCGGCGGTCTTCATTCAGGTGCGGGTAGGGCTGCGCCCCCTGTTCGACCTGCGCGACGAGATTTCGGACGTGCGCAAGGGCCGCTCGCACCGGGTCGGGGGCGTCTATCCGCTGGAGATCCAGCCCCTGGCCGAACAGGTCAACCGGCTGCTGACCCACAATCAGGAGACGGTGGAGCGCCAGCGCACCCACGTCGGCAACCTGGCCCATGCGCTGAAGACGCCGCTGGCGGTCATGCTGGCCGAGGCGGGGACGAGCGAGGGCGTCCTGCCCGACATGGTGCGCAAGCAGACCCGGGTCATGCAGGACCAGGTGGATCACCACCTGCGCCGCGCCCGCGCCGCCGCCCGCGCCGCCCACGGCCTGGGCGAACGCACCCCGGTGGGCGAGGTGCTGGACGAACTGGCGGTCATGCTGGAGCGGGTGTTCGAGACCAAGGGGGTCGAGATCGACTGGCGCGCGCCGGACGAACTGGCCTTCCTGGGCGAGCGTCAGGACTTGCAGGAGATCTTCGGCAACCTGATCGAGAACGCGGCCAAATGGTGCAAACGCCGGGTGCGGATTTCGGCGGGCGCCTCGCTGCCCGGCCAGATGGTGGTGGTGGTCGAGGACGACGGCCCCGGCCTGCCCGCCGACCAGCGCGACGCGGCTCTGAAACGCGGCACGCGCATGGACGAGGACACGCCGGGCACCGGCCTGGGCCTGTCCATCGTCGAAGACCTGACGCGGGCTTACGGGGGGCGGGTCACGCTGGCCGACAGCGAGATGGGCGGGCTGAAGGTGTTGCTGGAGCTGCCGGCGGCGGAGGGGTAGCTCAGCTTCCGGGTGGGAAGCGGACTCTGGCGCATAGGCGATGAGAAGGTCGGATGTGAACGATTAGAGCGAGTTCAGCGTTGCGGTGTAGATCAAGGTTCTACGCCGCCGCATCGTCGTCGGACGGATTTCAGGAGCAGGCTGTGGGCTTCAACAAGCGTCTTGTCGTCGCCATGATCGCCGCGCTGGGCGGCCTATGGTGCGGACCATCCTTCGCCGGCGACACGGGGGTTCCGCTGGATCAGACCCCATACGCCAACCGGCCGCTGCTGCCGGACTTTACGGCCGGTCCCTGTCCCGACAATCCGCGCGCGCTGGAGCAGGTTCGCGGTAACCTCTATCGTCATACGACCGGGCCAGGGCTGGCCGTGCACAGCGGGCTGGTCCTGATCACGCGCGAGGGCGCCCTGGTCATTGATCCGGCGATGACCTGCACCGCGACCTGGCTGCGCGACGAAATCCGCACCCGCTTCAACGTGCCGGTCAAATACGTCGTCTATACCCACGGCCACGCCGACCACATCAGCGGCGCCCAAGTGTTTCAGAACGATGGCGCCATCGTCGTCGCCAATCAGCGCGCGGTCGAACCGATCGTCGGCGAACGGCTGCCGACCGCCCTGCCGGACCGGGTGTTCGACACCGACATGACCATCACCCTGGGCGGCGAGATCGTGCTGCTGCACCGCGTGGCGCCCAGCCATTCCGACAGCATGACGATGGTGCTGTTCCCGGCCTACAAGGCCCTGCAATGCACCGACGTCTGCGAGAGCAAGTCGATGCCCTACAACGACTTTCTCGACTTCTATTATCCGGGCTGGATCGAGACCCTGGACTGGGTGGCGCGCCAGGACGTGACCTTCATCGACGTCGGCCACTACAGTCCGGCGACCAAGGCGGATCAGGCGGCGCTGCGGACCTATATGGTCGATCTGCACCAGCAGGTCCTAGACTTGGTCCGCGCCGGCCAGTCCTGGGACCAGCTCTACCGCAACGTCCGCTTCAGCGACGAGGTGAAGGGCTGGATCGCCTATGACACCATGCACACCCTGAACGTCCTGGGGATGCATCGCTGGGTCACCAACCATCGCCGGGGCGAATGGTAAGGGCTGCAATGGGTCGGAAGCGGACATCGCTCCATCCGCCGTAAGCCGTCACCTCGGACGGCCCGGAGGGGCGATCCGGGAGCCAGGCGACGGCTTCAGTGGGCGGGGACGGAGACGCATCAGGCGCCTGGGTTCCGGGTTCGCTGCGCGCCCCGGAATGACGGGAGGGGAAGGGGGCAAAATCCCCTGTTAACCCGGATGCCGCACCCTGACCCCCTTGGCCGGGAATTGGTTCGGCCCGAGGAGAATGCATGGCGGACCTGTCGGTCGCGCAAAGGGCTGCTCTGGCCCAGCTGATCGCCGCTTGCCCGGATCATCTGCTGTCCCAGCTGGAAGCGCTGGCGGCGGCGATGACGGGGGATCGGGCGTGGGCGCTGCGCGACATGGTCGAGGCCGAGGTGTTGGACCGGCGACGGCGGGACGCGGCCTTCGCGCCGCTGACGCCCCTGTTCCGGCGACGCGACGACGGGCTGGAGGGCTTGAGCTTTCCAGCGGCGATCCCGGCGCGGCTGTGGCGGCTGGCCACGCGCAATGAACCCGAACTGTTGCCGCAGCTGGATCGCGACGATGAGCTGTCGCGGATGGTGGCCGACCGCCTGTGCCTGAGCGCGGCCTCGGCGGTGCGGGATCAGGGCGAAGGCCTGTGGCCGGGCGCGAGCGCGGCGCAGCTGGCGGAACTGGCGGCCTGCTTCGATCTGGCCGGGCTGATGCGGCGCTGCCTGGATTATCTGGAGGCCTGGCTGGGACGGCCGGGGCCGGAGGCGACGGCGGAGCTGAAGCTGGCGCTGCGGCAGGCGGCCTCGATCGCGCCGGACGGGGCGGCGCGGCTGATGGAGATGCTGTTCGCCCACATGACCGACGCGCGCATGATGCTGCGGGTCGTGGCCCACGCCACGCCGACGGCGGGGCGCGAGACCCTGTTGAGCGAAAGCGAGCTGGCGGTCTTCGTCGACCGGGTGGTGACGGCGCTGGCGCATCGCGCGGCGGAAGCGGCCGCCTTTGATCCGACTGCGCCGGGGGCGGACGCGGCCCTGCTGAAGGGTGATCTGGATTGGTGCGCCGAGACCCTGTCGGAGATCGACATGACCCTGCCGCTGCGGGCCGACAGCGCCTGGGGCAAGGCGGTGCGGCAGGCGCGGCTGAAGATCGCCCTGCGCCTGTCCGAACTGTTCAGCGCCGCCGAGAAGGCGACGGGCAAGGTGCTGCCGGTCGAGCGCACGGCCATGGCGGGGCGGATGACCCGCCCGGCGCCGCGTCTGGACGAGGCGGTGGACGCCGAGGCGGCGGCGAAGGCCAAGGCTCTGGCGACGGTGATCGGTCTGGTGCGGGGACCGGCGACGGTGTTCGGCTGCGAGGCCGAACGGCGGCAGACGGCGGAAGGCCTGACCGGCAAGCTGGCGACCTGGGCCGACGAGGCGCTGGAGCGGCTGAACGACGGCGAGGCGGCGAACGAGGCGATCGCGCGCAAGCGGATCGGCCTGACCGCCGAGCTGCTGGGGCTGATCGGGGCCAGGGAGGCGCAGCGCACCGTGCGGCGGCGGCTGACGGTGGCCGGGGCACCGCCCAGCGTCGCGGTCGAGGCTGCGACCTCGGGAGCCTCGCGTCGGCGCGCCTGATCCGCTAGACGCGGAGCATGACGATCTTCTGGATCATGACGGGACTGGCTGCGGCGATGGCCGGGCTTCTGGTGCTGGCCGGCGCGCGACGCGGGGCGGACGCTGAGGCTGTGGTCGACCGCGACGCCGCCGGGCGCGAGCTGGCCGAGCTGGACCGGCTGAAGACGCGCGGCCTGCTGGACGAGGCGGGCTGGACCGCGGCGCGGGCCGAGGCGGGGCGGCGGCTGCTGGCGGCGCGTCGCGACGCGCGGGCGCCGGTCGTGGGATCGAAAGACCGGCTGTGGGTTCTGGGCGGGATCGGCCTGACGGCGGCGGCGTCGCTGGGGCTCTATCTGGGGCTGGGCGCGCCGGGCATGGCGGATCAGGCCTATGAGACGCGGGTGCGCGAGTGGGCCTCTTCGCCCGAGACTCTGGAGCCGGCCCAGGCGGCGGCCGTGATCGGCCGCATCGTCAAGGACCGCCCGGACGACCATCGCGCCCTGACCATGCTGGGCGCGGCCCGGTTCGAGGCGGGCGATCCCATCGGCGCGGCCTCGGCCTTCCGCCGGGCGCTGGCGATCAAGCCGGACGACGCCCAGAGCTGGGCGCGGCTGGGCGAGAGCCTGGTGCGGGCCAACGAGGGCGCGGTCGGCGGCGACGCCGAGGCGGCTTTCGTCGAGGCGCTGAAGCACGACCCCGATCAGCTGGGCGCGCGCTACTTCCTGGGCGAGGCGGCGCTGAAGCGCGGCGACAAGGCCGGGGCGGCGGCGGTCTGGGGGCCGCTGATCGCGGCGCTGGAGCCGAACGACCCGCGCCGGGCCGAACTGCAACAACGACTGGGCGGGGCCGGATGAGCCTGCGCTGCAACCCTTCTGTGATGTCCTGACATGAGCTGGCTTCCCAAATCGCCCAAGGCGCGGCGGCGTCTGTGGATCGTGGCGGCGGCGGCGCCGGTGCTGGCCCTGGCGGTCGGCCTGTCGCTGTGGGCCATGAAGGACAATGTCACCTACTTCTTCTCGCCGTCCGAAGTGACCGAGGCGGCGGCACCGGTCGGACGGGTGATCCGTCTGGGCGGGCTGGTCGAGGCCGGCAGCGTGGTCAAGGGCGCGGACGGGACGGTGGTCTTCGTCGTCACCGACAATGTGGGGACCTCGAAGGTCAGCTACCACGGCGACCTGCCCGACCTGTTCCGCGAGGGGCAGGGGATCGTGGCGCAGGGGTCGTTCCGGCCCGACCGCGTGTTTGAAGCTCGTCAGGTGCTGGCCAAGCATGACGAGACCTATATGCCGCGCGAAGTCGCCGACCGCCTGAAGGAAAAGGGCGAGTGGCGTCCCGAAACGGGTGAAGCGCCCGCAACTGCGAGCCGCAGCCTGTGATCGTCGAGCTGGGGGCGTTCGCACTGATCCTGGCGCTGGTTCTGGCCGCGCTGACCACGGCCCTGGCGACGGCGGGGCGGCTGAGGCTCAGCCCGGTGCTGGCGGGGGCCGGGGGCGGGGCGTTGATCGCCTCGGCGGCGGCGACATTGCTGGCCTTCGCGGCCCTGATCTACGCCTTCGCGGTGTCGGACTTCTCGGTTTCGAACGTGGCCATGAACAGCCACACCGACAAGCCGATGCTCTACAAGGTGGCCGCCGCCTGGGGCAGCCACGAGGGCTCGCTGGTGCTGTGGTGCCTGGTCATGACCGGCTTCGGCGGGGCGCTGGCGCTGGCGCGCGGCCTGCCGTTCGGGCTGAAGACCTCGAGCGTGGCGGTGCAGGGCGCGCTGTCGACCATGTTCCTGGCCTTCGCCGTCTTCACGTCGAACCCGTTCGCCCGGCTGGACCCGGCCCCGGTGCAGGGGGCGTCGCTGAACCCCCTGTTGCAGGACCCGGCGCTCGCCTTCCATCCGCCGCTGCTCTACGCGGGCTATGTCGGGTTTTCGGTCTGTTTCTCGCTGGCGGTCGCCGCCCTGATCGAGAAGCGGGTCGATCCGGCCTGGGGCCGCTGGGTGCGGCCGTGGGCGCTGGCGTCCTGGGCCTTTCTGACGGTCGGCATCCTGCTGGGGTCCTTCTGGGCCTATTACGAGCTGGGCTGGGGCGGCTGGTGGTTCTGGGACCCGGTCGAGAACGCCAGCTTCATGCCGTGGCTGGCGGGGGCGGCCCTGCTGCACTCGGCCATCGTCACGGAACGGCGCGGGGCGCTGGCCGGATGGACGGTGTTTCTGGCCATCCTGGCCTTCACCTTCTCCATGCTGGGGGCGTTTCTGGTGCGCTCGGGCGTGCTGACCAGCGTTCACGCCTTCGCCGTCGATCCTGAGCGGGGCATGATGCTGCTGGCCATTCTGGGCGTGGCGGCGGGCGCGGCCTTCATCCTGTTCGCCTTCAGAGCGCCGGCGATCCGGTCGGGCGCGGCCTTTGCGCCGATCAGCCGTGAAGGCGCGCTGGTGCTGAACAACCTCTTCCTGACGGCGGCGGCGGCGACGGTGCTGCTGGGGACCCTCTATCCGCTGATCCTCGAGGGGCTTTCGGGGGCGACCATTTCGGTGGGGCCGCCCTATTTCAACGCGACCTTCGTGCCCCTGCTGCTGGTGGCCTGTCTGATCCTGCCCGCCGGGCCTCTGCTGGCGTGGAAGCGCGGCGATCTGAAGGGGGCCTTGCAGCGGCTGTGGCTGGCGGCGGGTCTGGCGGTCGTGGCGGCGTTCGCGGCCTTCCTGCTGTTCGAGCCGAAGAAGGCGCTGGCGGCGGCGGGGCTGGGCGTCGGGGCCTGGCTGATCCTGGGCGCGCTGGCCGAACTGGGCGTGCGGACCAAGGCGTTTCGTGCGCCGTTGGGCGAGACGCTGCGCCGGGCCAAGGGCCTGCCGCTGGGGGCCTGGGGCATGACCCTGGCCCACGCGGGTCTGGGCGTCTTCATCCTGGGGGCCGTGGTCGAGACCAGCTTCAAGGCCGAGGCGGCAGCGGCGGTCCCTCTGGGCGGCGTGGTCTCGTCGGGGCCGTGGCGGGTGCGTCTGGACGCGGTCGAGGTGATCGAGGGGCCGAACTATCTGGCCGAGCAGGGACGGCTGACGGTCATGCCGGTCGACGGGCGTGCGGTCGAGCGCGTCGTCACCGCCGAGCGCCGCTTCTTCCCGGCGGGCGGGCAGACGACGACCGAGGTGGGGCTCGATTTCCGCGGACTGGACGACGTCTATGTGGTCATGGGCGAGCGGGCGCGTTCTGAGGACGGCCAGCACGCCTGGACGGTGCGGGTCTATTACAATCCGTGGGCGCGGCTGATCTTCCTCGGCCCGGCGATCATGGCCCTGGGCGGGGTGCTGTCCCTGCTGGACCGGCGGCTGCGGGTCGGGCCAGGGGCTAAAACGGGATCGCGCAAGAAGGCGGAGGCCAAGGCGTGAGGCGGCTGGCATCTGTTGTCGGGGCCTTGAGCCTGATGGCGGGCGCGGCGATGGCGGAACCGCCCGCGGCGCCGGATCGGCCTCTGCCCGACGCGGCGCAGGAGGCGCGGGCGCGGGCCCTGTTCGGCGACATCCGCTGCGTCGTCTGCCAGCACGAATCCATCGCCGACAGCCCGGCGGGCATCGCCGCCGACATGCGCCGTCTGGTCCGCGAGGAGATCGCGGCGGGCAAGAGCGATCAGGCCGTGCGTCAGGATCTGGTGCGGCGCTACGGCGACTACATCCTGTTCCAGCCGCCGGTGCGGGCGGGGACCTGGCTGTTGTGGTTCGGGCCGTTCGCCCTGGTGCTGGGCGCGGGGGCGGTCTTCGTCTGGCGGTCACGTCGGAAGCGAGTAGAAATCACGCCGCTGACGGACGAGGAAGAGCGGGCGCTGGCGGAACTGACCGCCGACAAAACCGCTCAGCCTGACGAAACAGAAAGCCTTTCGCCGCGATCCTGACGCACCCGCGCCACACAGGGAACGATCATCGCGGTCAACCATCGCGAGGGCGTGCATTGGCTTAGGCCGAAACCCCCTATATCCATGGGCGAACGGAGCTTTTGGAGCTCCGCCTTTCAGGACTGCAAGGACGACGATGCTGAAGCGCAAGGAGTTCATTCTGGGGGCCGCGGTCGGCCTGACCTTCGCCGCCGCCGCGACGGCGGGCGGGGTCATCAGCTGGCCGGGCGCGCACGCCGCGCCCGCCGCCGCGCAGGCGGGGAGGCTGGTCCCCTCGGCCGGGGCCGCAGGCCTGGCCTTCGCGCCGCCGCAGGGCGCGCCGCTCAGCTTCGCCGACATCTTCCAGCAGGTCGCGCCCGCCGTGGTGCAGATCGACGTCAAGACGCGGGTGCAGCGTCCGGCCGGCGTGCTGCAGATCCCCGGCTTCGGCGCCGTGCCCATTCCCGGTCAGCCGCGTGGCGGCGGTTCGGGCGAAGAGGGCGAGGACGACAACTCGACCACGGCGCTCGGCGCCGGTTCGGGCTTCCTGATCTCGGCCGACGGCTTCATCGTGACCAACAACCACGTCGTCGAGAACGCCGAGGAGATCAAGGTCAAGCTGAGCGACGGTCGTGAGCTGAAGGCGCGCCTGATCGGCCGCGACGAAGGCACCGACCTGGCGGTCATCAAGGTCGACGGCGACGCCTTCCCGTTCGTCAGCTTCGAAGAGTCCGCAGCGCCGCGCGTCGGCGACTGGGTCATCGCCGTGGGCAACCCCTTCGGCCTGGGCGGCACGGCCACGGCTGGCATCGTCTCGGCCATGTCGCGCGACATCGATCCGGCCGGTTACAACGAATATCTGCAGATCGACGCGGCCATCAACCGGGGCAACTCGGGCGGGCCGACCTTCGACATCTATGGCCGGGTGATCGGCGTCAACACGGCGATCTTCTCGCCGACAGGCGGCTCGGTCGGCATCGGCTTCGCCATTCCGGCGGCGACCGCCAAGAGCGTGACCGACAAGCTGATGCGCGGCGAGACGGTCGAGCGCGGCTATCTGGGCGTTCAGATCCAGTCGCTGTCCAGCGAGGCGGCGGCGGCCCTGGGCCTGCCCGAGAACACCAAGGGCGCCTATGTCGGCGATGTCACGGCCGGCGGCCCCGCCGACAAGGCCGGGGTCAAGGTCGAGGACATCGTGGTCAGCGTCAACGGCGACGCCATCGACAGCTCGACCGAGCTGACGCGCCGCGTGGCCCGCGCCAAGGTCGGCGACGCCCTGAGGCTGGAAGTGCTGCGCGACGGTCGTCGCCAGACGCTCGACGTCCGCGCCGGTCGTCGTCCGTCCGAGGCGGAACTGCGCGCGGGTCAGGGCGAGGACGAAGGCGAACAGGCCGCGCCGTCGGCCCCCGCCGGGCAGGCCGTCGAAGGCATGACCGTGACCGGGATCACCCCGGCCCTGCGCCAGCGCTACTCCATTCCGGACGGCGTCAACGGCGTGGTGGTCACGGCGGTGGAGCCACGCTCCAAGGCCGGTCAGATGCAGATGCCGGCGGGCACGGTGATCATGCGGGCCAACAACCGCACCGTCTCTTCGGCGGCGGACCTGAAGGCGGCGGTCGATGCGGCTCGCTCGGCCGGACGGCCCGGCGTGCTGCTGCTGGTGCGCACCTCCAGCGGCAACAGCTCGGTCGTGCTGGAGCTGTCCAAGTCTGAATAAGGCGTAACTCACGAGATCGGCGGCGATGCGCTAACATCGCCGCCGAATCTGTTTCTGGAGGGGCCTATGCGTATTCTGGTGGTCGAGGACGACGCTGAAGCGGCGACCGCGATGGTGCGAGGCCTG
>RCUK01002385.1_pt1 | contig 10057 bp, 8 predicted proteins | sample 2166381 | NCBI WGS metagenome assembly RCUK01 (sample SAMN09932809, study PRJNA488358) | compost metagenome | isolation source: compost soil in an enriched community | place: Germany: Experimental Botanical Garden
TCGCGAGGAATCCAACTCCGTCCGAGTTAACCGCATAGGCACGCTCTACATTGGATTCAGCCTTATCCACCGCCGTGTACGCAGCGGCGTTAATGATCAATTCTGGCTTAACCGTTTCAAACACCGCCCGGACCTGTTCTGTATTACTGATGTCCAGATCTTGCGATCCATAACCGAACACAGCAAAACCTTCAGGCACTCGCTGAAGCAACTCGTATCCGACTTGGCCATGAGCGCCCGTGACAAGAACACGCATACTCATTCCCCACCCAGTAGAGTTCGCAAGCTCGGGTTACGCAGGTCTTTCTCCGAGAGTTTGGGTGTTTCCACTGGCCAGGGAATATTCACGTCAGGGTCATTCCAGATAAGCCCCCCCTCTTCTTCCGGATAATACAAATCGGTGCATTTATATTGAAAGTCGGCAATATCACTCAATACACAGAACCCATGGGCGTAACCCGGTGGAATCCACAGTTGAAGATGATTATCCGCCGTCAGTTCAACGCCTACGAACTCTCCGCAGGTCGGAGAGTCAGGGTTGATATCGACCGCCACGTCGTAGACTGCGCCACGAGTTACGCGTACTAACTTACCCTGAGGTCGATTACGCTGGAAATGCAAACCACGTAATACTCCATACTGAGACCGTGAGTGATTGTCCTGTACGAACGGCAACTCAATTCCGGCGTCACGATAGCGCGGCTCCTGGTAGCACTCCACGAAAAAGCCACGCTCATCGCCAAACACCTTAGGCTCAATAATCAGAACGCCAGGCAGTCGGGTCTGGATGACATTCATTTTGAAGGCCTCGCGGCCAACAGACCAGCAAGGTATTGGCCATAACCGGTTTTGTGCAGAGCGGTGGCTTGCTTGTCCAGCTCCGCAGCACTCAACCAGCCCTGGTTAAAGGCAACCTCTTCCAGACACGCAACCTTCAAGCCTTGACGCGCTTCGATCGTCTGAACGAAATGCCCGGCTTCCATCAATGAATCATGGGTACCAGTGTCCAGCCACGCGAAGCCACGACCTAATACGCTGACGTGCAAATCGCCGCGCTGCAGGTAAGCGTTGTTGATGTCGGTAATTTCGAGCTCACCACGATGGGAAGGCTTCACCTTCTTCGCGATCCGCACCACATCGTTGTCGTAGAAATAAAGGCCGGTGACGGCGTAATTGGATTTCGGATGCAGGGGCTTTTCTTCGATAGAAATGGCTTTACCATTGTCATCAAACTCAACCACACCAAAACGCTCGGGGTCCGCTACGTGGTAGCCGAAGACCGTGGCACCTGACTGGCGTTTGGCGGCTTCCTGCAGGCTGGCGCTGAAACCATACCCGTAGAAAATATTATCGCCCAACACCAGCGCAACGTTACTGTCGCCGATGAACGACTCACCGATGATAAAGGCCTGGGCCAAACCGTCAGGTGTCGGTTGCTCTGCGTAGCTGAGTTCAATCCCGAAAGACGATCCGTCACCCAGTAACTTCTCGAAGTTAGGCAGGTCTTCCGGGGTGGAGATGATCAGGATCTCGCGAATACCGGCCAGCATCAGCACCGAAAGCGGGTAATAGATCATCGGTTTGTCGTACACCGGCAAAAGCTGTTTCGACACGCCACGGGTAATTGGATGCAAGCGCGTACCGGAGCCACCGGCCAAAATGATACCTTTCATGTAAGTTACTCCTTAATTGAGATGGGAAAGTTGCAGACAGAAGCTCAGGCGTTTTCGCCAAGCCGGCCAAGGCGATAGTTGCCGCTAAGCACGTTCTGCCACCACTGGCTGTTTTCCAGGTACCAGAGCACCGTCTTTCGGATGCCGCTGTCGAAGGTTTCCTGCGGTACCCATCCCAGTTCTCGCTGGATCTTGGCGGCGTCGATGGCGTATCGGCGGTCATGGCCGGGACGGTCAGTTACGAAGGTGATCAGCTCTTTATAAGAGCCGAGTTCCGTATCCCGAGGCCGCAACTCATCAAGCAGTTCGCAGATGGTTTCGACTACTTCCAGATTGCGTTTTTCGTTATGGCCGCCGATGTTGTAGGTCTCCCCAACTACACCGCGAGAAACCACTTCGAACAGCGCCCGGGCATGATCGTCCACAAACAGCCAGTCACGGATCTGCGAACCGTCGCCATACACTGGCAGCGGCTTGCCATGAATGGCGTTGAGAATGACATGGGGGATCAACTTCTCGGGAAAATGGTATGGCCCGTAGTTATTCGAGCAGTTGGTGACCACCACCGGCAGCCCATAGGTACGGTGCCAGGCGCGGACCAGATGATCGGAACCGGCCTTGGAAGCCGAATAAGGCGAGCTTGGGTCGTAGGACGTGGTCTCGGTGAACAGATCATCTGTCCCCTCCAGATCGCCATACACTTCATCAGTGGATATGTGATGGAAACGAAAGCCTTGCTTCTTCTCCGGCGCTAATGTCGACCAATAACGCCGGCTAGCCTCCAGCATGCTGTAGGTGCCGACGATATTGGTTTGAATAAAATCTGAGGGACTGTCGATCGAGCGATCCACATGGGATTCCGCCGCCAGGTGCATCACAGCATCGGGCTGGAAGCGGGCGAAAATCTCGTGCAACGCGGCGGTATCGCAGATATCTACTTGCTGGAATTCATAACGTGAACTGTCGGCCACCGATGCCAGGGATTCCGTGTTGCCGGCATAGGTGAGCTTGTCGATGTTGCAAACTGTCACTTCGGTGTTCGCGATCAGATGGCGCACGACGGCCGAGCCAATAAAGCCGGCACCGCCGGTCACGATTATACGATTGGTCACTTGCTGTGCTCCCTGGGATACCACTGGATCAGTAATTTTTCATATTGGGAAAGAATATTTTCCCAAGTGAACTTTTCATCGAAACGGCGAGAGCTTTCTTTTTTCATCACCGCAATCAAAGAGTTGTGGTCGTCACGCAAGTACTTCTCGAACAACGCGGCACAGTCATGTTCGTCGTTGAAGTACGCCGCGGCATCGCCTGCCACCCAACGATTGAAATGGTTGTTATGAGCAATCACAGAGCAGCCGGCACCCAATGCCTCGACCAGCGAGGGATTAGTACCGCCGACACGGTGGCCGTGGATATAGAAGCGACTAAAGTAGCGTAGCGCTTGAACAACCTCTGCTTCATAAATGGCACCGGGGAAAATCACCTCGTCCCCGGCGGCATCCATTACTTGTTTGTGGTAGTTGTTCTTATCCGGGGTGAAGTTCCCCAGCACAACCAGTTTGTGATTGCGGCGTTGACTACTAAACGCCTTGACGATCTGCAGGAAAGAGTTTTCCGGTTCAGGCCGGGCGATGACAACGGAAAAACCTTGGGGTTCCAGGTTGTAGCGACTCAAAGTTGTTGGGTCCGCATCGGTTACCCGGTCGCCACCATAAGGAATCATGGTGATTTTCGAGTTTGAGACTCGAGTAGCCAAATGCTCCTTGATCATCGGGTGGTCGGCCACCAGATGATTACCAAACCAGCAACCCGCCCGCTCATTAAGCCAGAACCAAGTTCTGGCAAGTAAACCCCACTTTTCGCGCTTCCATTCGATGCCATCCATATTGATGACATTGGTCTGGCCCTTGATCCGTTGGAGAATATTGAAAGCGGCAGTGTTGTAACCCAAGGTTAGAAAAAGACCTTTCTGTCCTAGTGCATGGACAGTGGCTTTCCAGTCGAAAAACATTGTCCCCGCAACCCCGGTATTAGCAATTGGGATATGAATACGCTGAATACCATTCCACTCGCTAGTAGAGATATTACCGGCACCGTCTTCCTGACAGTAGACAGTGACCTGCCATCCATGCTTGACAAGATAGAGCGATAGTTTTTCGGCGAAGGTCTCAAACCCACCATGCCTTGCTGGTATTCCGCGTATTCCAAGGATAAATAATTTTTTCATCGAGCTCTACAATATAGGTAAGACTTCATTGAGGCATTACTATGTTCCAACCTAGAAAAGCCACTAAACGCCCAACGCAATCAATATATTCTCCTGATAACTTTTCATTGAAAACCTTTCCAAGTAGGTATGCTTGGCCATTCGGCTAACCTGGCGATACTGCTCACTATCTGACTCGGAAAGACTCAAAAGCGCTTTACATAAGCTGTCTACATTCGCAGGTTCAAATAAATAACCATCATGTCGATCAGTAACTATTTCTACCAAACCCCCGTGAGCCGCCGCTACGACTGGTTTTCCAGCGGAAAACGCCTCAATCGCCACGCGCCCAAATGGTTCAGGCTTTATAGACGGAACTAAAACGTAATCAGCCCAAGCATAATGCTCTGCGGGATCTGAGCAAAAAGAAAAAAACTTAATTTTTTCAGCCAAACCAGAATGGCCTTTAACTCTGCTGACTAATTCTTTTTCTAGGTACTCATAACCCTCAAAAGGGCTACCAACTATACGCACGCTGAAGAGAATATCGCCTTTTTCCGATAGCTTTTCCAAAGCATCGATTAAGAGACTTTGGCCCTTCCACGTATTAATCCTACCGATCAGCAAAATATTCTTGACCGGCGTTTTTTTTGGCTCGACCACATTAAAATTAAGCTCTTCCACCCCGTTGTAAACCACCTTACCAGGTAGTTTAAAACTTGCCTTGGTCGCCTGAGAATTGAAAATCAATTTCGCGCCAGAAAAAGCCAATAAAAACCTAAAAAAAATAATACCTTTACGATCTGGTATCTCTCTAATATGGCAATAAACTTTTTTCGCTGAGAACCTATACAACCCGGCGGCCATCAATGCAGAAAGCATAACGGTCGTATTAATATAAATTACATCATAGGATTTAAACTTTTTAACGTAAAAAAATATGGCCCTTAAAATTTCCCATGTATATAGGAACGGCTTTTTCAGCTTTTGCTTACGTAAAATCCCATAAGGATAAAACTCAACTATAGAACCTTTATCTCTTAATAACGGGGCCAGTTCGCCATCGGATGGCAATATTGAATTCACTACTGCCCCTGTAGTCGCTATTGACTCAATAGCGCTCAAAAAACTACGATCCGAGCCATATAGCTCGGAACCTTGATGCAAACATAAAATTTTATCAAGCATACTCAGTCCTGACTTTTCAGTATTTTAGGAAACAAACCCAACAAAGAGATGTACTGGATATTTTTTTCCCTGACTATTGTTTTCATGCAGAAAAAAAACAAATAGATCAATATCTTCAGCCTAAAATTACTGACGTGATCAAACACATACAATCTGGACAGCACCAAGTTTTTTAATCTTTTTACTCGCGACTCGTACGTCTGCCCCCGCTCCCTCAACGCTGAGTTGTGAATCAACACTGCGTCCAAGATAAATATCTTAGAATAGCGTTTTGCATAATCAATGAAAAACTTGGTATCTATCCCATAAAAACTCAATCGCTCATCAAATCTAAGCCCGGCATCAAACACCTGTCGATGTATGATCGTTCCGCTCATCATCGCGACTAAATCTTTAGAATCTTTACTACCGCCCCTTAGGTGTTCGTTGCTGATTTGTTTCCCACGGACACCTTGCACCATGCCCGGGGAAATCAGGTCACGTTTAAACAGTATTCGAGGTATGCCTACTGGGATACCACTAGAAAAAAAGCCGAACAAACTACAAATATATTCCTCAGTAATTTCCGAGTCATCATCAAGAACAATGAAATACTGCGAACCTTCAGAGTCGGCTACTATTTTATTATAGACAACAGACAACCTTTCATTTCGTCCATTATGGTAATAGCTAACGCCCCCATTAATATCTGGAATCGCATCCTTACCAAATCCTTCAGCAGAATTATCCCAAATAGATAATGATTGGGTTATGCGAAATTTTGAAAAGTCAATCGAGCCCAATGACTTAAGTGTTACGGTCAAGGCCGGGGGCGTTGCGTAAACGACTACAATAAAATTTATCTTTACCTGTTCACCATCGTAAATGGCCATCCTTTACTCTCCAACACCACCATTAATCCGATGTTTTATAACTTTAATCATCCACGGCCAACATCCGCGCTTACGTTTCGCCTGTTCAAGTCCAAAACAGCCAGTGGAAATAATATTCCGTTCACGCCTGCAACAGCACAGGCAATAGCAAGCGCAGCCCCAATCATTCCGAAGCTTTCGAGCAGCACATAAGTTACAACTGGAGAACAAAAAGCCACGGCATAAAGACTCACATTCAAAGCGCCGATTCTAGAAGCATTTTGAAAGTAATAGCCACATACGGAAGTAGCACAATTTATGAAATAACCGACCAACACTATATAGGCTGGGATTTTGAACTCTTCAGGAAAACCGTAATAATACCTAACAACCACAAATAGTAAGAGCAGGTACCCACTTGACAAGCAAACTAGTTTCTTAGTGTTAGACCAAAAAATCTTATGGATTGATCTAAAATCCAACTGGCTCGCAAACTGAGAGATGTGCGGCGCAGAAATTGAATTGATTGAGATTGAAATGAATGACGAGAGCATCGCTAGCCGCTGTAGAATATTGAACACCGAAGCAAAAGCCGGCCCCAACATATAAGAGGCCAACAGATAAGGAACCCAGCCAACAAGTTGGGTCCCCATTGTAGCGGTGGCATATTTAAGTTGGTGACGTGCTGTGGCACGCAAAGTTCGATAGGACAAGCACTGCTTCAGCTTCAATTCCAATTTTGATTTCTTTACCAGAACCGCCGAAATCACGGCATAACATACGACGGAACCAATAAACGCGATGGAAATACCTGAAGAAGGAGTGAGCCCCCCTCCCGCACGCTCCGACAATTTAAAGCAAAGATAAGCGGCCAAGAAAACCCAAGGCTGGATGACATTGACCCCCAATATCTGAGTTATAACCTTATGCCTTGCTTGATAGATAAAAAATATAACTGAAGACGCTGCAAATATTGGAAGCGCACAAAATATCGACAATAGCACCGCGTAGTCTCCCGACGCATCAGCCACAATCGATAATTTATTCCACGTTGCAATATAAAAATAACCCAAGGCAGCAAGCATCGGAGCTAAACACAAGCCAAACATCAATGCCACAGCAACTGATTTACTGTATTGGTTCTGGATGTCATTCTTTGGAATCGTGTAGTATTCTCTAACTAAATAAATGTCAGCACCAAACCTGGAGAGAATCGTCCCCAGTTGAAAAAGCGTATATATAACAAAAAACGCCCCCGACACCTCATTGCTCTCATACTTTATGACAACAATATTAGACAGAAGCACTGCAACGGCACCAATGACTCTTACACCAAACAACTTTAACGACTTTGACTTTAAAAAGTTCATGGCAACTAAATTCATAGAATGAGGTGTGACGGTCCAGTTTTCGTTTCGTAAATGACTAATATTGCGCTAACAAAAACTGAACAAGCTGGCCTTACACATCAGCCCATTCCACTCCTGTTAGCCCAGGGGTACTGTGCTAACAGGAGTTATGCCAACCAAATGGAGTTCTCTCAACGACCAATAGAGAAATACTCAATCCCGTTTTCAGCCATTTTAATAGGATTAAACAGATTTCTTCCATCAAACACTACTGGTTGGCTAAGCTGCTGTTTGACAACCTCAAAATCCGGCGCTTTGAATGCTTGCCACTCAGTTATGATTACTAAAGCATCACTCCCCTTAAGAGCGCCCTCTTTAGTACCACAAAGACTTAAATCATTTCGATTGCCATATATTCTCTGCGTTTCTTCCATTGCCACCGGGTCAAATGCTTGAACAATCGCCCCATGCTTCCAGAGAGATTCCATCAACACCCTACTTGGGGCATCCCGCATATCATCAGTATTGGGTTTAAAACTTAGCCCCCAAAGAGAGAACACCTTCCCTTCGATGTCACCATTGAAATACTTAAATATCTTATTAAACAGTACTTTCTTTTGTTCGCCGTTGCGCGCTTCCACAGACTTTAAGAGCTTCGCATCAAAATCAAGCTGATTAGATGTTTGTATTAATGCTTGAACGTCTTTTGGGAAACACGATCCGCCGTAGCCAGAACCTGCGTATATAAAGTGATAGCCTATTCTTGGATCAGAGCCTATGCCTTTACGAACCATCTCGATATCCGCGCCCAAGATTTCAGAGAGCCCGGCAATTTCATTCATAAAGCTTATTTTGGTGGCAAGCATGCAGTTCGCGGCATACTTTGTCAGCTCGGCGCTACGCACATCCATCACGATTATTTTTTCGTGATTTCGATTAAAAGGCGAGTACAAATCACGCAGTACCGCTTCGGTGTCCGGATTATCCGTACCGATTATGATCCTGTCAGGACGCATGCAATCCGCGACCGCAGAACCCTCCTTTAAAAATTCCGGGTTTGATGCAACGTCAAATTTAATATGGCTGCGCCCGTGTATCGCCAATGTCCGCTCAACTTGGGCCCTGACTTTATCTGCTGTCCCAACGGGGACCGTAGACTTATTAATAATAATGCAATTGCTCTCCATATGTTCAGCTATTGTTTCAGCTACGGAGAGAACATATTTCAAATCAGCAGATCCGTCTTCATCAGGAGGAGTGCCTACAGCAATAAACTGAACTTCACCATGCTTCACACCCAAGGCCGCATCAGTGGTAAATCTCAAACGACCTGCACTGTAATTTTCCTTTACCAACCCCTCCAACTGGGGCTCGTAAATAGGGATCTGGCCATTTTCAAGATTTTTTACTTTCTCGCTATCGATATCAACGCAAATCACATCGTGTCCAATTTCTGCCAACACAGCTCCTTGAACCAGCCCAACGTAACCAATACCGAATACTGTAACTTTCATGGCTATTCCCTTCTGAAATTGACACGCTACCGCCCTAGGATTAGTCGTTAACTTCCTAAGAACGTAAACTCAACACGTCGTTTTGCGGCAAATACCTGTTCGGTCTAAACAGCATTTACGCTACCTAGATCATGCGAACGAAATAACATTCCTATCAAAAACTCTCAACAACAGGCGATTTCTAAGACAACGTTTGCAATAAAATTACGGTGTGAGTAATCCGGAAACGGTTACGCCTTAGCTTTTTCATCCTTGTACTCATAGTGATAATAACCGTAACCACTATATCCGTAGTTTGCGGACGCCCTTCTCTCAACTCCGTTAAAAATTGCCCCTGCTAACTTAATCCCGTTCTGGGCAAACCGATTAATAGTGAGCTCAATTTCTCTTGCTGGATTCAAACCAAAACGGGCGACAATCAAGCTTGTACCACATTGCCTTCCGACAATGGCCGCATCTGTGACAGCCAACAGTGGTGGGGTATCCAGAATTACCAAATCGTACATAGAACTGACTTTATTTAATAATTCTGTAAAGCTACTCCGCATCAGCAGCTCTGACGGGTTTGGAGGCCTTTCACCTCGGCTCATAAAATCAAAGCCTTCGATTTCTGTCTTATGAATCGCCGTCGCTACATCGCACCGGTTTACGAGAATGTCGGATACACCATTCTTGTAAGGTACACCCAGCAGGTCATGCAAATAACCCCTTCGCATATCCACGTCAATTAGTAGAACACGCTGACCGGCCTGGGCCACTACTGCCGCCAGGTTGGCGGAAATGAAGGTTTTGCCCACGCCTGGGCTAGGCCCAGAAATCATAAGTAAATTATTTTTTGCATCCAACATACCAAAATGCAGACTTGTACGCAGGCTTCGCAATGCTTCAATCGATAAATCCGTAGGATGATGTATTGCAAGCAAAGATGGCGCCTTGCCCGTTCGATTCGGGGTGCGAGGTTTTTTCTGTTCTTCCGTCTTTTGCAAAAGGCTATAAGGAACAGATGCGTAAACCGGCAAACCTAGTTTCTCAATTACTTCTGGGCTTTCGATACCCCGATTAATTGCTTTCCTTAATAGAACCAGCGCTACCGCCAAAAACGCACCAAATAGCGTCGCAACCAATACTATCAGTATTTTTTTTGGCTTAACTGGTTTGGTTCGATCAACATCCGCACCATCAATCAATCGTACGTTACCTACTGTACCGGCCCGCATGACATCTAGCTCTTGCGACCGATTCAACAACTGAGTGTAGATCTCCGTACCCACTC
>RCUK01002386.1_pt1 | contig 10056 bp, 13 predicted proteins | sample 2166381 | NCBI WGS metagenome assembly RCUK01 (sample SAMN09932809, study PRJNA488358) | compost metagenome | isolation source: compost soil in an enriched community | place: Germany: Experimental Botanical Garden
GGCGTCGAACTCCTGAGTGGCGAAGGATTGGGTCATGATCGGTCAGTTCACCGCGTTGGAGACGCGTGCTTGGGAAATCAGTTCTTCCCGCTGGGCCGCGGTCCGCTGGCCCTTGCGGTAGTCGTCAAACACCACGCTGCGACGGCCGGATTCGCTCGGGGTCATGGCGCGCGGCGAAACAATGTCTCGAGGAGTGGCGATCTGGGCCGCCAGGTTGGCGTTGACGGCGCATCCGAAGTTCGACGCCGACTGATTGTCGCCCGTGCGGGTCAGGCTGCCCCATGCGGTTCCGCATTGCGGCACGACGGCGCGAACCGTCTCGAACCCGATCAGAACCGGCGCGCGCGGGTTCGGCCCCGCATAGCTGACCAGGCGGATTCGGTGATCGGGCGCGCCCGCGGCCACCAGGGCCGCCTTGACGTTCCAGGCGGCCTGGTTCGCGACCGGATCGTCGCCGGCAGGGGCTTCGACCACCAGGGTCGGCGCGCCTTCGATGGCGAAACGGTTGACCAGAGCGATCAGGGCCGCCTGCTGGTTGGCCGACAGGCCCGTGTCGTGGACGGCCAGGGCGATACGGTCCAGACCCGGCTCGACCTGAAGACTGTAGCGCGAGGTCGGGACCAGCGGCGGCTCGCCGCCCAGGCTAGCGGGCCCGCCCATGCAGCCGGCCAGAGCCAGCCCGAACAGGGCCAGGGCCGAGGCGGGCAGCAGCTTGGGGGACAGAAGGGATTTGGCGGAACGGGTCATGGCGTTCACTCGATCACGTAGCCGACCGGCCCCTGCCATCCCGCTCGTGCGGAAGGGGCGGGCGAGCCATAGGCCTGATTCAGTTGGCCGAAGAAGATGGTCTGGGCGTCGCTGGCGATGCGCAGGCCGTCGGCGGGGGTCTGCATCCGGCCCGGCGCGGTCGGATTGACCACATAGGCCTCGACGATCACCACCAGCTCGGTCTCGCCCATCAGATAGTCGCGCGAGCGGAACAGTTGGCCCAGCACCGGCAGATTGGTCGCGCCAGGCAAGGAATCGACCGTCTGGCGGGTCGTTTCCTGCAGCAGGCCGGCGATCATCATCGATCCGCCCGACGGCAGTTCGACCGTATTCTCGCTGCGCCGCACCGACAGGCCCGGCAAGGACACCGCCGACGGGGTGCCGGCGCCGATGGTCAGGCCGCCCTGCGGCGTCAGTTCGGACACCTCGACCTTGACCTGAAGCGAAATGCGCCCTTCGGACAGGACGATCGGGCGGAAGCTGAGACCGACGCCGAACGGCTTGTAGGCGACGGTGATCTGGCCGTTCTGATCGCGTCCCGACGGAACCGGAAACTCGCCGCCCGCCAGGAAGCTGGCGGCTTCGCCGTTGACCGAGGTCAGGTTCGGCTCGGCCAGGGTGCGGACCAGACCGACCCGCTCGAAGGCCTTGATCGTCGCCGAGCCCTTGTTCAGATCCTCAGAGCCGGGCTGCGTGCCGTTCAGGGTGGTGTCGCGCGAGACGCCGCCGGTGATCCCGCCCAGCAGTCCGCCGTTCACGCCAAAGGTCGCCGTGTTGCCGAGCAGGAAGCGCGTGTCGCCCAGGCGTCCGACGATGGCCTGGGTGTCGAACCCCAGCTGCTTGATGGCGCTGCGCTGCACCTCGACCACGCGGACCCGCAAGGTCACCTGATCGGAGCCGGCGACGCTGATCAGGTTCATGACCTTGCCGCCCCCCGTGACGAAGGCGCTCGCGATCTGGGCGGCGCGGTCGGCTTCGGCCGGACTGGAGGCCGTGCCGGTCAGGATGATGCTGTCGTTGACGGCTTCGGCGCGCACGTTCACGCCCGGCGCCACGCGGCTGAGCGTGTCCTGAAGCGCGCTGGTCCCGGCGTCCACGCGGACCCGCAGGGCCAGAATGGTGCGACCCGCGGCGTCCAGGAAGACAGCGTCCGTCTCGCCCCCCGCCAGACCGATGACGGTGATGCGGCGCGGCGAATGCAGCATGGCCTCGGCGACCCGCGGATTGGACACGATCACGTCGCGCGCATCCGCCGGAAGGTCGACCGCAAAGGAGGTCCCGCGCGGCAGGTTGACCATCCGCGGCGTCGAGGCGGCGACCTGGGCCTGGGCGTTCGCCAGCGGCGCCGAGGCGGCGCCGCCCAGCCCCAGCAGCGAGGCGCAGGCCACGGCGATCAGTCGGTTCATGGCTGGTTTCCTCATCGAACGACGACCGCCTCGGCCTGGCCTTCGCGATAGACGCGCACGATATTGGCGGGGCCGTCGCTGCGACGCGTCGCGGCGGGCGTCCGCCCCGACGGCCCGGCGGTGTCGGCATAAGATCGCAACACCAGCGACAGGTCGCCCTCGGACTTTGCCTGGGACAGAAGCTCGGCGTCGCGGCCGTTGATCTCCAGGGTGGCGGTGGCGCCGACCACGGCCAGCGCGTCCTCGGCGGCGCGGGTGCTCTGGTCGATGGCCAGAACCTTGACGTTCTGCATCACCGTGGCGGTCACGAATTTCGCGGCGTCGCCCCCCGGCGTCTTGACCTCGCGGGTCAGCAGGACGTCGGCGCGGTCGCCGGGCAGGATGAAGCCGCCCGCGGCGGTCTCGACCGACACCCGGATGGCCATGGCCCTCATGCCGGGCTCCAGATAGGCGGCCATGTAGCCGCTGTCGCCGGCGCGCACGATCTTGCGGGCGACGATGGGCTCTCCGGCCAGAATGGGTTCGCGAACGACGGCGCCGATGTAGTCGGCCTTGGCGCCGCCGGTGCTCAGCTCGGTCGCGGCGCGGGTCACGCGGGCGGCGGCCTCCTCGGCCTTCTTGATCTTCTCAGCCTTGGAGTCGGCGGGCTTGGCCTCGGCCGCTGCGGCGGGGACCGGCACGCTGCCGTCGGTGATGAAGACAGGATTGACCTCGGCGACCGGCCAGTCCTTCCACGCCAGGTCGGCGTCGGTCAGGCGTCGGCCCGGCTCCAGATCCTTGGCGGCGACCAGGACCTTGGCCATGGGCGGGGCCTCGACGGCGGCCACGGCTGTGGCGGTCGGCTCGCCGGACGAGCCCATGGCGCGAACGACCAGGGCCAGGCCGATAGCCGCGACGGCGGCGATACAGATAACGACGATCTTGGCGGGTTTCATCGACGGTCTCCGGCAGGCGCGGCGACGCGGATTCGGTTCTTCGCCCCCTGCCGTTAACGATAGTGGCCTCTTTCTGTTAACACCCCCCTAAGCGCCCCGCACGTCGCGAGGCGCAGGCTCAGCCGCCGATGAAAGCCTTGGCCAGAGGGCCGGCCGGATAGGCCAGAAGGGCGCCGATGGCGATGGCCACGCCATAGGGAATATCCCCCTTGGGCTCCAGCAAACGTCCGACCCAGGCCGGCCCGGTCACAGCGTAAAGCTGAAGGTGGGCGCGCGCCGTGATCAGCACCAGGCACAGACCGCCGCCGGCCATGGCCGTGAACAGCAGGAAGGGCAGGGCGCCCGGCAGGCCCAGCCACAGCATGACGGCAGCCATCAGCTTGGCGTCACCGCCGCCCAGCCAGCGCAGGGCGAACATTCCGGCCCCGACGAACAGGGCGGCCACCGCCAGGCCGACCGACAGGCCGACGACGGACAGCGGCAACCCCAAAGCGAAGGCCGCCGGGAAGAAGCCGAGGATCAGCAGACCCGAGATCCAATTGGGGATCTTCATCGTGATTAGGTCGTGCAGACCCGCGATGATCACCAGTACGGGCATGACGCTCAGCAGCGCAAAGGAAAGTTCGGGCATGATCGGATCATGCCGCCTGTCCTTTAAGACGAGGTTTCCTTGCCTCTGCGCCAACAAAGAAAATGGCCGGACGTTTCCGTCCGGCCATCGCAGATCAACTTGCCGAGGCGAGCTTAGCCACCGGTGCCGGTGCCAGTGCCGGTGCCACCGGCCGGAGCCTCGCCGGTTTCGATGATCGTGCCAATTTCCTCAAACTTGTTTCCGAGCTTGCCGCCGAAGGCGCCGATGCCGGCAATGATGATGACAGCCATCAGAGCAGCGATCAGGCCGTATTCAATGGCCGTGGCGCCGGATTCGTCTTGGGCGAAGTTCTTGATGAAGTTACGCATGATGTGTCTTCCTTGTTTTCTAAGCGAGCAACAGTTCCACTACCAGGGTCACCGGCTTTGCCCGCTTGACCCCCGTTTGCATGACAAAGATGCGCCAAGGATCATTAATCTCGAGTAAAACGAAACATCTCCTGCGAACTTATTGTTGGTTACTGCGCATTTACTATATTCAAGCCTAAATCAGCGCCGCGCCGCGCCTTCAGGAAATCTTGATCTTTGAAGGCGACCTTGCCCCCGGCGCTCGCGCGCGCGCCTTTTCATGCACCGGAGCCGTCCGCCCATGCCCCGACACTTCCTCCGATTTCTCGCCGTCCTGGCGACCGCAGGCCTCGCGGGCGGCGTCGCCTCGGCCGCCCTGGCCCAGGCCCGCCCCCTGAACATCGAGATCGACAGCGCGACCCGAGTTCAGCTGCGCGCGGCCGCCAGTTCGGTGATCGTGGCCAACCCGCGAATCGCCGACGTCACCGTGGTCGACGCCAACACCCTGTTCATCACAGGCAAGGGCTATGGCGTGACCGACGTGGTGGCCGTAGATGCCCTCGGCCGGCCCCTGTTCCAGACTCAGATCGTGGTCAGCGCCGGATCCACCGGCGCGGTGCGCGTCTGGCGCGGCGCCGATGCGACCGACATGGCCTGCGGCTCTAGTTGCTCGCCCAGCGTCCGCAGCTCCTCGGCGCCCTGATCCATGACGCCTCAGTGCCGTCGCGACAGGGAACGTCCGTCGTTCGCACGACGGCTGCTGCGCGCCCGTGAAGGCTCCGTCGCGGTGGAGTTCGTTTTCGTCGCCATCCCCTTCTTCATGCTGCTGTTCGCCATCCTGGAAGTCGGCCTGATCCTTGTGGCAGACGCCGTGGTCGAGACCGCCGTGACCGACACCGGGCGCCTGGTCCGCACCGGCCAGGCCCAGATGCAGGCCGTCACGAAGGAGGAGATGCTGAAGAAGTTCTGTTCCCAGATGAGCGTCTTCGCCGGCGACTGCCCGTCGCGCGCCTACATGGATGTCCGCGTGGTCAACAGCTTCAGCAACCCGCTGGATGATACCGACCCCATGTACAGCGGCGCCTTCGACCCCGGCCTGACCGACTTCAAGCCGGGCAAGCCCGGCGATCGCATCATGGTGCGCGTCTGGTACGGACACCCAATCGTCACGCCCTTCCTGGCCAAGGCCCTGTCCAAGTCCGTCGACGGCAAGGTGCTTCTGACCACCACCATGGCCTTCCAGAACGAGCCCTATCAGTGATCCGGCGCGCCCTCGCCCCTCGCTCCAGCCTTTTCGCGCGGCTGATCGCCGACCGGCGCGGTGTCTCGGCGGTCGAGTTCGCCCTGCTGGCCCCGGTCATGATCCTGATCTATCTCGGCCTGACCGAGTTCTGTCAGGCCTATATGGCGGAGCGCCGTGTCAGCCACACCGCCGCCATGGTCGCCGACCTGGTGGCCCAGAGCGGCAAGACCAGCAGAGAGGATCTTGGGAGCGTCGCCGCCATCGGCCAGATGCTCATGAAGCCCTTCCCGGCCGCCCCCCTGACGACGCGGGTTTCCAGCGTCACCGTGGACGACAAGGGTCTGGCCTGGGTCAACTGGAGCTACTCCAGCGACGACCAGGTCCTGAAGCCGCTCAGCAAGGCCGACCCCATCTCCGACCTGCCGCCCGGCCTGGCTGGCGATCAGGAAAGCCTGATCATCGGCGAAACCCGTTACGAATACAGATCCGCGTTCAAGGACATTCTGCCCGAACTGATGACGTTCGGCCGGAAATACTATCTGCGCCCGCGCACCGTGAACCAGGTGATCTGCACCGACTGCTAGACGCCGGTCAGAGCCTCCTTCAGCGCCCGGATCTTAGCCTCGGTCTCCTCGCGTTCGGCGCGGGGGTCGCTGTCGGCGACGATGCCGGCCCCGGCCAGGGCGCGGAAACGCCAGCCGCTCTCCTCAAGATCAAACGAGGCCGTGCGGATCAGGACCGAGGCTGTCAGCGCTCCTTCTCCGGCCAGGCCCAGGCCGAACAGGGAGCCGCACCACGGCCCGCGCGGCGCCTCGTGCCCGGCGATCACCTTCATGGCCTGATGCTTGGGCGCGCCGGTGATCGAGCCGGGCGGGAAGGTCGCCTCCAGCACCTCTGCGGCGGCGACGCCGGGCCGAGCGGTCGCCGTCACGGTCGAGACCAGATGATGCACGGTGGGGTGGCTCTCGACCTCGAACAGCCGCTCCACCCGCACAGAACCAGGGACCGCCGCCCGCGCCAGGTCGTTGCGCATCAGGTCGACGATCATCAGGTTCTCGGCCCGGTCCTTGGCGCTGGCGGCGAGGGCGGCGGCCAGTTCGGCGTCGCGCCCGGGATCGGCGTGGCGCGGGCGCGTGCCCTTGATCGGCCGCGTCTCGATGCGGCCTGACGCAGGATCAAAGGTCAGGAACAGCTCGGGCGAGTTGGACACCAGGGCCCGCTGGCCCAGTCGCCAAAAGGCGCCGTAGGCCGCGCCGCGTTCGGCCGACAGCCGCGCGAAGACCTCGAACGGATCGCGCCCCGCCTTCAACCGCCCGCCCCAGGCGCGGGCGATATTGGCCTGAAACAGCTCGCCCGCCGCGATGCGCGCCACGACGTCGGCCACAGCCGCCTCATAGGCCTCAGGCTCCGCCTCGCCGATAAAGGCGACAGCGGGCGCTGAGGGAATTGAGGGCGCGAGCGCCTCGGCCCGCCAGCCCGCCGCGCGGCGGGCCTGCCCCTCTGCCTCGGCCGCATCCGCCCCGCGCCCGATCGCCAAAACCTCACGCCCCGCATGATCAAAGGCCAGCAAGGCCGGATAGCGGGCCAGCATCAGGTCCGGCCAGATCTCCGCCCGCCCCCCCGTCGCCGGGCGCGCCCCGGCGTCATAGCTCATCAGCCCGACCACGCCCCCGCCCGCAAAGTCTGGATCGCGCAGGGCGTCGAAGGGCGCCGCGTCGTCGACAGGGCCGACCCGCACCCGGTCCGGCTCGCAGCCGACGAAGGACCAGCGCCCGCCGTGCGCCGCCGGATCGCCCGCGCCGGCCAGCAGGGCCAGGGCGCCGTCGCGCGGGTTCAGGCCAGCGGCCACGGCCAGCGGCTCGACCCAATCCAGCCGCTCGATATGGACGACTGGCAGGCTCATGCCGTCAGCCGCGCCCGGATGCGCTCGGCCATCGCCGCGTCCACGCCCAAGGCCTGCTCCAGATAGGCGGCGAGCGTCCCGTGCCGCGCCGCGATCTCGGCGAAGGCCCCGTCCAGATAGTCCGCCTCGACGCCGAGGAAGGCGACCACTGCCCCGTGCGAGGCCGGACGGCCCGTCACCTCGGTCAGCTTCTTCGCGATGCTCTCGGCCCGGCCCTCCAGATCGACGGCGACATTGGTCAGCAGATAGTCGGCGATCAGGTCATCGCGCGACACGCCCAGCAGGCTGTGGGTCAGGGCCGCCAGCAGACCGGTGCGGTCCTTTCCCGCCGCGCAGTGGATCAGCACCGGGCCATCACCCTCGGCCAGGGCGCGAAAATAGCGGGCGAACAGATCCACATGGGCCGGCTCGAACGGGAGGCGGCGATAGGTCTGGGTCATGAAGGCCCGACCCGAGGTCTCGGTCAGGTCGGCGGTCTTCAGGAAGGTGATGTGCGGGGCCTCGCCGCCGTCGTCGTGATCGCTCTCGATCACCTGACCGGCCCAGCCGGCCGGTCGCCGCGAGGGCTGGTCGCGACGCTCGCTGGGGCGACGCAGGTCGACCACCACAGCGAGGTTCAGCGCCGCCAGCGCCTCCAGATCTGCTTCGGTCGCCCGCGCCTGATGCGCCGAACGATAGAGACGCCCGCGCGCGATGCGCACTCCAGCTTTGGCGCCGCCGACGGCGTAACCGCCGTAGTCGCGGAAATTGTCGATGGCCTGGAAGGACGAAAGGCGGTCGCTCATGACCGCCTTCCTAAGACTATTCACGGAGCAAAGCTAACGGGCGCCGACCAGACCGGACATGGCGTCCAGATAGGCGACGAAGGCGTCGCGTCCGGCCTCGGTCATGGTCGCCCGCGTCAGGGGCTTGCGACCCTGAAAGCTCTTGGCGACCTCGACGAAGCCCGCCTCCTCCAGCTTCCTCAGGTGCACCGACAGATTGCCGTCCGTGGCCTGCAGCCGGGTCTTCAGCTCGTTGAAGTCGGCGGTCCCGACCCCCGACAGATAGGCCATGATCCCCAGGCGCATCCGCCCATGAATGACCTCGTCGATGCGGCCGATGTCGAAGGCCGTGTCCGAAGCCATCAGATCACCTCCGACGGTTCCTGACGCATCAGGATCATACCGGGGACGAGGGCCACCGCCAGCAGCATGAAGGTGAAGATCAGATACAGGACGGGTGTGCTGGAAAACCAAGCCATCGCCACGGCGCCGACATAGGCTAGGATCGCGATCACGGTCATCCACCGGGTCTCGGTCATGGCGCCCGCCACCATCCAGGCCGAGCCATAGGCGACGAACACGATGGTCGGCATCAGCCGCATGGCCGACCAATCCCCCGACTGAAAGCCGATCGCCATCAACCCCAACCAGGTGGCGAAGATGCCATAGCCCACGGCCGACCAGGCCGTGCCAACGGCGCGATTGCCTGCGGAATTACAGCCCGGCTTGGATTTCATCCGCTGGATCAGCATGGCCAGAACAATCCCGAAGGCCACGCCGGCCCCGATCCAGAGCCACAAGGGCGCCCAGGGACTGGCCGTCACCACGCCAGACACCAGCGCCCACTGCCCCAGGTTGGCCGCGCCAAAGATGACGGCGGCGGCCACCAGTACGGGCCCAGCCAGCAGCGGGGCCTGCCGCCCCTCCTGGGCCAGGGCCTTCATATAGGCGATGTCGTCGTGGACGGACTGGATCTGGTCGCGGGTCATGGCGTTTCTCCCTGCCTGTTGACCGGACAGTGCGCCAAGAACTTTATGTTGTAAAGTTCTTTTTCTGAGACGGAACGGGCGACGCATGGCAGGCCTTGGCCATGCGCGTCGCCTTTCATCACATCGCCTATCAGCCCCTGGTCGTCTGCAACGCCCTGTCGATGGACCGACTGGAGGCGACGGCGGCGCAGGCCGGGCTGAAGCCGGGCGCGGCCGTCATGGACATCGGCTGCGCCTATGGCGAGGTCTCGATCCATCTGGCGCGCGCCTTTGACGCCCGCGTCACGGCCGTCGAACTGGACCCGGTCATGGCCGAGGGGGCCGAGGCCCGTATCCAGGCGGCGGGGCTGACAGACCGGATCACCGTGCGGCGCGAGACCTCGGCGGCGGCGCTGGCGGCGCTTCCACCCCTCGACCTGATCGTCGCCCTCGGCACGACCGAGCCGGCGGGCAAGGGCCTGCGCGAACCCGCCGCCGTCTTCGCCGCCCTGAGCGAACACCTGACGCCAGGCGGCGCCCTCCTGTGGGGCGACCTGTTCTGGAAGGAGGAGCCGCCCGCGCCCCTGCGCCAGCTGGTCGAGACCGGCGGCTACTACGTCAGCCACGAGGCATGGCAGGCCGCCGCCCGCGACGCCGGGCTGACGGTCGTCTCGGCCGAGATCAGCACCGAGGCCGAATGGGCGACCTATCGCACCGCCATGGAGACGGCCATCGCCGACTGGCTGGACGCCCACCCCGACCACGCCGACGCGCCCTCGGTGGCGGCAACCGCGCACCGCATCAAGATGATGCTCGACTTCGGCGCGCCCTTCCTCAGCTTCGGCCTCTACCTGTTCCGCAAGGGCTGAAAGAAAAAAGGCGCCCGGAGAAGTCTCCGAGCGCCCTTCATCTCACCATCGCCTTGCGCTCAGCGGCGCCTCAACGGGCCTCAAGTAGCGCGAAGCGCGGTAGGCCTGCTTATCTGAAAGGCGGCTCGTCGAAGGCGCGGAGCTTGCGGGAGTGCAGCTTGGAACCCTCGGCCCGCAGCAAGTCCACGGCCTGGATGCCGATCTGCAGGTGCTCCGAGATCGAGCCTTCGTAGAAGCGGTTGGCCTGACCCGGCAGCTTGA
>RCUK01002387.1_pt1 | contig 10053 bp, 7 predicted proteins | sample 2166381 | NCBI WGS metagenome assembly RCUK01 (sample SAMN09932809, study PRJNA488358) | compost metagenome | isolation source: compost soil in an enriched community | place: Germany: Experimental Botanical Garden
CTCCAGGCCCGCCTTCAGCTGTTCATAGGGGAGGTCGTTTTCCCGCGCCTGCATGATGCGAGGGTGCAGGGTCGATTTGACGTCTCCACCGATCAGGAGTTCTTCATAGAGCTTCTCGCCGGGGCGCAGCCCGACCACCCGTAGTTCGATGTCGCCGTCCGGGTCGGATTCGTCGCGGATGGTCAGGCCGCACAGCCTGACCATGCGCTCGGCCAGATCGCGGATACGCACGGGTTCGCCCATGTCCAGGACAAAGACCGACCCTGATTCACCCATGGCGCCCGCCTGGAGCACCAACTGGGCGGCTTCAGGGATGGTCATGAAATAGCGGGTGATATCCGCGTGCGTCAAGGTGACCGGGCCTCCCGCTAGGATCTGCCGATGGAACAGCGGGACGACACTGCCCGAGCTGCCAAGCACATTGCCAAACCGCACCATGGAAAACCGCGTCGCATTCTGGCGCTGAGACAGCGATTGCAGGATCAGTTCAGCCAAGCGTTTGGAGGCTCCCATGACATTGGTAGGACGTACGGCCTTGTCGGTGGAGATCAGCACGAAATCGCTAACCCCGGCGGCAATGGCGGCGCGAGCCAGCGACAAGGTGCCCAGGGCGTTGGTCGAGACGCCTTCGGCCACGTTCTGCTCCACCATGGGTACGTGCTTGTAGGCGGCGGCGTGATAGATGGTCTGGATTTGATGCTGCGTGATGCGGTGCAGGCTGTGGGCATAGTCGCGCACGGAGCCCAGCGCGGCGACCAGTTCAATGGGTCGTTGTCCGATCAGATGGATCAGTTCCTGTTCGATCGCGTAGAGCGCGGGTTCCGACATTTCATACAGGACGAGCCGGGTGGGATCCAGGGCGATGATCTGGCGGCAGAGTTCCGAGCCGATCGAGCCACCTGCGCCGGTCACCATGACGTTGCGGCCGGTGACACAGCGGCCCAACAGGTCAGGCACGGGGGCAACCGGATCCCGCCCAAGCAGGTCTTCGACCCGGACATCGCGCAATCGCAAGCCGTTGGAGTCGACCAGTTCGCGCAGGCTGGGCACCAGCCGGATGCGCAGGCGGTATTGTTCGGCCGATTCCACGATTTCGCGTAGACGCGCGCGGGCGGCAGTCGGCATGGCGATCAGCAATTGGCGCACGCCATGCCGTTCTACCAGGGTGGGCAGGTGATCCGGCGGATGGATGCGCAGGCCGGCGATCATCAGGCCGTGCTTGCGGCGGTCGTCGTCGAGCATCGCGACGGGTTGATAGTGGGGGCCGGCGCGCAATGCCGTGGCCAGTTGAGATCCGGCGCCGCCCGCCCCGTAGATGATCACAGGGATGCGCAGGTCGTTGACGGCCTTGGTGTCGGTGAAAAGCGCGCGGCGCGCGATCCAGCGGGTACCCACCAGCCCGGCAATCGCGAGCGAACCGTAGATGACCAGCACGGCCCGCGATAGACCTACCAACTGCAGGAAGGTATTGGCGGCAGTGACTACCATGACCGATACCGCAACGCCGCCGGTGATCCCGAGGATCACCCGCTCGTTCATATAGCGCAAGATGTAGTTGTAGACGCCGAAACTGGCCATGGCGACGACACCGCCCGCGCACGCGGCTAGCGATAGGACGAAATACGAGTTGTTCAGGAAGAACAGCTCGAAACGCAGCCATAGCGCCAGGTAGAACGAAATCAGCAGGATGACGGCGTCAAGCACGACGGCAAGAGCTTGCTTGGCGGGCCGGGGCAAATCGACAAAAAGACGCCGGATGGCAAAGGGAAGGATCATGGGGGCGTCGGTAGCGGGTGTGCCTTGTTATATGTGCGCGAAATTTTACAGGCCTCGGCGTAGTTATCAGGTTCTCGTGACAAATTGATGGGCCTGAATCATGGTGTGGATGCCGATTGGGGAGTCGCGGCAGCGTTCTTTCGCGGAATACCCGCTGCCAGCACTCCCAGGAATAGCCAAAATGGCTGGAAATAGACCATGGAGCTAGGTGCAACGCCCGCGATGCCGGCGACCACCAGGCAGATCCTGCCCAGCCAGTCCAGCCGCAGCGCTAACCAGCCGAGCAGAGCGAACCAGGCCAGGCCAATATGGAAGAACATCTCCAGCCAGAAAAAGTGGGGCGACGCCCAGGATGCCTTGTTGCCGGGCCAGATCAGGTTCAATTGCCCCGCGCCCAGCCCGGTGAGCCATTGCCACCAGGGCTGGGCTCGCCACTCCGCCATCATATCCATAGCCAGTCGTGCCCGGAAGGCCGTGGATTGATCGCCATCCTTTGCCTGGATGCGGACGTTCGCCGCAGGGGCGTGGGGGGGAATGGATGCCGCGGCGGGCGCCGGTGGGGCGGGGGTGCGTGCGGGCTGTGGGGCAACAGGTGGAGAGACAGTGCCGCCGAGGACCGCGGAGGGGCTTGCGACGGGAGCGACTGCCTGAGGGGCACCGGACGCCTGGGGCGGGGCGGGGCTGGTCGTGGGTGTCGTCGCGAAGGGGACTTGTGTCAGCGGCTTTTCCTGGATGCTCGGCAGCGAGACCAGATGCAACGGCTCGCTGTGCAGCAGCATTGCCGCTGCAGTCGCAAGGATCCACACCGCCACCATTTTCAGGCGGTTGCGGACGGTATTGCCGTCTACAAGCCACAGTAGGTAGGTCACGCCAAGCACCAAAGTGGCAGCCAGGTCCGCCCGCCGGTTGAGCAGTAGTGCATAGAACCAACAAGCGGCGAACAATGTTAACGAGAGACGGCGGCGGCAGAGCAGCCAGATCAGGTTGGCGAACACCAACACAGTGGCCATGTCGTTGATGTTGTCCCACACGCCGCCGGTCAACAGGTATCGCGGCCGGAACCGTTGCGCCTCTGTCCAGGCGTCAAATACCGGGAAATAGGCGGTGATGAACCAATAGGCCAGCAGCCAGGGGAACAGGAACAGGAATGGCTTCTGGCGGCGCGCGAGGGTTTCGCCCAGCAGGGCGGAGACGGCCCCGATGAGCAGATAGATGGCATACCGGGCATATCGGTCTTGCGCCACGACCCACAAGGGCTGGATGGCCAGCAACAAGACGAGGATGATGAGGGGCGCCTTCAGGCTGGTGTTCCATGCCGCTGAGCGCCAGGACCGGTCTGCGACCAGCGCCAGCACGAACAAGGCCAATCCCCAATGGAAGGGCCGCAAGGGGTAAGGGATATAGATCGAAGAGCCGGCCAGGCACAAGGCGAATCCGGCCAGGACCAGCTTGTCCGGCAGCCGGGTGCCAACCGCCTCAGGCGAGCGCATTTCCCAGACTCCAGAAGAGCACCGGCGCCAGGATGCCCACCGCCAGCAGGCGGCCTGTCAGCATGGCTTGCACAGCATGGTAGACGTCATGAGTGGGGTGGTCGTCCACGATGGCGGCGATACGGGGTTCAAGCACGAACGTGAGCAGTACGGTGGCGAAGCCGTTCACGATGCCGGAGAGTTGTGAAATGGTGCTGCGGTAGTCGTGGAACACCAGCGCGAAGTAATAGGAGACGAGGACGCCGAGCGCATAGCAGAAAAAAACTGCTGCGGCCAGGAAGACGATGCGGCGGCGAGGAAATGCAGAAGGGACCTCCAGCTGCTTGCGGATGTCGTTCATGCGCAGCTTGGGCTTGCCGGCACGTCGTTGGATGAAGTTCGCCAGTAGGGTGATCCAGTGGAACCGGACGAAGAACGCCAGCAGCGATAGCATGGTGGCACCCAGCAGGGCGCACAGGCCCATCATCTGGTAGGTGGCTACGGGAATCTGCTTATCGATCAGGAATCCCAGCAAGGGCATCAGCGCCAGATAAAAGAACCGGGTGATGGTGGTCGTAGCGTTCTGAACAGCGTATCCCGTGACGGGCCGGTTCGCCAACCTGCCGGCGATACGCGCGTAATAGCTGAGGTACTCGAGCAAGTGGATGGTCGAGAAGCTCAGGATGACGAGACCGATCAGCACTGTCATGGCTGGTGGTGGGCGGCAGCACCGCGATGGATACGCAGCGTTTCCCGATAGGCGTTCAGCATCAGGTCCAGGCTGTGTTCCCAGCTGTACATGTCTAGTACGTGCCTGCGGCCCGCCGTGCCCATGGTGTCGCGCAACTGCGGGTTCAGGACCAGGGTTTCCAGCCGCTGGGCGGCAGCGTCGGCATCATCAATGGGCACGACAAAGCCCGTCACGCCATCCAGCACAACCTCGGCGGGGCCGTCGGCGTTGGACACCACGACAGGCAACCCGCTGGAACAGGCCTCCAGGATGGCGACGCCGAAGCTGTCACGGCGGCTCAGGGCCACGTAGATATCCAGGTCGTCCAGCGCGGCCGGCACGTCGCTGTGCGGTATTTTTCCCTTGAACTCGACGCAGCCGTCCAATCCCAGGTTCGCCGCCATGTCCGTTAGCATGTGCTGTTGGCTGCCGCCACCATAAATGCGTAGCATCAGGCGCGACGTCAGGTCGCAGTGGGTCTCGGCCAATCGGGCCTTGAGCTTGGCGAATGCGTGGATCAATGTGTCGATTCCATAAACCGCTTCAAGTGTCTTTACGGTGCCGATGACGATGCGGTCGGAGGGGTACCGTACGATTCGCGGCGAAAACTGATGCTCGTCGATACCGAATGGTGTGACGAAAACAGGTTTCTCGGACAGTGCCCGCATTTTAGTCGCCATTGCGTGGCTTGTTGCCCCCAGCACGGTCGCGCGGTTCAGGTTCATGCTTAGCGTGCGGTGGTGCCAACAGCTCTTTTCCGGGAAATCGTAGATATCGCTGCCCCAGGCTGATAAGAGATTCGGGGTGAACTCGGACCGGCGGGCCAGCAGGCCATAGCCAGTCGCGTAATGGGTGTTGAGCAAATCAGGCTGGATTCGCGAGAGCAGTCGTTGCACATGCCGAGCAGCCAACACATAACCGAAGGGCGCGCCGTACGGCAATCTGTATTGCCGCACCGTAGGTGCGATGTCGGCTGAGGGGGCGTCAAGCGAGAGCAGATGCACATCATGGCCGCGCGCGCTCAGGCCATTGGCCCATCGCACGGTATGTATGCTCTGGCTCGCACCCAGCAGGGCGACTTTTAGCGGCGAGGATTCGGTCCGGTCGGCGGCGTCTGTGGCTGAGGTGTTTTTGGAGTCAGTAATCAATCGGACGCTGGTCTTTTATTAATCGGGACGGCATTTTACGAATCGAGTATGACAATCGATGCCAATAAGCTCGTTCACGAGATGTGTCGATTAATGCGAGATGCGTCGGTTGCATCCATGTGCGACTTGGCTGCGGCCTTAGCTTAATGTCAGCTATGCCGTTTCAAATGACTCAGTGCTTAATAATCGCGGCGAATGTGGCGACCAGAATGCCGAGGTCACCAATGAAGGACCGCGTCCGCACATATTCGCTTTGGAGTCGAAGTTTTTCCGGAAGAATCTGGTCCCGATAGGCTTGCTCCGGGTCGCTGGCCTGGGCCAGCAGGTCGTTCTCGTGCCGAAAGCGTATGGACGCGAGATCCGTGATGCCTGGTCTGACGGACAGCACGACCTGACGCAGCGCGTCGGGATAGAGCGCGACGTATCTGGGCACCTCCGGACGAGGGCCTACGATGCTCATGTCTCCGACGAACACATCGATGAGTTGAGGCAGTTCATCCAGCTTCCAGTGCCGTATCCACGCGCCGCTGCGGGTAATACGTGCATCACCGCCTACCGTAATTTCTTTCGCATTGTCAGCTTTGCTTACCGTCATGCTACGAAATTTATGAATGCGGAATGTGTTGCCATCCTTGCCTACGCGGACCTGGCGGAAGAACACGGGCCCAGGCGAGTCGCGCTTGATCGCCACCGCCACCATCAGGAATAGCGGGGACAGGGCGATCAGGCCCAACAAGGAGGCGATGATGTCAAACAGCCGTTTCATCAGGAGCGCAGCAGCCTTTCCACGGCGTCGATTACGCGCGCGACCTCGTCGTCGGTCATGCGCGAGTAGATGGGTAGGCTGACCATGCGTTCGTAGGTGGCGTGCGAATGAGGGAACATCTCGGGGGTGAGCCCGTAACGGTCGCGCCAATACGGCTGCAGATGCAGCGGCACATAGTGCACGCTGCAGCCGATTCCGGCCTCGGTCATGCGCAGGATGAAGTCGTCGCGGCCGATGCCCGCGTCGGGCGCCAGGCGCAGCACATACAGATGCCAGGCGTGCGTGTCGGCGGCGTCGTAGCCCTGGCTGGCAAGCCGTTCGGGGCTGGGGGGCAGCGTCACTGGCAAGCTGGCGAAGGCTTGGTCGAAGCGGGCCGCGATGTCGGCGCGGCGGTCACGCATGGCACGCACGCGGGCCAATTGCACGCGCCCCATCGCGGCGGCCGTGTCCGGCAGGTTGTACTTGAACCCGGGTGCCACGATCTCGTAATACCAGGCGGGTTTCTTGGAGGTGAAGCGGTCGAAGGCATCGCGGTCGATGCCGTGCAGTCGCATGACGCGGCAGCGCTTGGCCAGGGCCGGATCACGCGTGACCACCATGCCGCCTTCACCGGTAGCCAGGGTTTTGGTGGCGTAGAAGCTGTAGACCGTGATGTCGCTGGCCAGGCTGCCGATCAGTTCACCCTTCCAGGTGCTTGGCAGGGCGTGGGCGGCGTCTTCGATGACCCGCAGGCCGTGGCGGCGCGCAATGTCCAGGATGGCGGTCATGTCGCAGGACAGGCCGCCGTAATGGACGGGAATGATGGCCTTGGTGCGTGGTGTGATGGCGCGTTCAACGGCCTCGGGGCTGAGGCAGAAAGTGTCCGGGTCGATATCCACCAACACGGGTTCGGCGCCCAGATAGCGGGCCACTTCGGCGCTGGCGGTAAAGGTGTGGGTGGTGGTGATGACTTCGTCGCCCTCGCCCACGCCGATGGCTTCCAGCGCCAGGTGCAGGCCGGCGGTGGCCGAGTTCACTGCGACCGCTTCTACGCCGCCGCCGATGAAACTGGCGAATTCCTGCTCGAAGGCGCGGGCGTTGGGGCCCGTCGTGAGCCAGCCGGACCTCATGGCTTCAGTGACAGCCGTGATTTCGGCTTCGCCGATGTCCGGTAGCGCAAAGGGAATGAAAGACATGGTTCGTTGTCTGGCGGCTAGAGGCGTTGAGGAACGGGAATTGTAGTGGAGCCTTGAGCGGATTCGCCCAGCGAATCCAGGAACTGGCGGGCAAGAACGGGATAGCTATGGTGTTGTTGCACGAAGGCCTTGCCCTGTAGTCCCAGCGTCTGGCGTTGTTCGGTCGTCAGGCCCGCGAGCGACGCGATCGCGTTGGCGATGGTTGGCACGTCGTCGGCGGGCGCGCTGACGCCGCATCCAGCGTCGCGCACCAGGTCGTAGGGCGAGCTGGTGGCATGCACCACTGGCAGTCCGGCCAGCATGTAGTCGAACAGCTTGTTGGGACTCATGCCGAATTGGTAGAGCGGGCTGTCATGCCAACCGATATACGCAATGTCGGCCAGCGCCAGCAGAGCGGGCACGGCCCGCTTTTCCACGGGGTCCAGGAACAGGATGTTCTTCAGGCCCAATGATTCGGCCCGCTGTATCAGGCGAGCTTTCTCCGCCCCTTTGCCTACCAGCAGAAAGCCCACTTCGGCGCACTGCGGCTGGGCGGCAGCGTCGATCAGAGGATCCAGTGCATTCGAGACAGCGTGGCCACCCGCGTAGACGCAGATCGCCTTGAACGACCGCGCAAATGCCTTGATCTGGTCAACCACCGTGGCGGGCAATGGCCGAGGAGTTTCGGCCGGATCAAAACCATTAGGAATATGGACGAACTTGGCGGGCGCCATGCCGCGACCTTTCAGGTGCGGGGCAGTGCCAGGCAGCAATGAAATGACCCTGTCAGCGTGCCGGCAAGCGTAGTCTTCCGCCAACTGCATGGAGAAGATCATGGGATGGCGGGAGGAAAAACCGCCCAGCAGCCGCGGTGTCAGTGGCCACAGGTCATGGACCTCGAAGGCCAGCTTGGCGCCAGCGGCGCGGGCGATTTTAGCCGCGGGCCAGATATCGTAGGGATAGGTGGAAGACGCGATGACTACATCGGGTCGGGCGGCGGCGAGTTCGCGCGCCATGCCGCGGACCTTGGCGGTGAACTGCAGCATGTTGAGCAGCCGCTTGGCGCCGTTGCCGGCATAGGGGCGGGTGCGCAGCCAAACGTAGTCGACGCCGTCGATCTGTTCGCGGGTGACAGCGGATGAAACGGTGGGGTTTTGTTGGCGCAAGTGCGAGACGCTGCTGGCGACAATGGTGACACGATGACCTTGCCGGACCCATTCACGGGCTAGGTAATACGGCCGGAATTCCATACCGTGCCGCGGTGAACCGGCGTAATGGTTGATGAGCAGGATATTCATGGCTGCATCGTACCGCGTCGGCACAAGAGGTACGGCGGGGGATATGGCGCGGCGCCGCTCGCGGCGCCGCGCCACGGAGGGATCAGCTCAGTGCGGCGCGCAGGGCGGCAACGATCTGGTCCTGGGTGGCTTCATCCAGGTCCGGGTGCATGGGCAGGCTCATGACCGTGGCGGCCAGCGTGTCGGACACCGGTGTCGCACCTTCGCCCGCCGCGAACTCCGCGTAGGCCGGTTGGGCGTGGATAGGGCGCGGGTAGTGGATCGCAGTCGGGATGCCGGCTTCCTTCAGGTGGGCGATGACTGCTTCGCGGTTGGGCACCATGACGGTGAACTGGGCCCAGACGCTGTCGCGATCGGGGCGCACGGTGACCGTACGCGCGCCGCCGGGCAGGTCAGCCAGCAATTGCTGGTAGCGTGCGCCGATCTTGATGCGTTGCTCAACCTCCCATTCGAAACGTTCCAGCTTGCCCAGCACGACGGCGCATTGCAGCGTGTCCATGCGACCGCCCACGCCGATACGGGTGTGGTAGTAACGAGCCGACTGGCCGTGCACGCGGATTTCACGCATGGCTTGCGCCAGCGCGTCGTCGTTGGTGAACAGCGCGCCGCCGTCGCCATAGCAGCCCAGGGGCTTGCTCGGGAAGAAGCTGGTGCAGCCGATCTTGGACAGGTTGCAGCTCTTCTTGCCCTTGTACGTGGCGCCGAAGCTCTGCGCGGCGTCTTCGATGACGGTGATGCCGTGCTTGTCGGCGATGGCGTTGACTTCGTCCATGTCGCCGCATTGACCATACAGCGAGACCGGAATGATGGCCTTGGTGCGCGGCGTGATCTTGGCTTCGATTTCCGAGACCTTGATATTGCAGGTGTCGGGTTCGACATCGACGAACACCGGCACGGCGCCCAGCAGTACGATGACTTCCGCGGTGGCCACGAACGTGAACGAGGTGGTGATGACTTCATCGCCGGCCTTCACGCCCAGCGCCATCAGCGCGATCAGCAGCGCCTCGGTGCCGGAGGCAACCGTGATGCAGTGCTTGGCGCCGGTGTAGGCACACAAGGCAGCTTCCAGTTCCTTGACCTCGGGACCCATGATGTACTGGCCGTGATCAAGCACATTCTGGATACGTGTGTTGATCGGGTCGCGCAGGGCTTGGTACTGCTTTTTCAGGTCGATGAATTGCATGTTGTCTCACACCAGTTGGCAGACGCCGTCTTTGAGTACGTAGGTATCGCCGGTTGCTGGGCAGGTGGTCTGCCCGTTGCCGGTCAGCGGCAGGTCCAGTTGTTCGCCGTGGCGGCTCATCCAGCCGATCTGGCGGGCGGGGACGCCCACCACCAGAGCGAAATCAGGTACGTCACGGTTCACGACGGCGCCAGCGCCGACAAAGGCGTAGCGGCCCACGGTGGAACCGCAGACGATGGTGCAGTTGGCGCCCAGCGTTGCGCCTTGGCGCACGACGGTATCGCGGTATTCGTTCTTGCGCTCGATGGCCGCGCGTGGGTTGTACACGTTGGTGAACACCATGCTCGGGCCGCAGAACACGTCGTCTTCCAGCGTCACGTTGTCATAGACGGAGACGTTGTTCTGGATCTTGACGCGGTTGCCGATCTTGACGCGATTGCCGACGTAGACGTTCTGACCCAGGGAACAGGCTTCGCCGATAACGGCGCCGCCCGATACGTGGACCCAGTGCCAGACGCGGGTGCCGGCG
>RCUK01002388.1_pt1 | contig 10048 bp, 6 predicted proteins | sample 2166381 | NCBI WGS metagenome assembly RCUK01 (sample SAMN09932809, study PRJNA488358) | compost metagenome | isolation source: compost soil in an enriched community | place: Germany: Experimental Botanical Garden
AAGACGACGCACAAATCGGCGCCGGCCGCCCCGACGCCGCCGTGCTGGCGCGCGCGCACGAGGTCGGCTATGCCAACCGCTTTCGCGCCGTGCGCTGCGACCGCCCATGGCGAGCCTTGCCCGCCGTAGCGCGCGGGGCAAGACTCGCGGGCGCGCCATCCGCCGTGGGCGTACACACCGCCATCGTCACCAACGCCGAAGGCGCCACCGAGGCCAGCGGCGAGGACGAGATCCACCGCAATGTGCGCGGCGACGTGCGCGTGCGCTTTCATTGGCAGGCCGATGGCGATGGCCTGGCTAAAAGCCGCTGGGCGCGCGTGGCGCAACGCCAGGCGGGCGCGGGCATGGGCATGAGCTTCGTGCCGCGTATCGGCCAGGAAGTGCTGGTGCGCTTCTTGGATGAAGACATCGATCAGCCCCTGGTCGTCGGCGCGCTATACAACGGACGCGGCGAAGGCGGCATTCCGTCCACGCCGGGCGGCAAGTCTGGCGAGCCCATGAACACCGAGGTGTACGCGGCCGCAATGGACGGCAAGCCCAGCGCGCAGGCCAACCTGGCCAGCGGCAACGCACCGGCCTGGCATGGCGCGGCGGCTGGTGACGAACAGCATCGCAACGCGGCGGCGCTAAGTGGTTTCAAGAGCAAGGAATTCGGCGGCGACGGCTACAACCAGATCGTCTTCGACGACACCGACGGCCAGTTGCGCATGCAGATCAAGTCGACGCAGTCCGCCAGCGAACTGAACCTGGGCCACCTGATCCACCAGGCCGGCAACTATCGCGGCAACGTGCGCGGCGTGGGGGCGGAATTGCGCACCGATGCGTTCGGCGCCTTGCGCGGCGGCGCGGGCGTGCTGCTCACCACCTACACGGCCGGCGGTAGCGAACCCGCCGGCGACGCGGCGGCGCCCTTGGCGCTGGCCGGGCAGGCCGACATCATGGCGCAGTCGTTTGATGGCGTGATCGGCGCGCACCAGGGCGTGCGCCTGGCCTCGGCGCGCGGCACCACGTCGGCGGGCGCCAGTCGCCTGGACGGCGAACGCGCGCCCCTGGCCGCCATGACGCACGCCGTCTCCGGTACGGTGGACGGCCAGGCGATCGGCGGCGCGGCGGGCGACGCCTCGGCCAAGCACACGGAAGTGGTCGACGGCAAAGTGCCGCACCTGACCGACCCCTTGGTGCTGATGGCGGGCCGCGCCGGCTTGACGCAGGCGGCCGGCCGCAATGTGCAGGTGGCGGCGGGCGAACTGGTGCATTGGTCGGCCGGGCAAGACCACAACCTGGCCGTCGTCGGCTCTTTGCGCGTGCACACCGGTCAGGCGCTGGGCATCGTGGCCGGCGTGCAAAAGGGCGGCGCCGAATCGGGCCTGGACCTGATCGCCGGCACTGGCGAAGTCGACGTGATCTCGCAGCACGACGTGCTGACCGTGCAGGCGCAGCAGGACTTGCGGATGATCAGCGCCAACGCCGGCATTGAATACGCCTCGCCCAAGCGCATCCGCATCGCCAACGCGGCGGGCGCCAGCATCGTCATCGAAGGCGGCAACATTACGGTCACCGCGCCGGGCCGCATCGACGTCAAGACCGGCAACAAGCAATTTTCCGGCCCCACGCAGATGCCGTATCCGTTTCCGCAGTTCACGGTCTGCAAAAGCTGCGTGCTGGACGCCCAGGAGAGCGTGCAGTCCATCACCGACAAGGCGTAAGGGCGATGGCATATTCCTGGCAGCAGGCGCTGCTTTCCACCTTTGCTGAATTGCCGCATCACCGTGGGCCCTACGGCGAAGCCGCGCGGGCGTACGTGATCGTTGATTTTCGTGGCCACCCCGATCTGCTGGCGCGCATCACCGCCACCGAGGACCTGAGCTTTGGCTCGGTCTGGGCGCAGACCGGGCTGGACATCTACGGCGACGTGGCGCCCCTGTTGATCGAAGTGGACGGCGCATCGCAGGGCGTGCTGCGCGGGCCACCCCGGGGGGATTTCAGCACGTCGCTGGTCCGCGTACTGAACGCCCTGCACGAACGCAGCAGCGGCCGCTACGCCATGATGAGCTTCGCGTCCGCCGTGCCCCTGGAAAAACTGATCGCGCACTTTGGCCGCTTCTGCGACTACGCCTTGCCCGACGCCAGCGAATTTTTCCTGCACTGGTACGACACCCGCATCCTGGCGCGCGCCCTGCAAGTCTGGACCGCCGAACAACGCACTCGCTTCGCGGCACCGCTCATCACCTTGCGCTACGCGCTGCGTGACGGATCGCAGGCGGAACTGATCGGCACCGGCAGGCTGCCCACAGACCCGCCCGACGGCATCCAGCGCTTCACGCCCGAGCAGCACCAGATGCTGTTCGACCTGGACTACCCCGACAAGATAGCGGTGCAACTACGCCGCCTGTATCCCGGTCTGCTGCAAGGCGACCCGGATCAGGACGCGCTGGTGCCGCGCGTGCAAGCGCAGTTGGAACGCGCGCGCGGGCATGGCGTGGTGGGCGACAAGGACACGTTCGACTATGTGGCGTGGGGCGTATCGATTTCGCCGCGCTTTGATGAGCATCCGCTGATCCGTGAGGGCTTGCGGGGGTATCAGCCAGGTGATGATGGCGCGCTGGCGAAGGCGCTGGCGAGCGTGCCGGACGCGGTGTGGGATGAGGTGCAGGCCTTGCATTGGGCCGGTCAGGATGGTCGTGATGCGTAGGGGCGTGAGCGTCAGGCTGATGGCCTTCACCGTGGCGTCGAATTTCGATTCAGGAGATACGAATGCGTAAGGGATTGATCGCCGCGCTGTTGTGGCTGGGCATGCTGGCGGGTTGCAATAGCGAGCCGGTCTACCAAGGCGTCAGTTTCATCGCCTATAACTACACGCCGTGGAACATCCGCAGCATCAGCGTCAAGGACAAGGGTGATGGCGTTGCGTCGACGATGCAGGTCAGCCCGGGGGGCGGAGAAGGTTCGGTTACCTGCTGCTTCACGCTCAAGGGCACCGAGTTCACCGTGGACTGGCGCGGCGTCGACGCCGAGTTGCTACGCAAGCATTTGCACGATGGCAAGGCCGACTCGCTCTATTTCGACCGGCATGGCGCCATCAACTTCCCGGCCGCCGAGATCCCGGCGGGTGATGGCCCGCTGTATCTGGAACTGCACATTTATCCCGACGAGCACATGGAGCTGGCGCTAAGCCGCAAGCTGCTGGGCCAGACGCGGATTCCCATTGTCGATACCGTGGACTGGCTGTGGCGGGAGCATCGCGCATCGCTTGGCGCCTACCGCAGCGACGCCGAATTGCTGCGCGCGACCGCGAAGGTGTTGCAGTCGGCATGGAAGAAATATCGAATTGAAGACAAGCAAGACCTGCGCCAGTACATGTTGCTGTACTTCACGGTGGCATCGAACTTCGATTCGGATGCGCAGGTGAAGGCGATCCTGGACAAGCCGGGACGCGCGCCGGGCGACTTCGCCCGGGAGGTCGCGGCGTTGCCGCAGGCGAAGCTGGAGCAGATCAAAGCCATGGGCACCCCGCCGGGAGATAAAAATGTCTGACGCGCAATCCAGTGACCTGCCGCCGGAGAACCGTACGCCGGCATCGGTGCTGAAAGCAATGGCCCAGAACGAGGCGGCTTACCCCAAGGACGACTGCAATGAATGCGGCGCGGTTCTGCGGATGGGGTTCTTCTTTGATGGCTTTGGCCGTAGCCGCGATGAAGATGCGAAGCACCCGACGTACTACTCGAACATCTGCCGCTTATGGGAAGCGCACTACGTCCAGAGCGATCCCGGCCGCCCTGAAAAGCACCACTGGTTCCGGTTTTACTACTCGGGCCTGGGCACGGATCTGAATGCCGATGCGGAGAATGACGACATGATCTATGCCGCCGCGAAGGCGGGCATGAAAATGGCGAGCAATGCGCAGAAGGCGATATCGAGCAACGTCGGCAACGTCTTGCGCACGGATGAAATTCCGAACCATAAGCTCACCGGGCGCCTGACGGCGGCGGTGAAGAAGTCGCTGCGAGAGTCGTCCTATCAGCCCATGGTCAAGGCGTACAAGGACGTCGTGAAAGATGTGCGGACGCTGCCCGAAAAGGCCGTCCGGATCTGGAATGCGTGGGACCCCGAGCGCGTGGTGAACCGTGCGCGCGCGACCATTCGCGGCTTCTGGTCGGGCTTCAAGAAAAATCCGCTGAAGGTCGCCTGGACGGCCGGCAAGGAAGCGGCCAAGTCAACCATGATGGAAACGGTGCCGATCATCCGTGACCAGGAAACGGTGGCCTACCTGATGGGCACGGGCGTTGACGTGCGCGTGGACTCGGCATTGCGCCAGTTCAAGGCGGCCTACGACGCGGTGAGCGAAGGGCAGAATGTGCGCCGCATTGAAATCACCGTGTTCGGCGCGGACCGGGGGGGCGTGGTCGCGCGCCAGTTCGTCAATGACCTGGTCAAGAAGTACCGCCGTCGTCACGATGCGGACCTGGCGGTGATTGGCGACCGAACCAAGAACAAGTCAGATGCCGATATCCAGATCCGCTTCATGGGTCTGCTTGATTCGGTCGCGTCCATCATGGACGAAAACACGTTCCTGGGCTTCTTTCCTGTCACTGACCTTATTAAACAGACGCACAAGGATCGGACGCTGACGGTGCCGGCCGCCGTGCAGATGTGCGTGCATTACGCGGCCGCGCATGAGTTGCGTCGCAACCAGCGCATGGACAGCCTGGAGAAGACGCGCGGTCTGCAGTATCTGTATCCGGGTTCCAGTGGCGATGTGACGGGAGTCAGTCCACCTGGGTCGCTGAATGCGCGCGTAGAGCTGTCGCGCGTGGCGCTGCGCGACATGATGAACCAGGCCCTTTCGCACGGCGCGGCCTTTCATAGCATGGAGCGGCTGGCCGACCTGAAGCCCGATACGTATCTTCAGTTTTCGCTTTCCGAACCAATTGTGGATGGCAGTACGAAGAACCAGATCCTGGATCTGGTCAAAGCGTATCGAGAGGTGGTCAAGTACGAGCCCGGCATAGACTTCATGCCGCATATGGAGGCATTCCTGCGTTGGCTGGCCGTGCGTTATCAGGACCCAACGTTCCGCGCCGAACTGTCGGATCCGGCCGAGGCCTGGATCAAGGACCGGGATTACTTCACGCCGGAACAGGAGCACATCGAAGAGCTGCGGCGCGTGTCGGCATTGCCCGCCGAGGTACGCAACAAGCCGGAAAATACGGCCCGCTTGCGCGAGCTGGAGGCGCTTAAGAATGAACGGTGGGAACGCGCCTCGGAAAGCCGTGGCGAATTGCCTCCACAGCGATTCAAGCCGCTCTGGGAACGTCTGGAAGAGGAATACAAGAGCCTGGAACGCGCGGAACAGCAGGATGCCGATACCGCGCAGCGCCGCGCGGACCTGGAGCGTAATAACCCGCAAGTGTTGCGCGCCATGGAGTTGACGGATCAGGATATGCGCGACCGCGAGAACATGCGCAACGACTTGATCAAGCGCGGCGGCGGCACGCCTGAAAAGGCGGCCGATCCCCTGGCCGACATCAAGGTCGAGCGCGCGATTCAGCAACGCCTGCTGACCGCCTGGCGCGATGCCCGCGACGGCAAAACGCAGTTGCCCCCCAAGGTCATGACCTTGTTCGACTGGCTGGTGCACGACGCCATGTTGAGCAGTTGGCCCGATCACCTGCTGGCCAGCACCACGATGTACTTCCGCGTTCGCGACAAGGATGTGTTCGCCAAGACCGACGCCAAGGCGGAAATGTCGCAGCGAGCCAAGGACATGCGCAACGCGGATAAGGTAGAGGCCCAGGCCGCGCGATCAGAGCAGAACATTCAACAGATGACCCCCGTGCGGCCTTGACGGGGCGAGCGACAGACATGCGTCGGGCATGGATCGGGGTGCTGTGTTGCGTGGGCTTGTTGGCTGGCTGCAAGGCCGAGCCCACCTATCGGGGTGTCAGCGTCATTACCTACAACTACACGCCCTGGGACCTGGAACTCGTCCAGATCATCGACGCGTCCGGTAGCGTGGCGGGAACGGGCATGGTCCCGTCGGGCGGAGGCGAGGGAAGTGTCTCGTGCTGCTACACGCTATCGGGAACAGACTTCACCGTGAAATGGCGAGGTGGCGACGCCGATCTCATGCGCAAGCATATGGTCGACGGAAAGTTCGACGAGGTGATGTTCAGCAAGGAGACAACGCTGCATTTCCCCGCCGCGAACATGCCTCCCGGAGACGGACCCGCCATCCTGGAACTGCATATCTATCCCGACGAGCACATGGAACTCGCCTTGAGCCGAAAGTTGTTCGGCCAGGTTCGGATTCCGATCGTTGGGACCACGCGCTGGCTGTACCAGAACCATCGCGATGCGCTGAATGACTACAGAAGCATTCACGAGGTCAGATACGTACTGGCAAAGGTCGCCAAGCAGGCGTGGACGAAATACAAGATCGAGGACGCGCAAGACATGCGCCAGTACATGCGGCTGTACTTCACCGTCGCCTCGAACTTCGATGCGAACCCGCATGTAAAGGAAATACTGAGCAAGCCGGGACGCGCACCTGGCGATTTCGCCAGGGCGATCACCGAGTTGCCGCCCACGACGATCGATCAGATTAAGGCGGCGGGCAGTCCGCCGGGAGACAAGAATGCGTAGGGCGGCGGCTCCCCACTTTGCCGCCCTTACTTCTTCCCCGCCTCCACCTCGATCGTCACCGTATTCGACTTCACGTTTTCCGCCTCGATATACACCTCGTACGTGGCGGGCGTGGCGGGCAGGTGCAGTACGCCGGCCATATCAGTGGTGAAGCGCGTTTCTACGGTCATGCCGGGCGGCAGGGGAATCTTGGGCGGGGGCGCGCCCTCGCTGGGGTCGACCGACACATTGGGCAGCTTGGGCCGCACGTAGTTGAACGCGATGCCGCGATACACCTTGCCGGTGCGCGTATCCACCGCCACGAAGCGCGGCAGTTGCGGGCTTTCCACCACGGGCAGGATGCCGCGAGCGCACACGGGTATGGTCAGCGTGCTGCCGTCGCGGATCGTCACGCGGGTGGGCGCGGCGATGCGCATCTGCGCGTCGTAGCCTTGCAGCGGCGGCATGCAGGCGTGTTCCTTCTGCGAGTGCGCGGGCACCGAAGCAAAGGTGGCGGGTTCAATCCAATCGGTCGTCATGATGGGCATGTCGGTTTTCAAAAAAGGGCCGGCGTCAGAACGCCGTCCAGCCTTCGGAGCAGTCGACCTTGCGCACGGCCTTGCTGCAGCTTGGGCAGAAATGAATGTTCGCGCAGGTGATGCCGTACATCACGCATTGCCCGATTTCTTCGTTGTATTCGCCGTTCTGGTCGGGCAGGCCGTAGTAGCAGTGGCCTCCTGCGTTGTAGTAGAAGTGCGGCGGCGGGTCCAGCTTTGAATCGTCCGCCGAATCGTCCTGGTTGCGCAGGCCGGGCCAGTCGGGGCCGCTGGGCACCATGCCCAGCAAGTGGCCCATTTCGTGGGCAAGGGTCTCGGTCAGGTAGGCCTGCGAGTTGGGCTCGTAGGGGTCCAGCGTCGAGACGAACAGCAGGTTGGTGCCCGTGATGGCAAGGCCCGCGTAGCTGGCGGCCACGGTGTTGAACTGGATGTTCAGTATGCCGGTCAGCGGCGTGGGCGACACGCGGGTCAGGTCCACCGACACTGACCAGACCGAGCCATTGCTTTCTCGGATGGGGGTGATCAGGTGGCGCGGAATCGGAATCGACCGCTCGGCGCCCGAGGCGTCCGTGTGGATGTAGCGCGCATGCACCAGCCAGTCGTCACTAGCGTCGAACTCGTACCAAAGGCTGGATTGGCTGCGGTCGTCGTTGACGATGGGCACGGTCATGACGCGCCCGCCCGGGCCTGCGGGCACCGGCAGGCGCATGTCACCGCTGACGCCCGGCGCGGCCAGGCGGTCGACGTGGCAGACCACCAGCGTGTACGGCTCGCGCTGCTTGCCAGCGGAGTTGGCGTAGACGCCACGGACAGCGTTCATGATGGCCTGCTGGGACTCGGGGGTGTCGGCGGCATCAACCGCCGAGCGGCCCCGGAATTGCAGGCGCGGAAGCTGGATCATGTCGATGCCGTGCAGCGCGAATTCCGCGGTGACCGGCGTGACGTCGGCCAGATGATGCGCCGGACGCGCGCTCATGCACATGACTTCCTGGATGTACAGGCGGCGCACGGTCTCGACGCGCTCGGTCTTGATCAGTTGGCCGCGTTCGTCGCGCACCTCGAACAGGTACAGGTTCAGGCCGGCGGCGGGCAACGCGATGTCGTCGACGATGCGGGTGCCGTCGGCGTTGGTGACGTAGCTGCGCGGGTTGCTGTGCGGCTCCTGATAGCTGGCGCGGCGGCCGCGTTCACGGGCGGAGTAGGGGATGTTGGCCGGATCGGCCTTCACGGTGATGGTGAAGCGGTGCTGGCCGGGGCGATTGAACTCCACGTGGATGCGCGGGCGGTTTGACTGCCGTTCGGTGGTGGTCAGCGCGTTGCCGTCGTTCCAGCGTTCGGCAACCTGATCCAGGTTCACGTATTGCAGGCGCGCGCCGTCCTGGCGAGCCCGATAGGTCGATACGCCGGGAACGGCGCGGCCAGAGCCACCGGCGGGCGGCGTGCCGCCGGGCAAGTTCGTGCCCTGGGTGCGCGCCACGGGACCCAGCCCGACCGAGTCCAGCACGTCGCGCGCAATCTGCGGCAGCGGTGAATCGGCCACGCCGGGAATCTTCATCAGCACCTCGGCCACCTTGGGCAGCGTCTCGGTGGCCAGCGTGGGCGATTGCAGGATGGCGCCGATCACGCTTGGCACCGACGACGAAGACAGGCCCGGCATGCTGAGGATGGCGCCTGCTACCGACGGGATATTGGCTTGCTTGACGTCGGGCAGCGTGAAGAGCGTGTCCACGGCGGAACTCAGGGCGGCCATGCGGTCGCCGCCGGCGTTCAGCGCCTGCGTCATGACCGGCACGATGGCCGCGCCGACGTTGGCGCTGACGCCGCCCGAGACAAACGTGGACGCGCCGGATAGGGCGGTGGACGCGGCGCTGGCTTGCTGCGCGAACGTCGCCAGCCCGCCACCGGCCGCGACGGCGGCGATGCCCGACGCGCCGGAGCCGCTTGCCGTGGTGGCGGCGGCCGATGCGCCCGCGCCGCCCACGGCGGAAAGATCCGTGGCGCGGGTGGCGGGTGTGCTGTCGGACATGCCCGCCGCGCGCGCGGTGGCGCTGCCCAGGTTCGCGTCCGGCGTGGCGGGGGCGGCGGTGATTGCCGTGCCTGCCGAGACGGGAGGAGTTGCGGCGGGCGCTTTGGGGATGGGAGCGCTGCTGGCGGGCGAGGAGGGAGCGGCTGCGGCGGCCGTGCCGGCATTCGCGGGGGCGGTGGCTGCGGCGCTGGTCTCGGCGCCAGCCTGGGCCGCCGACGGCGCGGCGGCGGTGCCGGCACTGCTGCCTGAGCCGGTAGCGGCACTGGTCGGGGCGGTGGTTGTGGCGGTGGTCGAGCCTGCCGCGCTGCTGCCGGAGGTTCCCAAGCCCGCGCTGGCGGCGCCGGAGCCGGCACCAACGCCAGCACCAGCACCGGCACCAACGCCAGCACCAGCACCAGCACCGGCACCAGCGCCAGCACCAACGCCAGCACCAGCACCGGCACCAGCACCAGCACTAGCACCCGCCGCGCCGGATGCCGCGCTTGCGCCAGTAGCGGCTTGGGTGCCGGGAATGTTCAGGCCACCTTCGCCTGAACCGCCGGGCAGGCCCGCGCCTTGCGGCAGGGGGCTCTGCGAGTTGGGAACGAAGCCAGGCGTTTGCGTGGAGACGCCAGGGGTCAGGGACGGTGTGTCGCCAGACAGGCCGCCGGTCGTCGGCATGGTGTCGCTTGATGCGATCAATGTGCCGGCATCAGACGTGGCAACGCCTGCTGCATCAGCGGAGATATTGGCGGGTATATCAGCGGACATCTCAGCGGACACACTACCGGGCACACCAGCAGACATACCAGCAGACATACCAGCGGAGCCATCAGCGGAAGTGATCGTCGCCAAGTTCGTGCCG
>RCUK01002390.1_pt1 | contig 10046 bp, 11 predicted proteins | sample 2166381 | NCBI WGS metagenome assembly RCUK01 (sample SAMN09932809, study PRJNA488358) | compost metagenome | isolation source: compost soil in an enriched community | place: Germany: Experimental Botanical Garden
CTAATAATGCTCCGCAATTAACTAAAGTTATCAGAATAAATGCCAATACAAAAGCTTTATCTAAACCATTTAAATACTCAAAATAATAGGTAAAAACGGTTAAAAACAGTGTACAAACTCCTAACTGAATATAAAGGTAATTTCGGAATCGAAGTCGTTGATGCGGATTCTCCTTGTCTTGTAAAAAGCGTTTTTCTAATGTTGGCCGAATATCCTGATCCATATGCGCCGGACTTCCAAAAACGGCTTTCCATTTGGCTTTAAATCCTGAAGAGCGTTTCCACAATTCATAGATTTCAAAATAATAATGAAAATGCTGCCAAAGAAAACTGTAGCTTTTTAGCGGATGTGTCAATCCGTATTTTGGTTTTTCTTCTTCTTCCTGAAAAGTTCCAAAAAGACGATCCCAAAAAGTAAACATATCTCCGTAATTTTTATCCAGGTATTTTTCATCAGAAGCATGGTGAACACCATGAACAGAAGGTGTTACGAAAACATACTCCAACCATTTTATTCTGCCAATAAGCTGTGTATGTGTAAAAAAAGAATATGCTCCGTGAACAATCAGCATTGTAATTACCATTGCCGGATGAAATCCGACGAAAGGCAAAACACACCAAAATCCCGTTCGTATAACTGCCTGAAAAGTCGTAATTCTGGCGGCTGCTGTAAAATTAAATTCTTCGCTATGATGATGCACGATATGTGCGGCCCAGAAAAAATTGACTTCGTGCCCTAATCTGTGATACCAATACCAAACAAAATCAGTTGCAAGAATTAGTGCAAACCAAACGAAAATGTTACCTGGAATATCAAAAAGCCTGTAATTATCATAAATCAAATAATACAGTTGATAAAAACTGGCTGCGATAAAAAGATTAATTAATCTTTCGGCAATACCAATGCTAATGTTTGAAACAGAACTTTCATAGTTGAAAATCTCAGGTCTTTTTTTACGTTGTGCCAGCTTATATTCCAGAAATAAAAAAAGAAAAAAAGCAGGCATTGCGAAAGCGAGAAAATTAATATGTCTCATTTTAAAGATTACTTTATATTGATTGGATACAAACGAAAAAAGACATTTTCATCAATCAAAAAATTGCAATCGCAAGTTTAACTGATGAAAATAATCTTATTCTTATTAGAAAAACTTAATTCTGCTTGAATTTTGGCTCTTCTAATGCTACCTCTTTTACAGCCTGCGTATCAGCCACTTTTTGCAAAGCGATAATATAGGCTGCAATTCTTGGCGTTACATTGTATTTTAATGCAATTCTAAAAACGGTTTCAAAACCTTTTTCCAAAATATCTTCCAAACGTGTATTAATCTGATGAATTCTCCATGATTCTAAAAGTGAATTCTGAAGCCATTCAAAATAAGAAACAGTTACACCTCCGGCATTCGCTAAAATATCCGGAACAACTAAAACTTTATTGTCATGCAATATTTTATCGGCATCTGAAGAAACAGGTCCGTTTGCTCCTTCCACAATGATTTTGGCTCGAATATCTTTTGCATTCTTTTGTGTAATTACATCTTCTTTAGCGGCCGGAATCAATACATCAACATCTAAGAGCAGCAAGTCTTCGTGTTTAATAGCAACCGAATTTGGATACCCTTTAATGTTTTTATTGTTCAGGTTATAATACAATATTAACTCTGGAATATTAAGTCCGTCAGGATTATAAAAAGCTTCTGAAACATCACTAACCGCAACAATTTTCAATCCTTTTTCATATAAAAACAAGGCCGAATGCAATCCTACATTTCCAAATCCCTGAATAGCAGCAGTAGATCTTGCAGGTCTTAATTTTAATTTTTGAAGGGCCAATAACGTAATAATACTCACACCTCTTCCGGTTGCTTCTACTCGTCCTAAAGAACCTCCGGAATGCAAATGTTTTCCGGTTACGACAGCGTGAATTGGTTTGCCGTGAAGTAACGAAAATTCATCCATTAACCAGCCCATTTCGTCAGGGCCTGTTCCCATATCTGGTGCCGGAACGTCTTTGTTTGGTCCAAAAATATCAGCTAATGCTTTTGTATATCCTCTGGTAATTTTCTCCAATTCTGCTTTAGAATGTTTTCTGGGATCACAAATAATACCGCCTTTTGCTCCTCCAAAAGGAATTCCGGTTACGGCAGATTTCCAGGTCATCCAGGCTGCCAGTGCTTTAACTTCATCAAGATTTACGGCTGTATCGTAACGAATTCCACCTTTTGATGGCCCCAAAGCTGTATTGTGAATAACGCGATATCCTTCAAAATTTTGCGTTTTACCGTTGTCTAACACAATCGAGAAATTAACAACGATTTGTTTTTCCGGACGTTGTAATTTTTCTCTGATCGATTCTTCTAAATTAAGAATATCAGCCGCGATATTAAAACGGTCAATCATCGATTGAAAGGGGTTCTGTTTAATTATTTCTGCGCTCATAGTATATATCTTTTGAATTTGAATATTTGATTTTGTATTTTTTTTCATCATTAAAAACTCCTTTTCATTCTTTTATGAAAAGCGTTTATTTCACATGCACATTCGACAACATGGAATTTTTATCAGACAACACTGCATCATAATATTCGTATTTCTATTTGGTCTCATTTCTTTATTTTTTAATAGTTCTAAAAAAAGCCTTTCATTGGTGCATGAAAGGCTAAAAAAAAAATAACTAACAAGTGATTTTCTATTAACGCCATTTCACTGCATAGTTCACCATGCAACACAACGTGGTGCTACACATGACCTGAATGATATATTGACTAGAGTATTTCATTGTTGGGACAAATTTATAAATATATTTCTTAAATTCTATAGAATTAGTCGAGTTTATTTTAAATAATTTAAAACTTAACATTGAAGAACCTGTAAATTAACGAATTAAGCTACAGAAAAAATCTACTTAAATTGCGAAATAACGATAAACACAATCGCAATTAAGGCCAAAAAGAGGCCTATGAAGTTAATTTTAGATAATTTTTCCTTAAAAAAAAGCAAGCCAACAAGACTTCCTAAAACAATAACGCCCATGTTCATTCCGGCAAAAACAGTTGACGGATTATCTGAAAATACTTTATGCGCTTTTAGGTAAAACAATATATTTCCGAAATTAAAAAGTCCGACCAAACCTCCGAAAAGAATATTTTTAGCGTCTAATTTTACTTTTTTCAAAACGGTTTCATAAACAACAACCAACAAGGAAATTGCCAAAGAAATATCAAAAACTACAAATAAAGAAGTTGTATAAGGCAAAGTAGTATAAAGTGCAATTTGCTTGAAAAGAATATCTATTACCCCAAAACCAAGTAAAACAACCGTTGGATAAATCCATTTGTTTGCTGTGTTTGCTGACTGTTTTTTCAGGATGAATAAAAGGGCTACAAAGCCAATTAATAAACCAATAACTTTGTAAGAATTAAATGCTTCTTTAAAAATAAACCAGGCAGCCAGTATCGGAATAAAAAGAGATAAACGTTGTGCAGCATCGGTTTTTACGATTCCCATATGTTTAATCGAAGTAATTAAAAACAGGAAAATGATTGGTAACAAAACACCAATGGCAATGTAAATATTCCACGGAGCATTTCCATCGACCTGAGTTATATCAGGTTTAAAAGTAAAATAACAGAGTAGTATGGCAAATACATAATTGAAAGCTACAATTTGAATGGGATTGGCATTGTATTTCCTGGTGATTTTGAATATCACACCAACAATTACACTGCAGAAAATACTTAAAATAAGGAATAACATAAGCTCAGATTTTGAATACAAAAATAAGGTTTATCCACTTCTTATCATTCCTGCCCATAATATTTCTTGAAATGATGTCTAAATTCCGTTTGCATTAATTCAGATGAAACTCCGGAAAATTCGATTTTAAATTCATCTGAATCCATATCCTTCAATCGCTCCTCCCCAACCCTGCAATTGATTTCCATTTTCTAAAATCACTTTCAATTGAGGAATTATGTAAGTAGTAATTAATTTATCTTCTGGAAAATCAGAAGTTATTTCAATATTAAACTTTTTACAATGATTTTTAAAAAAGTTATACGGAGAATCAATCCCATCAAATATTATTTTTCCATGCACTACTCCCATTGGCGGGTCTGCAAATTCAAATTCTGTATAACCTATTATTACACCGTCGAGTTCTAAAATATATTTGATTTCCATTTTTTCATTTTATCAAAATCAAAAATAATATTTATAAATTTAATCACTTTTCAGCCAACCCGTAATACTCATTCTGGTATTTTGAGTCACCAAAACTTCGTGAACCAATTCATTGCTTTTAAAGAAAACGGTTTTGCCCTGAGTAGGTGAAATTTTTTGATTGTTATTTTCCTGATGAATCATTAATTCGCCGCCATCACTTTCCTGCCAATTATTGTTGAGATAACTGATCATAGAATATTTCCGACTCGGATTATTTTTGAATTGATCTAAATGCTTCAGATAAAAATCACCTTTTTCATATAAAGAATAATGAAATTCATAACCTGTGATTCCGGCGTAACAGCTTTTATTTAAATATAAGATGAAGGCATCAATTTGAGCAAAAAAGGCATTTTCAAAAACATTATTATGCTTTTTATCCAACCAATAAATAGAATCGCTTCTGACCGCTCCATCATAAGAGAGTTTCTCTGAATTCCCTATTCCTGCTTCTGACAACAAACTTCTTTGATTTAAATCAAGTAAATTTTGTTTTAGATTATCTGCCAATTCGTTGCTTAAAAAATACTCTGAAATACCCACTTTATTTTCGATATAACTCGCAATCAAATCTTCAAAACCTTCTTCCATTTTTATTTTGGGAAAGACTGCAAATGCAGCCAACGGAGCAAGGTAACCGAAATAAAACTGGTAATGGGTTTATTTTCAATAAATAAAAAATATGCAAGGTTCGGCGCAATCTTGTCATTTCGACGGAGGAGAAATCCTCGCAAGTAACTCCGCAACGAAAATCCAATCTTTGTCGAGCTTCTCGCGAGGATTTCTCCTCCGTCGAAATGACATACTTTTCCAAAATTGAAACCTAAAAAAAAACCGACAGGTTTTAAAAACTTGTCGGGTTTATTTCTGCGTAATATTAATTTACAATTTACTGATATAACTTCCGTACATATCTTTAAATTGATGTCCTTGTGCAAAACGATCTTTGCTTAGTTTTTTATATTCTACCAAAGCCCATAAAATAAACTCCTTCATGAAATAGTGGTCTTTTTTATCTAACTGAGGCTGATATTTCTTCAATAAAGTATCCAACGGTGTTACTTCATCTAAAATATTTTGATATTCTGCATCCGAAGCATCGTCTAATAATTCGAAACCACTTTCTGCAAAAAACCATTCTATCAAATCAGAATAGGCTGTTTTTTCTCCCGGCTTTTCTAATTTTTCTATTTTAGGAAAGAAATCAGGAAATAGAGTTCGAATCGCAGAACCAATTAAATTCTGTGCCACCGCAGCTGCTCCCTCCTGCTCTCCTTCGTAAACTAACTCTACTTTTCCGGTAATCGCAGGAATGATTCCGATGAAATCAGATAGACGTAAAATCGTATGATCAACTCCGGCTTTTAAGGCACGACGTTCAGCTGTACTAATTAAATTCTCAAAAGCTGTAATACTCATTCTGGCACTTACACCACTTTTATTATCAATGTATTCGCTGTCACGCGCTTCAAAACTAATTTGTTCTAAAATATCTTTAGCTATACTTGGCACATAAACTATTTCGCTTTGCGTTTCGTCTAGTTTGGCTTCCTGTTCTGTAATTGTTCTGGCAATGGCTACACTTTCCGGATAATGCGTCAGGATTTGAGAACCAATTCTATCTTTAAGAGGCGTTACGATACTTCCTCTGTTGGTATAATCTTCCGGATTCGCTGTAAATACGAATTGCATATCCAGCGGCATCCTCAATTTAAAACCTCTAATCTGAATATCGCCTTCCTGCAAAATATTAAATAATGCTACCTGAATTCTGGCTTGTAAATCGGGTAATTCGTTGATTACAAAAATGCTTCGATTCGCTCTCGGAATCATTCCGAAGTGAATCACACGATCGTCAGCATAAGATAATTTTAAATTCGCTGCTTTTATCGGATCGACATCTCCAATTAAATCGGCAACGGTTACATCCGGCGTAGCAAGTTTTTCGAAGAAACGTTCGCTTCTGTGCAACCATGAAATCGGCGTTTCGTCCCCTTTTTCGGCAATCAGATCTTTTGCAAAACGCGAAATCGGGTTTAGCGGATCGTCATTAATTTCTGAACCGGTTACAAACGGAATATATTCATCTAATAATTCGATCATTTTACGAGCCAAACGCGTTTTGGCCTGACCACGAAGCCCCAATAAATTGATATTATGTCGGGATAAAATAGCACGTTCCATCTCCGGAATTACCGTGTTTTCAAAACCGTGAACTCCTTCAAAAACAGGGGTTCCAGATTTGATTTTCTCGCGAAGATTATTTCGCAATTCATCCTTAATACTAATGCTCTTATATCCTGAAGCCTTTAATTGACCGAGTGTTTTTATATTATTTATTTCCATGTTATTTATTTAAAAATTGAATGATTTAAAGATTTAAAAATTCAATTTATTTATGATTTATTTATTCTAGAAGCGTTTCAAACTACCGATTACTTCGACTTTGTCCAGGGTGACAACTGAAAACTGAGACTGCGACTGAAAACTATCTAACTCGCTTCTTCCTATTCGTTTCATAATCTTCAAAAATCATTTCACCTAAACCTTTCAGTCCGGTGTAAAATGCTTTTCCCTGATTGGCTTCTGTAAAATGATTCACAAAACGCTGTAAATAAGGATCGTTCGCAATCATAAAAGTGGTAATCGGAATATGTAATTTTCTGGCTTGCTGTGCCTGTGCGTAACATTTATCAACTATATACTCGTCAAGTCCGTTGCTGTTCATATAATAGGAACCATCGCGCTCGCGAACGCAGCTTGGCTTTCCGTCCGTAATCATGAAAATTTGTTTATTGGTATTTCGTTTTCTGCGTAAAATATCCATTGCCAATTGAAGTCCGGCAACCGTGTTAGTATGATAAGGACCAACTTGTAAATAAGGCAAATCCTTAATTGGAATTGTCCATGCATCATTTCCGAAAACTAAAATATCAAGTGTATCTTTTGGATAACGCGTTGTAATTAGTTCGGCAAGGGCCATGGCTACTTTTTTAGCAGGCGTAATTCGGTCTTCGCCGTACAAAATCATACTGTGACTAATGTCGATCATCAAAACCGTACTCATTTGGGCTTTGTATTGTGTTTCCTCGACAACCAAATCATTTTCGGTCAGCATAAAACCTTCTACTCCATTGTTGATTTGTGCATTGCGCAAACTTTCGGTTAAGGCAATTCGCTCTAAACCGTCGCCAAAATTAAACTCACGAAATTCTCCGGTATGTTCATCGCCATTTCCGGCATGTTTGGTTTTATGATTTCCGTTTCCGGAGCGTTTTAAATTACCGAAAATCTGATCTAAAGCTTGCTGTCTGATCGCTCTTTCTGTTTTAGCAGTAATTCCAAAACCAGACGTACCATCGGGTTTTGCTTCGTCTTTTATGTAACCTTTCTTTTTTAAATCTTCGATAAAATCATCGATAGTGTAGTTCTCATCCGTCAGTTTATATTCCTTATCTAACTCCCGAAGCCAGTCTATAGCTTCATCAAAATCGCCCGAAGTATGGGTGATAAGCTCTTTGAAAATGCCAAAAAGTTTTTCAAACGGAGACTGAAATGGGGCTTCGTACGACTTAAAATAAAAACCTTTTTTAAATTCGTTTTTCATAATTCTAAAATTACACTATTTTAGAATTACGAAAAAAGAAACGTTTATTAATTTTTAGTTAAAATATTGAGGCAAAAGTGGTTAAAACCGAGGCAATTTCTGTCAATTATTCAAACTTTCCGTCAACATAATACCATGCATTATTCTCCTGTTTAAAAGTCGATAATTCATAATGCGTTTGGAGTTTTCCATTCGAATCTATAAAATAAGCTTTAAACTCAACTGTTTCTTCAGAAGAACTTAAAATTTCTAATTTTTGCCATTTATTGGAAGTAGCCCATTTTAGAATTTCTTCTTTTGAATAATAAGCTCTTTCCGAAACATGAGTGGTTTCGAAAAGATATTCTGCATTATGAGTAGCATAAGCTGAATATCTCGAACGCATCAAAGCCAATGCGGATGGTGCTTTTCGATTGTTTTTAAGATACAATCCGCAGCAATCCTCAAACATTAAACCAGTATCGCAAAAACATTTATTCTTCATCAACTTTTTCTTCTCCATTGATCTTAACATGCAGCTGATTCAATAAAACCTGATATCTGCTGATTTCTCTCAATTCTTCATCTTCTTCAGCATGGTCCAGCATTTCATCTAAAGTTTCATTTACTTCAAGCAATTTATTATTAGCTTCTCTGTCATTTTTTGCAGCAATCAAATCAATGATTTCCTGCACACTTACTTTTAAATCGTCGAATTTTGTGTTCATATGGTTGTTGTTTTTTTGCCACGAATTTCACTAATTTACACAAATTAACTGTGTCGAAAAAAATTAGTGATAATTTGTGAAATTCGTGGCAAACTTTAATTTTTAATCTTTGCTAATCTCTTAATCTGTGGCTATAAATTCCTTTTATTATTCAGAACCTTTCTCTTCGTTGAACTTTTTAATGATTTCTTTTAGCTTTTCTTTACGTGCAATTTCAGCCTGTTTTACTTTGTTTTGGGCTTTGTGCAATTTGTCGTTGTGTTTCTTGATATTTCTTTCGTTGTTGCGTCCCATTATATTTCTCTTTTAATTTCTTCTAAAGTTTTTTCGGTATAAATCAATTCAGTAATAATCCTCTCTCTCAAAACATCAATATCTTCATCAAAATGTTTTGCCCAGGAAGTCAATTGCTGCAGATTCCGAATTTGCTTGATACGTTTTGTGGTTTCAAAACTCGTTCTCAGAATCGCTTTTTTATCATAGACCGAATTATTTCTATGCTGATAGATTACCGTGTTCTTATCAAAATCAGCTTCAATATAGTATAGTTTTTCTTCAGCATTATCCGGATGAAATTCGTTCCAGGCTGCAAAACCAATTTTAGTTTTAGAAGGCGTTTCAGGTTCCATTGCAACCAAACGCCATTTACTGTTGGCTAATCTTCCCCAATGGTTCGAAACGCGATACATCCCGGCTTCTGTATAATAATAGGTACTTCCCGCTTTACTTTCGAACTGTTTTTTTAAACCAGCAATTTCTTCCGGAAGCACTTCATGAAAAACACAAAAGGTATTTTTAAATGAATTTGGATGTGGCTTAAAGTTTTTTTGCATGTGCAAATATACTCAGATTGTCGCGAACTCCCTAAAACAAACATAAAATGCTTAACTTTGCAGCATCAATTTTAAATTTAAAAGTTATGTCTAAAGATTCACAAGAAAAAATGCCCCAAAAAGGAGTTTATACCGGTATCATCGAAAAAGATGAAAACAACAATTATTTTTGTGGTGAATATCTTTTAGATTATAAAATCGCTCATTCGAATTTTAATCTTGGAGACTGGGTTACCATTAAATCGGTAATCGAAAATCCAAGCGATATCAGTTATGATAAATATCCAAAGAAGTCTAAAAACTTCGATAAGGCAAATCATAAGCCTGAGAACAAATAATTTGTTTCAGGTTTTTCTTGTTTCAAGTTTCAAGTTTTGAAATGAGAAAAAAAATTTAACCGCAAAGTTCGCAAAGGTTACCATATAGCTTTGCGAACTTTTGCGTTTTATAAAACATTGCAGAGATAAAAACTTTGCGCACTTTGCGGTTAAATCAACGCACATTCTTTATTTTTTCGAATATTTTTTGCTTCAAAACTAAAAAGTTAAAAAAAAGTGTACCTTTGCAAAAAATTTGTCGTTTTGAAGTATAAAACACTCATTTCAAACTAATAGACAATACGTTACCTTTTATTTATGAAAAAAATAGTTGAATACCGCAAGTTACTAAACGTAGA
>RCUK01002391.1_pt1 | contig 10045 bp, 7 predicted proteins | sample 2166381 | NCBI WGS metagenome assembly RCUK01 (sample SAMN09932809, study PRJNA488358) | compost metagenome | isolation source: compost soil in an enriched community | place: Germany: Experimental Botanical Garden
ACATAGAATGGGGTGGGGCAAAGGCTATTCCTGGTGCAAAAATATTTGGATAATTTGGATTCTGATAGGTTTCCGGCCAGTCCTGAACAGTCCATTCTTCATAAGGTTTTGGCGTATAATCTGCATCAACAATCATGAAGCCTTTGAAAAGTTTATCGGTAATATCATAATTGTTTTTATCGAAAGCTTTAAAACCATGACCTGAAAAAGCCGGAATTAACATGGCAAAATCAAATGCTTCGGTTTTATATTCGCCTTCCAGATTTTCATAATGGGCAATTCCGTCTTCTATTTTATGGACACCAGCTCCCAAAATCCATTTGATACCCCGATCTTCAAAAACCATTTCAACCATTTCGCTGGATTTCATGATAACATCTCCATAGGAAAGCAACATTCCATCCATACCAAAATCTCCTAAAGCGTATTCATTGGATATCCAGGTTAGATCTACTTTATCTCTTACGCCAAATTTTACCAATTCTTTTTCGACGTTGAGAATATATTCAAAAGCGGCGCCTTGACAAGTTGCTTTTGCATGACCGGTTCCAATAAGTATTTTGGCTTTTGTACCGCTAGTTTTAATTTTATTAATTAAATCGTGCAGTCCTTGTGAGGCATGTGAAGCATGGTCATACGTGCATACAGAATAGACTTTGTTAGTAGCCGGGATTAACCCTTCGGTCATGTCAAAGGCCAGTTTTGGTCCCGTTGCATTGATGAGATAATCATAGGTTACCTTTTCCTGAATACCTTTTCTTTCTCCAAAAACATTTTCGACAAGTATATAAGGCTTTGATTCGGTAGCGTCCCCTTCTGGATGAAAAGAAATTCCTTTCGCTTGCTTATACCCAATTCCTTTTCTGGCATATAAAGGTTCTAATGGAAAAATAACATCTTTTACTTTCATACGGCCAATTCCGACCCAAATGTTTGAAGGAACCCATTGGTAATTTCTATTGGGTGAAACAACCAAAACCTCATGTTTTTTGGAAAGTTTTCGTCTTAGATGGGCGGCTGCGGTGTGACCGGCAATTCCTGCTCCCAATATTACAATTTTAGACATCTATTTTTTATTTAACTGTCTTAAAATTAAGTAATTATATTTAATTTAAGTATGATAATTATCATGCTTTTTTTAAGCAATATTAGCGGTCTTCTTTTGCTTTGAGAATAGATGGTTTTTATTTTTGCGGGTTAGTTTTAGTGTTTTACAACAAAAAAGAACCAAAACAGAATTTTATTTGTAATTTTAGGATACTATTTCAGTTGACTCTTTAAAATAAAATCAAGAATTGTTTTATTTTGATTTAGAAACTGGAAAGGCCCCCCAAGCCTGCACCTGAATAATTAACCTATTAAGTAAAAAGTAACGTATTTGAAATAGATTGATTTAGACTTTCATTTAATAATTTATACTTTTTTGAATGAACCAATGGGTATTAACCTGATGTGGTTGCATTCGTATAAATTTTTTAAGTGGCCCCAAATGAGTAAAAAATTAATTTAGTGTTATTTTTAATGGTTGTCTTAACAACCCAAAAGATGATTTTTGGTTTGGGGAGTATGCAATAATTCAATGTTTTACTAGCCAATTATGAAGTAAAAATACCAGCTATTAAGATAAAAGGATGAAGAAATCAATGAAATTAGACTAGATCATACCGCAAAAATCTAATGTTTTAAAAGCGTCTCAATTATGAATAATTTAGGAGATAAATCGGAAAGAGCAGGTGCTATTCGTCGAAAAGTAGATAAATTGCTTCGAACAAAGCAAGAAACGTCTGATTTAAGATTTTCAAAAACAGAGATTTTGAAAGCTGGTACTGACGACAGGTATTGCAGTCTATTGAATAATCTTGATGTGGGTATTATTGTTCATGGTCCAGATACTTCTATTCTTATCAGTAACCCAAGAGCCACAGAATTATTAGGATTAACCGAAGAGCAGCTAAGAGGGAAGTTGGCAATAGATCCTAATTGGAAATTTTTTAATGAAGATTATTCTCTTTTATCTCTCGAAAAATTTCCGGTGAACCAAATTTTATCCAGTAAAAGGCCAATAAAAAATTTTATAGGAGGGGTTAAGCGGCCAATAACAAATGATATCGTCTGGCTTTTGATTAATGGTTTTCCCGTTATGAATACAGCAGGCGAATTGGTTGAAATTGTTATCAGCTTTAATGATATCACTGAAATTGTGCTTTTGAAAGAAGAATTGACAAAGGCTAAAGAACAAGCCGAGGCGGCTAATAAAGCCAAATCCACTTTTCTGGCCAACATGAGTCATGAGATTAGAACCCCCTTAAACGGGATTATTGGTTTTACAGATTTAATGATGAAAACCAATCTTGATGCCGGTCAATCCGAATATATGGGGATTATCAATGAATCAGCATCTACTTTGTTGGAAATAATCAATGACATTTTAGATTTTTCAAAAATTGAGGCGGGTAAATTAGAATTACATATCGAGGAAGTCGATCTGTTTGATTTAGCCCATCAAGTGATTGCTCTTTTCAACCATCAGGCGAATTTAAAAAATATTGATTTAGTTTTGGGTATTGATGCCAATGTGCCGCAATTTATCTTTGCTGATGCGGTACGATTGAAACAAATTATTGTAAATCTGGTTGGAAATGCATTGAAGTTCACCAAAGAGGGACACATACATCTTGATATTACTGAAACAGCTTCCGATAAAGATTTTTCAACATTGAAATTTTCAGTAAAAGATACCGGAATAGGTATTAAGAAAAGCAATCAGGAAAAAATATTTAATTCGTTTGTTCAAGAAGATGCCAATACTACCCGAAAATATGGCGGAACTGGTTTGGGATTGACTATTTCGAATCAATTGTTAGATTTGATGAAAAGTAAGTTACACGTAATCAGTCGTTATGGGCAGGGAAGTGATTTTTATTTTTCAATAGAATTCAAAAAATCAAATATTCAAAAGAATCGTGAAATTTTTAGTTTCAATCCAATTGTAGGAAATAGTGAATCCGTAGACGAACATCCAGATCCTACCAGAATATTGATAGTTGAGGACAATAAAATCAACATGCTTTTGGCCAAAAAACTAATCAAGAAAATCATCCCCGATTGTGTGATTTTTGAAGCTTCTGATGGAAAAAAGGCAATCAAGCAATTTAAAAAAGAAAAATTAGACATTGTATTAATGGATATACAAATGCCTAAAAAAAACGGGTATGAAACGACAACGGAAATAAGGAAATTAACTGATTCTGAAAAAACGCCTATAATTGCCTTAACCGCCGGAATATTAATCGACGAAAAAGAAAAATGTTTGAGATGTGGTATGAATGATTATATTTCGAAACCGATTAAACAGTCCGATTTGCAAAAAGTATTGGAGCATTGGGTGAAAACGAAAGGTTAAAAAAATCTCAAATTCGCTCGATGTGACAAATAATGATGTTATTTCGATCATGTCGGATGACACGGTCAAGCGTTCTATTTTGCTACTAATTCCAATGATTAAAATCGAATTCTATCTAAAATATTTTTATCTTTTTCTTTCCCAAAACCACCATTTGGCCTTGTGTTTTTCTTTTTTCAAGCCAAATTTTTGAATGCTGTATTTTTTAATATGATCCGTCAATTCTTCTACCGAATCGGTTACAAAAAGCAGTTGCATATCTTCCGGACTGATACTTTCATTTTTTACCATAACTTTAATATGATGGACCAATTCTTTATGATAATCTTTATCAAAAATTACGATAGGAAACCCGCTTATTATTTTCGTCTGTATCAAAGTTAATGCTTCAAATAATTCGTCTAAAGTGCCTATTCCTCCCGGCATTACAATAAAGGCGTAGGAGTATTTTACAAGGATTACTTTTCGAATAAAGAAATAAGGGATATAAATCCATTTGTGCAGGTATGGGTTGGGTTTCTGTTCTATCGGAAGGACAATATTGCAACCTACAGAATGTCCTCCGGCTTCATAGGCTCCCTTGTTTGCTGCCTCCATAATTCCGGGACCGCCACCGGTCATGACAGTAAAACCTAATTTTGCCATTGCAGCGCCAATTTTTTCTGCACTTTTATAGTGTCCCGTTCCCGGTCCAAATCGAGCCGAACCAAAAACAGTTACACAAGGACCAATGAAGTGCATTTTTCGAAAGGCCTTGATAAAGTTATATTGGACCTTGAACGTAAAAAGTAAATTCTTTATTCGGGTCAAAGGCTCTTCTATAAATAAAGATTCTGATTTTGAGAGTCTGTATTGCGGAGAATTTTTCATAATGAGATAAAGTTAATTAACTTTTTTATAACTCCAAAGTGCTAAACTATTTAAAATAACCGCATATATGATAATCACAAAAAATTGAAAAGAGATATCCTGAAAAGTGGCACCTTTCAATAAAACCATTCTCATGATTTCTACAAAATACCGAATCGGATTCAGCAAAGTTATGTTTTGAGCCCACTGTGGCATGCTTTCTATTGGAGTAAAAAGTCCGCTCATTAAGATAAAAATTACTGTAAAAAACCAAGCAATGAACATGGCCTGTTGTTGGGTTTCAGTATGATTGGATATGAAAAGACCAATGCCCAAAATAACGAACAAATAAACCGATGTGAACAAATATATAAGTCCAATATTGCCCAGGATAGGAACATTAAAAACAACTTTAGCAATCGCTAAACCGACTGTCAAAATCACTAATCCCAATACCCAAAACGGAAATAATTTACCAATAATGAACTGGTATTTTTTGATAGGGGTAACATTAATCTGTTCTAGTGTTCCGATCTCTTTTTCCCTTACAATATTCATGGCTGAGAGAAATAAGGTCAGCATGGTAACCAATAGAACTAAAATCCCCGGGACCATAAAGGTTTTATAGTTCAATGTTTTATTGTACCAAAAGGAAGGAATGGTAAGTATGTTCTGGGGCTGTACAAAAGTGCCGTCAGTATAATGAATCAGTTTTGATTGTATGTTTTGGTTAAAGGCACTAATCACCTGTGAGATGTAAACATTTTCAATTCCGGCGGAAGCACCATCTATGGCATTGATACTAACGGAGAGACTTGATTTTTTTCCCTTGATGAGGTCACGTTCAAAATGGTTCGGAATTTCGAGAATCACATCTACTTTTCCCTTTTGCATTTCCTGATTGGCTATGGCTTTTGAGTCAAAGCTTTTGATGACTTTAAAATAAGTGGAAGCTTGAAATTTCGAAATCAATTCGCGTGAAGCATTGGAATGATCGTTATCAACATAAGAAAATTGGATGTTTTTTACTTCAAAACTGGCAGCATTAGACAGTATCAACAATTGAAGTAAAGGCAAAACAAATATAACGGGAAGCATTCCTTTATTTCTAAAGATTTGCCTGAATTCCTTTTGGATGATGAATAGTATTGTTTTCATTTTTTTTTTACCGCTAAGACGCAAAGACGCCAAGTTTTTTTAGGCCACAGATTAAACGGATTAAACTGATTCTCACAGATTTTTTATTATTTTTTTATTTTCGTTGCTATTGCCATTGATATTGTTATTGTTATTTGTCATTGTTATCGCTATTGTCATTTCGATTGCTGTTTTCATTTTTAGTGAAGTTTTCTCGTTTCCTAAGAGTTCCTATTTTAACCGCTAAGTCGCAAAGACGCGAAGTTTTTTAAATTTATTTGCTACGAAAGCACAAAGTTTTTTGGCCACAGATAAATCGGATTTAAACGGATTTTTTTGTCTTTTCTCTATCATCTATTCTCTCTTTTCTCTATTCTAATCTTATTTTATATTTTTTGGTACTCACTGCAATGAAAAATACAGTCATGCCCAGCAGAATCAATGTTTCTTTCCAGATCAAGGAAAATGAAGCCCCTTTGAGCATGATGGCTTTAATGATGATGATAAACCATTTGGCCGGGACTATATTACTGATAATTTGCAGCGGTAACGGCATACTTGAAATGGGAAAAATGAATCCGGAAAGAATGATAACTGGCAGCATTAATCCCATCAACGAAAGCATCATTGCAGTTTGTTGCGAATTGGAAATAGTGGAAATTAATATTCCCAATGAAAGTGCCGAAATGATGAAAAGAATACTTTCCAAAGCCAATAAAAGCAAGCTTCCTTCTATAGGCATTTTGAAAACAAAAACACCTAAAAGCAAGATGACAGTAGCATTTATGATGGAGAGAAAAATATATGGAAATACTTTACCAATGATGACCTGAAGTGGTTTTAAGGGAGAAACTAAAAGAACTTCCATGGTGCCCAATTCTTTTTCACGAGTAATGGAAATAGAAGTCATCATGGCCGAAACGAGCATCAGAATTACGGTCATCACACCGGGAACAAAAGTGAAAACACTTTTTAGTTCGGGATTGTAATATAATTGCGTCTGTGTTTGAATCTGGTAATCTGATGGAATGTCTGTATTGATTTCCTGCATGTGATTTTGCAGAATAGCATTCACATAATTGGTGATGGTATTTGCCATATTTGGATCGGTGGCATCGGTTATTACCTGAACTTTGGCTTGTTTTTTAGATTGCAGATTTTTTATGAAATGGGTTTCAAAAACCAGTACCGCTTTTACTTTTCCTTTTTTGAAGGCAGCTTCTATCTGGCTTTCGCTGGCGATTTCCTGTTCGATAACAAAATGTTTGGAAGCATTTATTTTGTTGATTATTTTTTGGGTTTCACTATCTTTTGAAAGATCCAAAATTGCAATATTTACATTGTTGATTTCGTTGGTAATGGCAAAACCAAACAGCATAATTTGAACGATGGGCATTCCGAAAAGAATGAACATGGAACGTTTATCACGAAATATGTGATAGAATTCTTTGGTAACAAAACCGACGAATCTTTTCATTTACTAATTTGTTTCAGGTTTAAAGTTTGAAGTTTAAGGTTTAAGGTTTAAGGTTTAAGGTTTAAGGTTGTTGTCTATTATCTATCACCCTTTATCCTTTATCCTTTATCCTTTATCTATTATCTATTATCTATTATCTATTATCTATTATCTTTCATCTTTCATCTTTCATCTTTCATCTTTCATCTTTCATCTTTCATCCTTCATCTATTATCTATTATCCATTATCTATCATCCTTCATCCTTCATCCTTCATCTCTCATCTTTCATCTTTCATCTCTCATCTTTCATCTCTCATCCTTCATCCTTCATCCTTCATCCTTCATCTTTCATCTTTCATCCTTCATCTATCCTTAAACTCTCACTCAACATTTCTCGCTAATCTCAAAAATACCTCATTCATGGATTCCGCATTAAACTGTTTTTTTAAGTTCTTTGGAGAATCTAGAGCTTCAATTTTTCCTTCCACCATGATGGAAACCCGGTCACAATATTCCGCTTCGTCCATATAATGTGTGGTTACAAAAATGGTGGTTCCTTTATGCGCTTCGGTATAAATCATTTCCCAGAATTGTCTACGGGTTATAGGATCCACGCCGCCTGTCGGTTCATCCAGAAAAACAATTTTTGGTTCGTGAAGTAAAGCCACCGAAAAAGATAATTTTTGTTTCCAACCCAGTGGGAGTGAACCCACAAGTTTGTCAGTCACTTCTTCGAGGCCTAATTCACGGACTAAGGCTGTCGTTTTTTCTTTTATTTGCAATCGGCTTAAACCGTAAATACCACCAAAAAAAGAGATGTTTTCCTTGATGGTCAAATCATCATACATCGAAAATTTCTGGCTCATATAGCCAATACTTTTCTTGACCATTTCGGACTGGGTTTTTACGTCAAAACCTGCCACTTTTGCCTCTCCGGAAGTGGGTTTTGAAATTCCGATAAGCATTTTCATCGCTGTAGTTTTTCCGGCACCATTGGCACCAAGAAACCCAAAAATTTCTCCTTTCTGTACCTCAAATGAAATACTGTTGACCGCCGTGAAAGAGCCAAATGTTTTGGTGAGATTTTGTACGCGTATGATTTTTTCCTGATTCATAGTATTTATGTTGAAGGGCTCAGCCGCAAAGTTTTTTTTGTAACTAATTAAAATATTTTATTCAAATCCGTTTCATCTGTGGTTTGTTTATAAATCCATAAAAACGTCTTCGATTGTTGGATGTGAAAGGTGAATTTCGATTTCAGTATGATTTTTATTTTCAAGATATTCCTGTAAAGCCTTACTATTGAAATCTTCTTTTTTATCGATATAATGAATGTATTCACCAAAGGCAAAAACACTGTACTGTGTTGGATACTGTTTTAAATCCTGAATTAGCTGATAGATGTTTTTGGCACGAACATTATAAATCGTCTTATCATAGTTACTGATGATGTTTTCAGGGCTGTCTATTTTCAGAATTTTTCCTTTTTGAATTAAGGCAATCCGGTCACACAAGGCAGCTTCATCCATGTAAGGTGTAGAGACCAGGATAGTAATTCCCTTCTGTTGTAAACGCTTGAGCATCTCCCAAAACTCTTTCCTGGAAACAGGATCCACTCCAGTAGTTGGTTCATCGAGAAAAAGCACTTTTGGCTTGTGTATTAAGGCGCAACACAGGGCCAGTTTCTGCTTCATTCCACCCGAAAGTGCACCAGCTCTGCGGTTTTTGAAAGGTTCAATCTGAATGTAAATATCTTTAATCAAATCGTAGTTTTCCTGAATCGTGGTTCCGAAAATAGTAGCAAAAAAAGTCAGATTTTCTTCGACGGATAAATCTTGGTAGAGCGAAAATTTCCCGGGCATATAACCCACCGAATTCCGGATGGCTTTATAGTCCTTTATAACGTCAAAACCAGCTACTGTTGCGGTACCTTGATTGGCAATGAGTAAAGTGGTTAATATCCTGAAAATTGTTGTTTTTCCAGCACCATCAGGACCAATCAGGCCAAATAATTCCCCTTCTTTTACATTAAAAGAAATAGCTTCAACCGCTTGGATTTTAGCATAGGATTTGGAAATATTTTCGACTAGGATACTCATACGTTAGAGACAGTTTGAATTTTAATTTTAAGTGCGGGTAAAACTTATTTAAGCCACATTTCGGCTGGCATTCCAATTTTTAAGCTGCCATCGTTTTTAACATCTACTTTTACGGCATACACCAGATTAGCCCGTTCTTCCTTAGTTTGAATAATTTTTGGTGTAAACTCAGCCGATGAAGCAATCCACGATATTGTTCCAGGGTATGACTTCATATCTTTTTCGGCATCTATTTTTACGGTAACGTTTTGGCCGATTTTTATTTGTGCCAATTGGGTTTCGCTTATATAAACACGCAAAGTCATTTCGGATATGTCTGCAATTTTATAAAGTGGTTTACCAAAAGCAGTCACTTCATTTGGCTCTGCATATTTAGACAAAACAGTTCCTTTGATCGGATTGATAATCTTGCTTTTCTCAATTTGGTCATTAATTTTTTCGATTTGAACCTCAATTGATTTTATCTCGTTTATGATGGGCGCATTTTGAGTTTCAACACTTTTTATCTGTTCATTCAGTACGCTTACTTTGCCCACAATTTCATCTACCTGACGTTTGGTGGCTGCGTTTTCGGCAAACATATTTTGAATTCTGTTTTGTTCAATCAAAGTGGTTTTGAGTTGTTCTTTCAAAATACTGATTTGGGATAGTACATTTTTAGATTTCGAAAAAACGGTGCTTTTAGATGCAATCAATTGTTCTTTGTTGAAATATAATTGTGTGGTGTCAACTAATCCTACTTGAATATGGGGTTCCAGAATATCGCCTTCTTCAAGTTTTAAATAGTCAATTTTCCCGTTGGCTTCTGATGAAATAGTAACTTCGGTTGCTTCGAAATTTCCATATCCATCGGCTTTATCGTTGTTTTTGTTACAGGAAATCAAACTCGTGATAAGTATGAAAGTGAATATTTTTTTCATGTTGTTATTTTTATTGTTACGTGTAATTGTGCCATTTTTAATTAATATCCCTTTACCACCTGATAATTTGCTTTGGCCAAATCCAATTGAATTTCATGTACTTTTTGATTGATTTTCGCTTCATATAAATTAGTCAGTTCCACTAAATAGTCAGAGGAAGTAATCACACCGTTTCGTAA
>RCUK01002392.1_pt1 | contig 10042 bp, 15 predicted proteins | sample 2166381 | NCBI WGS metagenome assembly RCUK01 (sample SAMN09932809, study PRJNA488358) | compost metagenome | isolation source: compost soil in an enriched community | place: Germany: Experimental Botanical Garden
TCGCAAAAACCGCTAAAAGGCTGAGTCGAGCGACAGTGTAAGGCCTGGGATGGGGGTTGGGTCGTCCGGGCGGGACGGGCAGTGCGTTTGTCCAGGGCATTGGGACGGGAGGCGTGGGGGGCATGCACGGGAGGGGGCAGTGAATGCGTCAATGCTATGTACTGACCGAATACATTGCTTGGCCGGAGAGCCGCATAAACAAAGGCTTTGCGTCGGTAAATCAATTAGATGTCTAAAACTCAGCACGTTGTGCTGTACGCCTATACAGCCTTTCTGGTCGGACCTTTCACAAGTTTTGGGCGCTTGTCTCGCAGGTAGATCCGGGTCGTCCTGGGGTCCGAATGACCGAGCAGCGCCCTTGGATCGCTGCCTTGGGACTCCGCGTCGGTGCCGGCCATCGCGCGCAGGTCGTGCAGGGTCACATCGGGGATGTTGGCATTGATCGCGGCATCCTTGAATGTGCGCCAGACGTTGGAATGCAGCCGGAGATTGCCGCCGCGGCCACCGAGCAGATATGGGGTTCTGGAGGGGGCGACGCGTAGCTGTTGGGCGCGGTCGACTGTGGCTCGAAGTTCGGGCGTCAATTCGACCACTAGCCATTTTCCCGTCTTCTGCTGTTCGAAGTACACCCCCTCATCGCGGAGGTGGCCATCCTCGATTTTCAGCACGTCGCCGATACGCTGCCCTGTCAGGTAGCAAAGATCCATGACGCACTGCAGCCAGGGTGGGCAGCCCTTGTAGATGGCTGAGTACTCTTTGGGCGTGATTAGCCTGTCCCGAGGCTTCTGCACGAAGCGCTTTACGCTGACACAGGGGTTGGCCTCGACGCGCCCACGATCCAAGGCCCATTGAAAGACCAGTTTTAGGACCGTGAGCATCCTATTGGCCAGGGCTTGGCGATCTGCGTAGCCGTCCAGCAATTCAACTACGTCGCCGTGGCGCACCTGGTTCGGATAGAAGGCGGCGAACGCCTCTTTGAGCTGTGCGGCGCAGTATTCGTATTGCTTGCGCGTCGACTCGGCGACATTCTTCGTCAGGATGGGAAGGGCATCGTCGATCGGCGCCGGCATGCCATCCTTGGGGGCGGAGGCGATGCGGGCGTATTCTGTCAGAGCGCTGTGTAGATCGGTGCCTATCTTGCGCCACTTTCCGCCCTTAACGTACCAGTACGCGCCGTGCTTCTGGTATACGCACGCGGGGAGGTGTCGGTCCTTGGTTCTTGGTCGCATGGCCTAGCGCTGCCTCCATTTCCGCCCGCAGGACCACAAGGGTTCCGTCCGGACGAATCTTGAACGGAATGCCGAGGAATCGAAGGGCTTCAACTTGGCCTGCTTTCCTGGCCTTTCCAGTGAGTTCAATTATCTGCTCACGTGTGAGCGTGAGTATTTCTCCTCCAAAAGGAAGCCCGCATCCAGCGGGGTTCCTAAAAATTTGATTGGCATTGTTGGGGGCGGCCTCTACGGCGTTGACCTACCACCTTGGACATTTGGCCCGGTTCGTCGTTAGGTATTTCGGTCGTGTCTAGTTTCTAGAGACATGTTGGGGCGTCACTGGTGTATGAGCCCATAGGTCGAGTGCACCAAACCATTGCCCATCGTCCTCAGGCTTTGCGGTATTCCCGTATGATCCTCTATCGGGATCTGCATAGCTCGATGATTTGCCACCTAGAGAGTGTGGCGGATACTGCATAGATGCTGGGCGGGAGAGAAGAAAGTGAATTGGTGGAAAATTTTTGATGTATCTGTTCTGGTTGTTGTCAGCATTTGCATTGTGTGGATCACTGCTGCCGCTAAAAAAGTAGGAATGCAGCAAGCAGAGCTGCTTCACGCGTCCGAATTAGCCTTTCTTAACGAAAGTGGGAAGAACCTTGCTACTAAGGCCGACGTCGCTGAGATAACCGCCCAGATTGAAGCAGTTAAGTTGGAGTACGCTCGCCAGCTAGAGCTATCAAGGAGTGCTATGACAGCGCAAATTGCGCAGCATAGCTTCAGGTATGAAAAGGAATTTGAAATTCTCATTAAACTAGCCGCGTTACTTCATGACCTTGAAGACCAGTCCACAGGCCTAAGGCCAGCGCATGCGATGGCAGCACGTCAGAGTGAATCCGCTGAGGCTCGTGCAACCCGTGTGAGTGGTGTTAATAAGATCCTAATTGAATTGGATTCCCTGGCGAATAGGTGCCGTCCGTTCTTCTGTGAGCATGTCTATGATTCGATTGATGAATTGCTTACGACAGTCGATCAAGAAGCCGTGAAATATCAGGACGGGATGTCCGAGGGTGGGCAATCATTTTGGTGGTATCTGGAAGGTCATGAGGCGGGATGTCGCATCCGTGATCAAGCCCGAGTGGCGAGTAATGCAATTCGGACACGGACTAAATCCTGGGACCAAATAGCGGCGGACCCGGGGGTAACTTGAGGGAGCCTCATCGGCATTTGCCATTCGCAGCCTGCCGCTTCGACTTCATCTAGCCTTCCATCTCTGCGGCCTTTCCGGCGGCGCACGCCGCGCAACCTTCGTCCGCGGCAACAGGGGCGCGCAGCTTGGACAGGGCCTTATGCGCTTCGTACCTGAGCAGCGTGACGGAGTTTTCGCCGCCCTTTAGCCCAATCCATTGATGTAGCTGGGCGATCACGGATTCCGGGCTGTCGTAGCCATGTCGCTGGATCACGGCATTGACGTGTTCATCGCTCAAGGGGTTCGCCTGGGCGGATTTCTGCATTGTTGGGGCGGGGTGTAGTCAGTCATACGAATGGCTCCAGTTGGCGCGATCCCGCTTCGATTCCGCGCGATTGCTTCCACTGCTCGAAGTCGCTGCCATCCTGGTCGTTAGCGTTGTGGCAGCGTCGGCGCTCTAGCAGCGCGTCCCATTCGGCATAGATGCCCGTGCCTCGCCTGATGCCGCTGAGGATGGATCCATGGGCAGAGGGATATGATTCGATGAGATCATTTTGGTGAGCCATGTGACATGGACATTGAGCGGCAGCGAGTTTTTGCGCAGTGCGAGGGTTGGGGCGAGACAAAGGTGGCCCAGCTCCTGACAACCCCTCTGGCGATCACGTCCGCTACAGACCAAGACCTAATGAGGGAATGGTTGGCGAGCCGATCTGAGGCTCGTCGCCTCGAAGACGTCAACCGCCAAGAGCGATCCATTGCCGCGGCAGAGTCGCAGTTGCGCTTGGGCAAGTGGGCGCTGTGGGCGTCCCTGATTGCTATCGCGATATCGATTATGGCCCTGGTTCGTACTTGGTGAGTTCGACGACATGGCATCGTCTGGGTGTGCATGTTCACCCCTTCTGCTGCTGAGAGGCGGAAAGGGCGGCAACGAACTCCGGCTGGGCTAGCAAGCCGTGGATCGCGTCAACGATCCGCTCTCGCTTGGTGGGGGTGTAGATCGCGTCCTGCCCGAGCAAGTCTTCGCCACGCATTTCGTGGTCGGCAACGTAATCCTGTATGACCTGCTCAGCGCAAACGAAATCCAGTTTCCGCGCATCGGCGCCGGCGGGGGCGTGGGCACGGCGTTCGGCCGAATCCTTCCTGAGCTTTTCTTCCCAGCATGACGGGCAGAGCGTGTCCCAGGACATGCCGGCGAATGCGCCACGGCAAAAGTTGCGCACTTCTGACCTTCAGGGGCGGGGCGCCACGTTTCGGGCGTGCCCATGGCGGCGCTCAAGAGATTGCTGAGGAGAGCGTTCATGCCGTGGTCTCCTGCTGGTTGAGGTCAATAGGCGCCTGCGCGTCGGGGGCGGCTTGTTGCGCGTCCTTGGCGGCCTTCTCCGCGCGCTTGGCGCGGACGGTTTCGACGGCGCCATGGGCCTGGAACAGATTCAGCAGGGCTGCGGTCGGGATGGTGATTGCTTCGCTGGCTACGCGGCCTTCCTGGGTGTCCAAGAGGGTCGCGCGCTGGTTGGTGCTCAGACCTAGCATGAACGTATCGACGCCGCTAATGAGCGAAGACACGACTTTGCTGGGCAGGGCGAGGCCGTGGATGGTGCTGGCGGTCACTTTCGCTTTGCCGGCTGCTGTGGCCTGGTCCACTTTGCCGGTCAGAAATGCGCCGGCTTGCGCGCCATGCTTGCGTATCGCGTCGATTGCGACCTCGACAGAGACGGCGCCGTGGCGGACCAGCGTATGCACATCGGGTTCGGCGTCCGTGAGGACGAGATAGTTTTCGATGTGTGGCCGGCTGCGATGAACGAGCGCCGCTATTTCCTCCGTATCCAGGCCCATCCCGCGGAACCGCTTAAAGCCGCGTGCCGCTTCAAGCGGGCGTAGCTTGACGCCTTCGTTGCTGGTGTAGATGCGCGCACGACGCTCTATCTCATTGCCCTGGAATCCTACGACGGCCACCCACCCGATGGGCGCGCCGCGCTGGATCGCCCGTCCAATCGCGTCATAACGGCGATGACCGTCCACCACCTCTACGCCGGAACCATCCGGCAGGGCGATGACTTCGAGCGCGGGAAACGTGACTCCGGCCAGAATGTAGGAGGCGAGAGCTTCGATACCGGTTTCGTATTCGTCATCCAGATCACGAAGGTTGACACCCTCTTTCACGCGGATATCGGAATAGCGGACTTTCATTGCATCGGCGCGTTTGATCGTGCCTTCCTTGATCATCGTCTCGAACGATGCGGAGGAATGGGTCATTCTCACAGTCCTATAGATACACAACTTAGCGGCGGCTTCCATGGAGAAGACTTGTACCGATAGAATTGCTTCGGCACAGCTAATCTCTTGGGGGTTTATATGAAGTCGCGGTACGTTCCAATCACAATTCAAACTGTCAATGGCCTGGTTCGTTGCCAGGTCTCGACGCGCTACTTGGATCAGGTCGCGAGTAGTGACGACCTCCGCACCGGCCCTGACGACTACTATCCGATTGCGGAAAAGAACTTGGATGAAATAAAGCGGGTGGCTGAGGCCAAGCTGGCGAAAGCTGGCAACGTGGCGGAACTAACGTTGGAACGAGGGGACTTTCCGACCGTTGTTTATGGACGTAGGTAAATCCAGCTTTCAATCGATTGGACGGCTGCTATAAGCGCTTTTCGCCGCCGAGGGATTCGACCAGTTCGGCAAGAATTTTGGCGAGTTCGCCGGTCATCAGGACCATGTCCGAACCGAACTTTTCGTCGTCGTTCTGCGTGTAGTCCGCGCTCTCCTTCAGCACATCCTCACGCAGGCCCACTTGCAGTAGCTCGCGGGCGCGCTCTTGGGGCACGCCTGAATTACCCATAATCTCCAGCAAGTCGCTGTCGCTGGCGTCGTCGCGGTCATCGCTAACCAGGACGTCGCAATGGACGCCTTGGCGTATCATGATGCGGCCGATTGCCGCGAGCAGGGCGCCGGCTTCGTGAATGCTGATTTCTTCCATGGTTGCTTTCTCCGTAGATCGAAAACTCGTGGGTGGAGGCGTCAGCGTTGCCCGGGCACGATTCCGGATATGCTCAGTCGTTACTCAATTACTTTCCGGAGCGTGTGATGGGCGAAAAGACAGCGAACGACAAGGCGCACGAATTGTTAATAGAGTTAGCTAAGTCAGATGCTCTATGGCTTAACTATTTCGAGATGACTAAAGCGTCCGACCTGGCAACGGGGCTGATGCACGGCAACTACCTCGCCGAGGTAATAAAAAAGGTGCATGAGGCTTATAGGTCGGCTGAGACCAAGCCTTACTGATCTGGCCGACGCAGTAGGCGAATCGCTTTGGTAAGCGACGGCTCGCGGCGCTTACCGAAACTCGCTTTTCACCGGATTCGGGGAGATGTCGGGGTTATCGTCGCCACGCCCGGCTGGGCGTAGGACGAATAGGGAATGGTCAGATGCAGTCGGACGCCTTTCGACGGAGGCTGCCACCGCTGTGTTGTCGGCGTGCATGTTGAACGCGCAAATGCGATCCGCGCTTATTCAGCGACTGCTCGGTGCGAAAGTAAGGCTCGCGGACGTGGCGGCGCGTTACGACGTGGACGAAAAAACGGTCGGGGCACACAGCGCTAAACTGAAACGATGGCTGTTTGGCAGCGCAACTATGAAAGGAATTCTTCAAGAGGCGAATTGTGCCCTTTCTGTTCGACTGCAGACTTGTGCCTTAATTCCACGGCCCATCGAAAGGCGCTGAAATCTAAAGATACGCTTTTCGTAGCGCGTACGTGCTAACGAGCACGAAACAGTACTCCTTCGCAGGTGGTGTTAAGCGAGAGGGCCGCGGAAGCTATACGCCACATTCGCACCAATACCGAATCCCTTTGCCAGTTAATTCGCTTTTTAATGAGCACTTCCCAGTGCAACCCTTGCTAACACAGCTTGGATCAGACACGTTTCCGTCCTCGTCAATGCTCATCGAAACTTGGCATGAACCAGAGGTGGCCTCCTCCTCGCCAGCAAATAGGGGTGAGGGGATTAGAATAATCTTGCGAGTGCCTTCTAGTTCGCAGATTTCCACTATCGGGCCAATTATTTCCGATCGCATGCTACCCTCCAAATTTAGAAAAGTATGTTGGTTTCCAGCGACCCGATGGTCCCCGCGCCTGCGGTAAATTTATAATTGACAAAACCGATTTTATATATATGGCCGACTTTGTCGCGCATTTTGAGACTTATTAACACGTCGAAAGATCCGTTGTGCTTGGCTAGCCACTTGTACAAGGTCCGCTCGTACGCATCGATAGTCACGATATCTGGCTCGATTGACCATGGAATGCCCATGTGTCCGTCCCATGGATCCTCTCTGGATTCGCTCGGTGGGTCTCCCGCATATTCGTACACATACACAATTGAGTGAAAGTCAAAAATTGCATCGACGGAATAGAAAATATGAATGGAATTTTCGGGCGATTTTGGAAAGAATTCTTTTGCTAAGGCCAAGCGTTTTCCGGGTGGAACTCTCAATATGGAACGAAGTTGAGTGTTGCTCATGCCGAAGGATGTCTCGCTCATTGATAGGGCGGGAGGGGTTTTTAGTATGTCCAGATAATTAATTAGTCGGCTAATGTGGGGGGGGTACTGAAGCGAATCGGGGGTGTCAGGGTTTAGTTTTACCTCTTTATGCAGTTTTGCAATTGCGCCAATATAATTATCTAAATCGAGTTGAGAGTTAACAATGTCCCAGATTTCTTCGCGTTTGAATATTGTGCATAGAACGTGCTGACCTGAGCGAATCGCTGGCATTGTGTCTAATGCTTCTCTGGCAAGTCGATAGCGGCGCACTAACAAAAGGAGTCTTCTCTCGTTTTCATCTGTCCAGGGATCAATGCCGTTTTCGTTTAGGCCGAATCGAGACATGGGGGCAACGGTGTATTCAATCGGGCTGGCGTTGTCCTTATTGAACCCTGCGAGATATTGTTCCAGGGCGTCCTTTACTGAGGAAAAAGGATCCTCCGAGTTGCTCAGTACTCCCTGCGCTATACCTTTTAGACCAGATAATCCCTGCCCTCCTGTCGCCATGACTTCAACGTCCAGCTGGCCTTGCTTCGCCGAGATCTTCAGCATTGTCGTTAGCTTCGCTTTCGCGCTAGCTTCTACTGGACCCCAGCCGCCGCCTCCCCCGAATTCCGATTCGAAATCGACCCGCATTTGAGAGTCGACGGCGTGCATTATCGCCACTACGGAAACTATCGCTCCGCGCCTTTCAATGGCGACATAGCGACTTCCGAAATTCTCGACAAATTTTGTGGGGCTTCCGAGAGTCTGCTTGGCTTCATCCGTCAATTTTTCATCAGATAAGCTCCATCTGCCGAAATCAGTAAAAGCGGTTATTACAATGACAACCGACTTTCGTTTAATGCCGAAACCAAATTTGAATGAGGATCGGCTCTCTGCCTTTGCGCCCAAGTACGTCGCTTCCGCCTTTGAATCTAACGACATGGAGGCATCAAGTTGGTCCTCGGTTTGAACGAATGTGATTTTGAAGGAAGTGCTGGGGGCGCCGGCGTCCAGTGATTTTTCCCTGAATTCAATGGCGCTTCTCTTGGGTGCAGAAATGTCGTTGGGGGAGAAGCCGCGACCGAGAGCCAGAGTCGTCCGAGGATCATATTTGTATATTAATGGGTCTCCTTCAATGAGCATGCCGGGCTGCGCTGATGTTTCGATCAAACTTTGTAAATTTGGGGAGGTCGCGATCGACTGTGGAGCAAAGGGCAGGGGCGGAATGAGTTGGCTCATGGCTTTCTCTGTCGAATGTATTAGCGCATTCGCGCGCGGCGAAAAATGTGAATTGGGCATGACGCCCATATGCTGCAAGATGGCTGAGCATTTCCGGCGCGGCTATACTCAAGATTGGGTACGTCAATTAATCTGTTGCGCCCCCCTTTATGCATCGAGCCTTTGTTAAGTTCCGAGGGATAAGGCAGAAACCGCCGAGGCACGATTTGGGCGTGCGAGGAGGACGTTCGAAAATGCACTTGACGTACGGAGTTTTTTGTTCCAAAATTCCATCCGAATAGATACGGTGCATAATTGTGTCTATAAACGGCCCGCCAATAATTTGGCGGGTTTTTTTGTTTGTGGAGTGTTTTGGCGGGCATCGCACCGCGGTTGCCACCCGTCGCATTTTTCAAGTTCGGCCCTCTCCCAGCCGCCAAGCTGACTGATTTCGCTAAAGTTGTTCATCGCGAAGCCAAAGCAGCTGTATGTGCGGAATTCGGACCTTCGACGGCGCGCAGCCAAATCATCCCGTACGACACTTTGAGGACCTCATGGGGAGACGCCCGTTGCTTCCCTGCCGGCATAGTGGCTGTGCCGCCCTGTTGCGCGCGCCTGGTTATTGTGATGTGCACGCTGGCGAGGCAATAGGCTGGAAGCGAGCCCACCAGCGCGGTAACAGACACCAACGTGGATACGGCACAGAGTGGGACCGGCTGCAACTGCTGATCCTGAAGCGTGACCGCTACCTTTGCCAGTGCGAAGAGTGCCAGCGCACCCGGCGTTTGCTTCCAGCGACCGAAGTGGATCACCGTGTCCCAAAGGCGGAAGGAGGTACAGACGACTCGGACAATTTGTCTGCCATCAACGCGGATTGCCACAGACGCAAGACCGCCAAGGAAAGCGCTAGAGCGCGATTGCGGGCGAAGACGTAGGGAGCCGCTCTCGATGGCGACGAACACGTCGTGGCGGGCAGCAGGTTGCAGGCAATGGCACGATGGCGCCGATTGCCAAGTACAACCCGATCACCGGGCCGTCCCGTAAGCTCCCCCTATAAGTAGATGTCAGCCGGTAGAATTTCGGAGCCTCCATGAGTCGGAGACTCCCCTTGAAGAAAAGCAGATTTACAGAGAGCCAGATCGTTGCCGTGTTGAGAGAGGGCGAAGCCGGCTTGCCGGTCGCCGAACTATGCCGCAAACACGGCATCAGCAACGCTACGTACTACCTGTGGAAGAGCAAGTACTCGGGTGTTCAAGTTTCCGAGTTGCAGCGGCTGCGCGAGCTGGAGACTGAGAACGCCAAGCTCAAACGCATGCTTGCTGACTTGGCGCTGGAGAATGCGGCGATCAAGGACGTCCTAAACCGAAAGTCCTGACGCCGTCGGCCAGGCGCGAGGTGGTGGAACAGTTGGTGCAAGCCAAGCTTTCAATCACGCGCGCTTGTCAGATTGCCGGCCTGTCGCGGGCGGCGTACTACAAGAGGCCAATGCCGGCAGTCATTGATGCGCTCAATGCCATTGTTAGCCGGCATGGCCGCTGGAGATTTTGGAAATGCTCTTCCCGGCTGCGGCTCGACGGCCGTTGTTGGAATAAAAAGCGCGTTGATCGGGTGTGTTGCGACATGGGCTTGAACTTGCCTCGGCGCTGCAAGAAGCGGCTACCGGAACGGCCTCGGCAGCCGCTGGATCTGGCCACGGAGCCCAACCGCTGTTGGGCGCTGGACTTCACGTACGACGCGCTTTACTGCGGACGACGGTTCCGGACACTGAACGTAATCGATGAGGCGAATCGGGAATGCCTGGCCATCGAGGTAGGCGTGTCCATTCCTTCGGCGCGCCTGATTCGCGTCTTGAGCCGCTTGATCGATTGCTATGGGCTTCCCGACGCAATACGCCTGGACAACG
>RCUK01002393.1_pt1 | contig 10039 bp, 11 predicted proteins | sample 2166381 | NCBI WGS metagenome assembly RCUK01 (sample SAMN09932809, study PRJNA488358) | compost metagenome | isolation source: compost soil in an enriched community | place: Germany: Experimental Botanical Garden
ACGTCAGCGCCAGGAACGCCGGGAGCAATCGAAAACCACGCAGGCGAACACCACGACGGCTTACACCAGCTGTTTGCAGGGCAAGGGTTATCAGGTCAATCCTTGAATCAGGTATGGAACACACTGTGGGAGCGAGCTTGCTCGCGATGGCGGCGGCACATTCAACATCCCGGTGTCTGACCCACCGCTATCGCGAGCAGGCTCGCTCCCACAGGGATCTTCAGTGTTTCAAGAATTCGGTCGAGAGCACAAATTCCGGGGCTTGAGCTCGCTGTTTCAAGAAAACAGACGGATAAGGAAACGGCCTGTAGCTCCAATCTGACAACCGTTCATCGGTGAACTACGCTGCGATACGTACCCTCGATCTGAATTTCGTGACGTAAGGATCCGACACATGCGGAGCAGGCTGCTCGCTGTAATGTTTACTGTTTTCGGGATGTTTTGGTCGTTGCACCTGTGGGCCGAAGACGCACCGAAGGTGGTTGATGCTCCCGTTGAATTGAAAGTGGCCAACCGCAGCATCATGGTGTTTCGCGCGACCATCCTCGGTGAAGCCCCGGCCTCGCGGGTCAAACGGGCGAAAGCGGTGATCGGTGAGGCGCTGGATGACGCCGACGACCTCAATGTCACCCTCGACCCGATCATGAAAAGCTACATGGTGCTGCTGGGGTCTCGCCGTGCTTTTATCGTTTCGCCCAAGGATTTCGACGAGACCGAATTCGACTCGGTGCAACTGGCCGCCGAAGCCGCGGCCGACAGGCTGCGCCAGGTCGTGGCCGAAACCCGGGAAGCCCGTAGCCTGCAGTTGATCCTGCGTTCCGTCGTCGCTGCGTTGCTGGCCACCGGCATTTACATCGCGCTGCTGTTCGGCATGTCGTACCTGCGGCGCAGAGTGCTGCAGAAACTGCCTGAACTGATGCATCGGCACACCCAGGCGCTGAAAGTCGGAAAGGTTCCGCTGATCGACGCCAACTTCCTGTATCCATTGGTCAGCCGCGTGCTGGAGTTGCTGCGCTGGGTCATCGTGCTGCTGCTCTCTTACGAGTGGTTGGGGTTTGTCCTGTCGCGGTTTCCCTATACCCGGCCTTGGGGTGAAAGCCTTAACAACTATCTGCTGGAAGTCGCCGACTATTTGCTGCAAGGGATTCTAGGGGCCATCCCCGGGCTCGGCGTGGCGCTGGCGATCTTTTTCATTGCCCGTGGCGCGACAGCGTTCTCTCGCCGGATACTGCGGCGCATGGCCACGCCCGGCACCTTCAACTGGCTGAACCACGAAACCCTGAAACCGACTCAGCGCCTGACTTCGCTGGCGATCTGGTTGTTTGCCCTGGCCATGGCTTATCCCTACTTGCCGGGTGCGGGTACCGATGCGTTCAAAGGCTTGTCGGTGCTGGTCGGCCTGATGATCTCCCTGGGTGCTTCCAGCGTCGTCGGGCAGGCGGCGGCCGGATTGATCCTGACGTACACCCGAACCCTGCGTCCCGGTGAGTTCGTGCGCATTGGCGAGCACGAAGGGACGGTCACTGAACTGGGCATGTTCACCACGAGCATTCGTACCGGCCTGGGCGAAGTGCTGACCCTGCCCAACTCGATGATCACCGGCACGGTCACCAAGAACTACTCACGGGTCGTACAAGGCCCCGGTTATGTGGTCGACACCGTGGTCACCATTGGCTATGACACCCCCTGGCGGCAGGTCGAAGGGATGTTGCTGGAAGCCGCCAGACGCACGCCCGGCGTCCTCGAAACCCCACCGCCGCAGGTGTTCCAGACGGCATTGTCGGACTTCTACCCGGAATACCGGCTGGTGGCCCAGGCCATACCCAGCCAGCCTCGACCGCGCGCCGTGCTGCTGAGCATGCTGCACGCCAACATCCAGGACGTGTTCAACGAGTACGGTGTGCAGATCATGTCGCCGCACTATCTGGGCGATCCGCAACAAGAGAAATGGGTGCCCAGGGACAAGTGGTACATGGCGCCTGCGCAGGAGTCGAAGGAAACGTTGAAGTAATGGCAGGGTGGGATAGGTAGAGCGAGGACGAGCATTGTGCAGGGGGCGATGAGCGACCCGGGGGAGGCCGCTCAGTTGTAGCGGTGTCAGAAAAGCATATAGGCGGATGCAGTCGTCTGATTCAGGTCGATCTCTCCGACCTCCAGAACTTCGTATTCAGCGCGCACGCCGATGTTGCGAAAGACATCGAACTCGACGCCGACACCGTAGGTCAGGTCAACCCCGGTATCGTCGTCGGTGGCATTGCCGTCGGCGTCCCAGGCGTGAGCACCGACACTGCCGAATACCCGCACCCGATCGCCCAGAGGAAAGCCGACATGGGCGGCAGCCTGGGCCGATTTGCCGTCGAAATCGACATTCTTGTCCTTGAATTGACCGAGATCGACATAGGCACCCTCGAAGGCCAGGTAGCTATTGACGCGATACCCGGCATAAACCTTGTAGCTGGTGTCGTCGTCGTCCAGTCTGGATTCGTCGGTCTGTATGCTGCTTACGCCAGCTCCAAGATATAAACCTTTGTCATCAGCGAGCGCCTGAAAAGACAGCAGCGATAGCAGTGAAGCGAAGCCAAGGTTTCGAAGTAGCATGGGTGGTGGAGTCCTTGTTCAGGTTTGTCTGGTGTTAGGGTTCGGCGAGCATTTGAGGGGCCATGAAGGGTTAATAAAAATCATTGATTGATATTTTTGAGTCGTAAGGCGGGATGTTTTCCGGACATTGAAAGTAGCGTCTTGCCAATGCTTGAATTGGCAGCGCTTTGGAGAACAACCAGCCTTGCGCCAATAAAACCCCCTCCGAGACCAGATGCGGCAGTTGCTCCTGAGTCTCGACACCTTCGGCCACGACCTTGAGTCTCAGCGACCTGGCCAACTGGGCAATGTGGCGCCACAAGGCATCCTTGGCCGCGATCTTGTCGTCGGCGATGAATGAGCGATCTAATTTCAGAATGTCGAAAGGCACTGAATCGAGGAGCGAGAGGTTGGAATAGCCGATACCGAAGTCGTCCACGGCAATGCGATGTCCGCACGCACGAAGCCGTCGCAATTGCAGGGCGGCAGGCTTCTGATCGATCAGGGTCCTTTCGGTGATTTCAAAAGCCATGGCGGACACTGGCATGTTGTAGGTTGCCAGCACGCTGGCCACATAGTCTGGAAAACTTGGGTCCTGAATATCCTGGGCGCAAAGATTGACCGTAATGTAGAAGTCCTTGCACGCCCAAAGGTAGGTGCTGTAATCCTCCGCCACTTGTCGAATCACCGAGCGCGTAAGTTTGCGGATCAAGTCAGACTTCTCCGCCACCGGAATGAAAACATCCGCAGGCACCTGGGTGCCGTTGTCGCTCCAGTGAGAAAGTGATTCGGCGCCAACCAGATAACCCGTCGTCAAGTTAACGATAGGCTGGTAGTGAACACCCAGCGTGTTGGCTTTCAGGGCATTGCGAAGCCGTACGGCGATAGAGGTGTAATGCCGTTGGGCACACCTTGCGAGCAAGAGCAGCGCTGTGAACACGCACACAAGGCCAATGAATAGTTTGAATTTGAGACCTGTCAGGTAACTCAACGGAAGAGAAATGACGGCGATCAGTTCATTTCGGTTGCCCGCAAAGGCGATCAGGACCTTGTCTGCCGAGGTAACCAGTTCTTCAAGGTGGAACGGCTTCTGCATCGTCAGCGGCTTGGGGCCCGTGGAGGCAATGGGTACTGCGCCGCCGGGACCGATGAGGTCCAGTTGCAGGTCCTCGGGAAACTTCAAGTTGTCGAGCAGGATCTTCTTGTTTACCCAAACGTAGGTTGACTGTTCCGACACAATGATAAAGTCGGTGTCCGCAGATACTGCGTGACCGGAATCGATCCAATAGCTTCGTTTTCCAACGGAGAACTTGCGCTTCTCGTTACCGGCCAGTATCGACTGGAGTTCTTGTCCGTAGGAGGAGCAGATCTTGCCGTTGGGCAACTGGATTGCCGCTTGATCAACAAATCGCAGGTTCTTGACCAGATCAGCCAGTAGTGAGTATTGCTCGACGGAGCATTCCTGACCCGAACGATCAAGATCGCCGAGGGTTTCCAGTACTTTGTCGATCTGCGTATTGGGCTCCACTTGAGCAGCACGCAGATCGGCATAAACGTTATTCAACTTCCGTGCGATGAATTGCTCAGCCAGTCCTCCAGCACAGAACCATGCGGCCCAGCCCGTCGCAGCAATCAGGCATACAGTGACTGCTTGCCTTCCAAGTAACGCTTTATATGCGGCAATCATCGAAAAACCCCGAGGTATCAATATTTCACTGTGCACCTTGTAGTCGCGGATTAAACGTCTTCAGTACCAGTCAATGACCCAGGCCAATAAGATGCCGCTTGCATAGATGGCAATGCACAGGGCGATTTTCTGCTTGAGTGGCAGTGTGTTTATTCGATGTTGCATGCTTATCTCCTTGAGTGGGCAAATAAGCAATGGTGGGTACCTGTGTTCAAGCAAAGGAAATTATTAATCATCATTTGCAGGGCATTTATAAACATCTGTTAACGATAACTCTTATCGCCAGCAACCTGGATGTAAACGGATGAGGACGTGTTCCTGGGCTTGGCTGAGTTGCGCCTGGCCGTTTCTGACGGAGTTTCTCCGTAAGCAATCTGATACGCCTTGGAAAACCGACCCAGATGGTGAAAGTTCCAGAACATCGCGGTTTCTGTCACGGTGGGCCACGTTTTATTGATCAGGTCGCGACGGGCACTGGCGAGTCTCAGGTTTCTGATATAGGCGATTGGCGACATCCCGAACGTTTCAATAAAGCCAAAATGCAGGGTGCGAGTGGTGGTTTCAAGTTGCCTTACGAGCGTTTTTATAGAGAGCGTTTTTTTTGTGTTTTCATGAATGTACTGTATGGCTTCTATCGCCACCTTTCTTCTTGTCGGGACTTTGCGGCTGAAGCCACCAGCGGGCGTCAATGACTGCAATAGAGAAGCAAGTACCGCACTTTCAATCGCTGAACTCTCTGCTGCGCTGCGTTGTGCTGAAGCAGCGTCGTTGATGTCGACACAGCAAGCGCTGATGGCTTGAATGGCAGATTGTATGAATTGAAAGTTTTCAGCCTGGAAGCTGTGTTGTGTTCTGTTTGCAAGTACATCTATGACAGAGTGATGTTGGCGGCACCGGTCATAGTTTTCCAGTGTTGTGGTGATGGTGAAAAGTGTTTCATTCGGTTCGCAGGTGTAATGCACCGATTCATCGCTGTGCAGTACGATGATTTCGTCAGGCCGTAGTTGGTGATTGTTTACGACGGGGCGTCCAATCGGGGGCTGCGAGATGGCGAATGTCACGAACCCGGCAGGGACAGAACTGACCAGGGTGACGGATGAGTCGAACTCAAGACGGCTGCACTGCAGTTCCGGACTGTGAAAGAGCTTGTGTTGCCGAATGCGCGCCTCTTGCTCGGTCGGAATAAGGCTCATTTGCCATTTGCCTATTGTTCTATTCAGTTGACTCGGCAAGGCAGAAGACAAATGAAAGATCTCGTCGGGCGGTGCGATACTCATGAAGTTGAAGGCTCATCTGTTAAATGATTAGGGTCAAGCCTGACGGGCAGTCATGGAGAAAGTACGCGATTCGGCGTCCTGTCGGTCGGTGAGATCGACCCCATTGCCATTGGCTTTGAACGGGTTGTCAGAGTCCCCGGATCAGTTCCAGCTCCGCCGAAAATGCGTACTTGTTGTCCAACGGTGAATCGTCCATATGTTGAACGTTGCGCGGGTCAATTTTCGAACTGAAAATCTGCGATTGGGGTTTCATCGGGTCAATGGCTGCAGCTGTAAAGGCGTAAAAGTCGTCAATACGATAACCGGATTTTACCTGATAGCTGGTTTTCACTGCACTTGGGACCTTCTTGTTGGTTTCGACACTCGTCAATTTGGCACTGTAGACACCCTTGTCGTCGGCCATGGCCTTGAGAGAAAGCAATAAACCAAACGACACGGTGACGAAGTTTTTCAGTAGCATCGAGGCGATTCCTTATTAACAGTTTATTCAGGCAGAGCAGAATGTCAGCTGCATCTCTGCCACGACTTGGGCTGCAAATAATCTCACTTCGATAGTGCCTGCCACAGTCAATAACTCATATTTACGAGGTCGTCACGATGTTAAAAATACCGTTTGCCCCTGCTTGCACCATACGCGTCAGAGTAATATGAGCGAGCTGGCGTAACTCGTGCCGGTATCACCTTGTGGTGGGGTGGAGAGAGGGAAATCACTGTCCTGCTCGTCCGCATGATACTCATTCTCGCTTTGGATTTTCAGATGCGATAGTTTCTGGCGGTCATCCGGGCTTGTTTCAATTTCATAATATTCAATGGTCGTGCTTTCGACGGAGTGCTCGTCGTGCGCCAGCGAATAAAGTGGCATGGCAGAAAAAAATAAAACCGCCAGGAATCCGAAAGTCGTCGATTTGTGGGTTCGCAGGAAATGCAGGGTTTTCACTTGATTCTCCTGTAAGGGCATTGTCCCGGACGAGAATCAAGCAGGCTCGATTCCAAAGATTATCGGCGAGGGATTTTTGACAGGAGAGGCGTTTGATTCAAATCAATAAGTGTTATTTTTGTTTGAAAAACTCTTTGAGATGAACCTGTGCCAGGCGGGTGTTGAGTCAGTTCGGGAGGCCGATTAATGGTTCATGCAGCGCAAGCGACCAAGTTCATGTACATAAAAACACACGGCGTTTTTATCCGACGTTGGAATCAATTCGTAGTTTAGAATGGCGCCTTCCTGCAAAACGTATTGACGTCTGAAGAACAGGTCAGGGGTCTTTTCAATGGCAAAAAGTTCATTGTCCTGGCTGAGCTTGATGTTGCTGACTTTTATTTCGACGTGGGTTTTGCTTTCGCCGATTATGTTCGCTGAAATAGTCGCATTGCGGATTTTTCCATTCAGGCTTTCCAGCGTGGTTCCAGTGAGTCGGCCATGCCCGATAGTGAGGTACTCTTCGGTGTTCAGTTGATCAAGATCTTCCAGCCATTGTCGGGCTTTTGTTTGATAACTGGTGTTTTCCATGTAGTGCGAAGGGGAGTACACAAGGGAGAAAATGCAGACTGCATTGATCAAGGCGATGATCGGCCAGTGAACGGCTTGCGGAATTTCAAACTTCATAGGGTGACTTCCAAACATTGACGGATCATCAAGGCGAGGTCTCTTTCGCTGCTGTTCAATTGTAGATTTGCAGTGCTTAGATCCGGGCGAATGCACGATACGGAATAATTGGCTTTATACAGGTTGATCCAGACCTGGCCCTTCAGGTTTGGCGGTAGTTGTTCAGTTTGTTTGGCCGACAGATCCATCAGCGCTTGAGCCTCGGCAAGATCGCCGCCCACGGCGTGTATGACCAGTCCATTCTTGTCGACGCTGGAAATTTCAATTTTTGGCGCGTCGAAGTCGAATTGAAAAATGGTAAAGGCAACGACTGCCAGCGTAACCATATAAGCGATCAGCTGGGGTTTTGTAATGCGCGTGGATTTATTGGTTTTACCTGAGGGTGCAAACAGCCCATCACTACCAGGTGGCGGTAGTTGTCCAGGGATGGGGGCGGGTGGCTGCGCTGTTTCCTCTCCGGGGGCTGGGACATCTGCTTGTGCATCGACGACACATTGCCGGTTGAAGCAATATCCTCGTCGAGGAACAGTCATCAAGATCTCGTGATCCCGGCTGTCATTGAGAATATTGCGTAGTGAGAAAACCGTTTGATTCAAACTGCCGGAGGCAACCACGCGGTCATTCCAGGTGTAGTCGATGATTTCATCGCGGCTTTTAGTGACACCTGGCTCCATGAGCAGCAGGTCCAACAGGCGCGACTCAGCTCTACCTAGCGTGGAATTCTGTACATCTCCATGGGGTGTTGTAATGGAAAGCATGGCGCTGTCCGGGTCGAATACCGCCACGGCGCCATTTTTCAACTTGAAGGTGTAGCTCATAGAAATCTTCCGTTCAGGCGGTACTGGCCTGAGTATAGGGGCCGGATTTGGCTCGGTACATTCTGGTCTGGGAGGTGAACGAAGAGGAGGGCCAGGCGGAAGGTGCACTGTGTGTCGCATTTACAATGCCGGACTGGCTCGTTTCAGAGGCGTGCCGTGCGGCAAACAGCCCGGCCTGGCAGAGGTATCAGTTGAATCAAACAAGGGAAAAGCATTGCTGGATGACCCACGGTTTTTGATTTGGACTCCGTGAATAATGCTTGGAATGGATTTTCTGCGCTATCCGAAAACTGCAAGCTCGGGCAGGTGGGTTTGCGCGCCGCCACGCCTGAATGAACTAACTTCGCTGTTGCGACAGGCTTCAATTGCAGCCTGAACTATCAGGATACAAATCAATGATTGTGTTTTTGTGCGCCTGGCTTGTTGAAGATTATTTTTGATTCTTATTAGCTTTGAACCAGGGGCGTTAGCGATTTAAATGGATATCGAGGAGCGTTGACGCACATCGCGTACATGGTTTGTTTGTCGCGGCGTAAACGATCCTCACCTCTCGTTCTACGGCTTTGCCCCGAGTCCTTTCATGAAGGGCTCGGGGCTTTTTTTGTTTTGGAGGGGGGCAGGCGATGTCTGGAGGGGAGGAGGGCAGGCAAGTCGCTGTCTGGCGCTACAGGCATTCCTGCGCGGCACGCTCGAAGCTCGATGGCTTGAAGGTCGAGGCCAGCAATTGGCGCTCGTAAAGGTACACATTGCCTCCATCCTGTGCCCTATGGGTTTCCAGCACAGTGTCTACGGCAACTTTGCTCGAAACGACAACCCGGTAGCTGCGTGCGCTCCCTGACACGACAGGGCTCATCTCTTTGTCCTTTAACTTCGGTACGAGGCAGTCGACATACTGCTCGGGCGATTTGTCCGTTAGCAAAGTTAAAGTCGGGTCGTTCGCGGAGGAGACACAGCCGGCCAGAAGCCAGGAGGCGAGCATCACGGCAGGAACACACACGCGGCGCATCGGTGGAACCCTCAAGTTCGATTCGGTTTGGTTCGTTGAGTCATGGCCAGGAAGGTCAATAGACGCTGCAGGTCGTCGCCGCCAATCAAGGCAAGACATCGTAGCCACGTTGTTGCAGGCAACTGCTGTAGACGGAGTTGTTGGCGGTAACGCTTTGTTCGCTCGCACTCAGATTCTGCCGGCGCTCCTGGCGTTGCCTGGAGCCCCCCACGATGGCGCCGGCTGCCGCGGCACTGCGTGCGTTGTTCTGGCGATAGTCTTGCCTGGTATCGTCGTCGATCTGGTCATAGAGGTTTTCATGTTGGCGGCCCCGAACTTCTGCCGCCGCTGCACCCGCGACCGCGGCGGTCGCAGCGCCCTTTACCCGGCCACCGGATGGCACGGTGCTTTGTACCGGATGTTGCGCGTTGGCTTGGGACTGACAGGCACTGGTGTCCTGCTGGATGGTCTGGGAAGTCTGACCTTTTTGGGGAACCACCGTCACCGCCAGGGCGCTGGTGCTCAGCAACATCGTAACGACCGCTAGGGTATGGGCCAGTATTTTCATCATTGAGTCTCACGTCAGGCGTCGGCACGGCTAACGGTTTGTCAGAGGGAAAACGCGGCGTGGCGCCACTTTGAAACCCCATGCCAGTCTGCTTGCGATGGGGTTTACCTGAGCATCAACGCTTGAGGAGGAGGGCCTGCATATCGTCTGACATGCCTTTGAGTGCAACCTTGAAGTCATTGGCAACAATCGGCTGTTCGGCATTCTTGACGGTCTCGCCGAATACCTTGCGCACGATCTTCGCGACCGGCATACCGGTTTTGGCGTCGATCAGGTTGGCTTCGATGTACATCTCGGCGGTCTGATCCCGATGCCCGGTGGCGGCTTGTGTCGCCCCGACAATGGCCCCGATTGGAACCGCCTCATACCAGTGCATGCCTTCGTTGTTGGCGCTGACGTGAGTGATCGCCGCTTGCAGGATCAGCGACCGCGAATCGGTTGGTGCCAACTGTGGATAAGGGACGATCGTATAGCGGCGGGCAAAGGCGGTCTTGACGCTGTTGCTGGCCATCAATTGCAGGTCT
>RCUK01002397.1_pt1 | contig 10029 bp, 4 predicted proteins | sample 2166381 | NCBI WGS metagenome assembly RCUK01 (sample SAMN09932809, study PRJNA488358) | compost metagenome | isolation source: compost soil in an enriched community | place: Germany: Experimental Botanical Garden
CCGCGAAGACCTGCGCAAGCTCAAGCGGATCACCCTGTTGTGGGATTACATCCGCGAGGTCACCGAGCAGAATCAGGGCCTGCTGATGGGCGAAAGCCGGGAGATGCTGTTTGCCGATGACTGACCTTTCAGCCTGTCGGCTCGCTGGCTTCCTTTAGCTCCAGCATCAGCCCGCTCAGGCGTTTGACCCGGCGTTTCACCGCCTCTTCAAACACGCCTGCACGCGACTCGATCAAGGTGAACCAGTCCTTGGCCCGGGTAATGCCGGTGTAGATCAACTCCTTGGTGAGCACCGGGTTCAAGGCATCGGGAAGAATCAACGCGGTATGTGCGAACTCCGAGCCCTGGGATTTATGCACGGTCATGGCGTACACGGTTTCGACATCATTCAGGCGACTGGGCAGGACAAATCGCACACCACCCTGGCCATCATTGCGTGGGAACGCCACACGCAGAACCTGTTTTCCAGTCCCGCGGCCTTCCTGTTCCGGGAGCTTGAGGGCAATGCCGATATCGCCGTTCATTAAACCCAGCCCGTAATCGTTGCGGGTCATCAGGACAGGTCGACCTTCGTACCACTGCTGGTCGCTGTCGATCAGGCGCGCCCTGAGCAATGCCTCCGTCACCCGCTGGTTCAAGCCCTCCACACCCCACGGCCCCTTGCGCACGGCACATAACAACTGGAACGCGTCGAAGGCCTGCAGCACTTGTCGAGCCCAATCAATCCAGCACGAATCTTCCAGCGGGCTGTCCAGTGGCGGGCGCTGATTGCGCAGCACGCTCAGGTAATGTCGATAACCCTGCGGGCCCTCACCATGGCCGTCGAGAAGCAAGCGTTCCAGGGCCCGATCCTGCTCCCCCTTGAGGGCCAGGCAATACACATCGTCATGGCTTCGCGCAGACAACAACTTGCGGGCTTCTTCGGGTTGCTGCTGGTTGACCCAGCGAGCCAGTTGGCCAATGCCGCTGCCTTCACCGAATCGCCGGGAATGGCGCAACATCACGACCTGTTGGGCCAATGGATGAGTGCCCTGCGCGTCCTCCTGCAAGCCGCTGGCCTGCAGGTTTTCGCCACTGACGGCTTCCAGCCACTGGCGTGTCTGCGGGCTGTACCAGCCAGCCTCCGCATCGCGACACAGATCCCCCAGTACCGCACCGGCTTCTACCGAAGCCAATTGATCCTTGTCACCCAACAGCACGAGGCGCGCATGGGCCGGCAAGGCGTCGAGCAGGTTGGCCATCATTTCCAGGTCGATCATCGAGGCCTCGTCCACCACCAACACATCCAGCGGCAGGCGATTGCCCGCGTGATGGCGGAAATGACGAGTCCCGGGCCGGCTGCCGAGCAGGCGGTGAACGGTGGTGACGTCGGAGGGGATCTTGTCTCGTATGTCTTGGGTGACCTTCAAGGTCCGGACTTGCTGGCTGATGGATTCTGTCAGACGCGCCGCGGCCTTGCCGGTCGGTGCGGCGAGACGAATGCGCAGGGGCATGCCGGCCTCGACCGCCGGCGCCTGGAGCAACGCCAGCAAGCGCACGACGGTGGTGGTCTTGCCGGTTCCCGGCCCCCCCGTCACGATGCTGAAGGCGCTGCGCGTCGCCAGGGCGCAGGCCAGCTTCTGCCAGTCGATCACGTCACCAGGTCGGGCAGGACCAAACAACCCGGTGAGTCGCTGGAGCAAGTCGATCGGTGTGGATTCGTGTTCCGTCAAACGCTCGCGCAACGAAAGGTCGATCCGCCGCTCGTAGGCCCAATAGCGGCGCAGGTACAAGCGTTTGCCCGATAACACCAAAGGCCGGTCACGCACGTTGTCACGACTGTCAGCGGCCAGTGCGACCAGGTTGCTGGCGGCCAGCACCTTGCACCAATGAGCACCGTCCAGCGATCCGAGCAATTGCGACGGCAACAGCATCGCGCCGCCTTGCACGTCACCTTCGGGTGGCAGCGACAGGGCGAAGTCCGGTTCTTTCAACGTTTCGAACAGATCCAGGCAGACATGCCCGTGGCCCAACTGGTGGCTGGTCAGCGCGGCTGCCAGCAACACCAGCGGATCATCCTCTGGGGCCAGCTCATGCAGAAACGCCACAAAGGCTTTGTCCAGCGCGCGCAACCAGCCACGCTCGACCCAACGCGTGAGCAACAACAGCAAGTCGTCGGCACGACTCAGCGGCGCCAGATCGGCCAGGCTTTCGGCTGCCAGCGATGTGGGCAACAAATCGGCGAATGTGCGACTCATAACAGTACTCCCTGTTCCCAAGCGGGTTCGGCCTTGGGCTCTGGCTTGCCCTGGAACAGCCTGTCCAGACGCTCGATCAGCTCTCTTGGCGGCCGGGCGAAAAACACACCCTGGCTGGCCGCACGCGTACCGCGCAAAAACAGGTACAACGCACCGCCGACATGCCGGTCGTAGTCGTAATCGGCGAGCCGCGCCTTGAGCTGGCGGTGCAGGGCCAACAGGTACAACACGTATTGCAGGTCATAACGGTTGTCGAGAATCGACTGTTCCATGGCCTGCGCGGTGTAGGCCGCATCATCGACGCCGAGCCAGTTGGATTTGTAGTCGGCAACGTAATAGCGGCCGTCATGTTCGAACGTCAGGTCGATGAAGCCCTTGAACATACCGTTGAGCAACACCGGTTCCGCGGCCACCCGGGCCACGCCGTTATGGGTGTATTGGCACACCAGCGCATCGAGCTTGAGCACATCGACCTTATGGCTGGCGAACCAGAACTCCATCTCGACCTGATACTGCGTCAACTGGCTGAACACCACCGGTGCCTGACCGCCGCCCAGTTGCAACGGCGACTTGAGCAGATGCTGCAGCCAGTCACTCAAGGTGCTGATCCAGCCCTCCCAGCCTCGACGGTTGCAGCGACGGGCAATGGCGTCGATCACCTCTTGTGGTGCCGCATCAAAACCCTCACCTCCCGCCCATTCGAGCAAACCATGGAGGAAGGTGCCGGGGTTCGGGCCGCGCGGGAAGCGATGGATATCGCCGCCACCGGTCACCACTTCCCTGGGGGCCTGCGGGTCGAGGCGTTCGTCATCGAACAGTTTTTGCGCCTGCGGGCTCTCCGGCGCCTCGTCGGTGCCAACACTCAGGGTATCGCCAATGCGCAGCGCGCTGTAGGAAGCGATCCACCAGTTTTCACTGGCCTTGCGTTTCGGAACCAGCGGAACCAGCAGCGCCGCGTCGTTTTGCGGTGGCCGGTAATGCTCTGCAGTCGCTTCAGGCATCTCGGCATACGCCAGCGCCGGGCAGTCCTGTTGCAGGTCCCGCAACCAAAGCTGCAACGCCGGGGACTCGGCCAAAGGCGCACCACCGCCCAGCAGATAACCCAATGCCGACAGATGCAGCACCGAGCCATTGTTGTTGCCGCGCTTGAGGTCGGCCACCCCCAGCCAGCAGGCGTGCTGCGCCCGGGTCAGGGCGACATAGAGCAAGCGCAGATCCTCGGCCAGACGCTCATCGTCAGCCAGGGCAATCAACTCTGTCGTCGGCTTCAACGTAACCTGGGCATTGCCGGATTCATCGTGGTAGTGCAACGGCAGACGGCTGCCATCCACCGGTTTCGCCGAGCAAATGAACGGCAGGAACACCAAGGGGTATTCAAGGCCTTTGGACTTGTGGATGGTCACGACCTTGACCAATTGCTCATCACTTTCCAGACGCAGGATCTGCTCTTCGCCAGCCTGCCCGGACAACGCCAGATGCTCGGACAAATGCCGGATCAGGGCTTGCTCGCCATCGAGTTCGGCGGCGGCTTGTTGCAGCAGTTCGAAAAGGTGCAGAAGGTTGGTCAAGACGCGCTCGCCGTCACTGCGGGCGATCAACGCCTGGGGCAAACGGAAGTCGTGCAGCAGGCGGCGCAGCATCGGCAGTACGCCCTGCTTGCGCCAGACTTCGCGATAGCCACGGAACTGCATGACCCGGGATTCCCAGGCCAACTCGTCCTGATTCAGCCGCTCCAGCTCAGTCAACGAAAGGTTCAACGTGATGCTGGCCAACGCGGCCCGCAGCGGTCGCTCGACATCCGGCTCGGCGCAGGCCTTGAGCCAGGTCAGCACGTCATGCGCCTCCTGGGCGGCGAACACCGAGTCCTTGTCCGACAGGTAAACACTGCGCACACCACGGGCGGCCAATTGCGCACGTACCGCCTGCGCCTCCTTGCCATCGCGCACCAGGATGGCGATGTCCGCCGGTAGCAGGCCCCTGAAGGCTTTGCCGTCCTGGGTGAATCCCGCTTGCCCCTGCTGCCCGCCATTGAGCAATGCCGTGATTTCACTGGCGCAGGCAGCCGCCAGTTGTTGCCGGTACACCGCACCGGACAACGGTTGTTCGGCCGGCAAGTGCCAGATGTTCAAGGCCGGGATTGCCTGGTCATTGATGCGCAAGACTTCTTTGCGGCCCTGGGAGGCAACCGGCGTGAACGGAACCGGGTTGTCGCCATTCTTCTCCCGAAAGAGGAACGCGCCGCGTCCTGACTCACGGGCTTCGGCGCGCTCGAACACATGGTTCACCGCGTTGACCATGCCATGGCTTGAGCGGAAGTTGGTGCCCAGGGTGTGCAGGCGGCCGGTGGTGGCCTGGCGGGCGCGCAGGTAGGTATGGATGTCGGCGCCGCGAAAAGCGTAGATCGCCTGTTTCGGGTCGCCGATCAGGAACAGACCGCACTCGGGGCTGTTCTCTTCAATGCGGTAGATGCTCTCGAAGATCCGGTATTGCACCGGGTCGGTGTCCTGGAACTCATCGATCAGGGCGACCGGAAACTGTTCACGAATCAGGGTTGCCAGTCGCTCGCCGCCATCGGACTGCAAGGCCGCATCAAGGCGCAGCAACATGTCGTCGAAACCCATTTCCGCGCGGCGGCGCTTCTCTTCCTCGAATCGTGCTCCGACCCAGCGGGCTGCATGTTGCAGTACGGCGGCATCAGGCGTTGGCAGCCCATCGAGACAGGCCTTGAGGCCGGCCATCGCATCGAGCCCCGGATGTCGAGGCGCCTCACCTTTCCAGGCTTCAGCCATGCCATCCGGGGTCAGGCGAGTGAAACCGGTGCCGATATCCAGTTGCTCGAGGGATTCGTCTTCGGCCCAGGCTTTGATCTTTTCAAACCAGGGCTCGAAATAGCGTGCCTGCATCTTGCGACCGTCGACAGCCTTGCCGGCAACGCCCTGGTGACAGATCGCAAGCAACTCGTCCGCCCACTGCAGCCAGGGCTTCTTGAGTTCGATCAGGGCCGCCCTTCGCTCTTGCAAGCATTGCGAAATCACTTCGGCGGGTTCTTTCCCTTCAAGGGTATCCCGCTCGCTGGCGAACAGTGCACGAATCCGCGGCAGCAGCGCCGCCGGTCCGCCCCAATTGCTGCGCACCCAATTCAAGGCGTCACCTTGCATCGGGTAGCAGAACAGCCGCCAGTAATCGCGCAGGACTTCCCCCAGCAAGTCGCTGTGGTCGGTTTCCAGGGTCTGGGTAAACAGGCTGCCGCTGTCGAAGGCGTGCTCGCGCAACATGCGCTGGCACCAACTGTGGATAGTCGACACTGCTGCCTCGTCCATCCATTGGGCGGCGATATCCAGGCGGTTTGCGCACCCGGGCCATTGCTCGGGCAAGTACTGGTCACGCAACTCGGCAATCAGGCTGTCGGGGGCCGGTGTTTCATCGCGGAAATATCGTGCCGCCTCGGCGAGCCGCGTGCGAATGCGTTCGCGCAGCTCTTTGGTCGCGGCGTCGGTGAAGGTCACGACGAGGATCTGCGGTGGCAACAGCTCGCGTCCGAAACCACTGTCCTCCGCGCCATTGCCAAGCACCAGACGCAGGTACAACGCGGAAATGGTGAACGTCTTGCCGGTCCCGGCGCTGGCTTCGATCAGTTGACTGCCGCGCAGCGGGAACGCCAGGGCCAAAGGTGTCTTCGTGCTCATCAGCGCGACTCCTCGCTGGACAGGGAACGCCAGGGCGCTTCAAGAAGCGGGCGATAGAGCGCGTCACACCACTGGGGGAACGTCTCGTCGGCGACCAAGGCATCGTAATCGGCGAATTGGCGCGCGAGTGCCGGGCTTTCGCGACGCTCTCCGTCCGTTGTCTGCCCATCCCCTTCATAGGCCTTGCGTGCAGCGGCCTCGGCTTTGACCGGGTCGGTTTGCCCCAGCCACGCGAAGGCTGTCTTGACCGCGATCGGCAGAGGCTGGCGCATACCCGACTGCCAGGCCATCAACAGGTCACCGAGAATTTTCCGCGCCGTGGACTGGTCCAGCGGACCGAGCAACAGGCTGTCGTCGCTGGCCACCAATGCGGTGGTCAACGCCATGCCACTGGCACAAGCCATCAGATGATTGACCCAAGGGCGTGTCAGTCGATGCCATTTGCGCGACTTGATCGAGCCGATGCTGTTGGGGATCGTTGTGACAGACAACAAACCACCATCAGCACGCTGATGCAGGCCGCTGAGCCAGCCCTCGATGTGCAGGCCCTGCAGTTCAAGACTGACGGGCAACGCGCTGCTGAGGGGTGTTGGCCACAACGCCAGGAGCTGTTGGTGGCGTTGCAGCAAGTCAGGCAATGGCTCGATCAACTCCCGTTGCAGGCACTCACCGAATCCGGCCATGGGCAGCAGCCCGCTGTTCTGCAACCGTTTCGCCTGATCTTCCAGTGCCTGTCCGGTATTTGCCGGAGCCGCCAACGCCGCTTCGAGCAAACGGTCGCTGAGGCTGTAACGCTGCAACGCATCCAGGACAAAGGGCTCTTCATCGGCCAACGGCACTTCAGCCGCCTCGAAGAAGACTTTCAGTCGCTGGCTGAAAAAGTGCCGTACCGGATTGCGCAGGAAATCCTGCACCTGACCGAGACTCAGTGGTTCGTCCTGAACGTGGGGCCCGAGCACTTCGGCGCTTGGCTGCTGCTCTGCCGCTTGATGAAGGACCTGCCATTCGGTGGCGTAGCTGAACGACTCATCCCCGTCGTGAAAGTAGCGAGCACTGAAGGGTTGCAACGGGTGTTCCCGGGTCATGGCTTCCAGCAGATCCTCGTCGCCTTGCAGCAATCGCCAACCGCTGGCCAAGTGATCACGCAACTGGCCGATCAGTACCGACGCAGGCCGCTCGCTGTTATCGCGGATGCTGCGGCCCACCCAACTGATGTAGAGCTGGTCCCGTGCCGACAACAAGGCTTCCAGTAGCAGGTAGCGGTCATCTTCGCGCCGGGAGCGGTCACCCGGACGGTAATCGCTGCCCATCAGATCGAAATCCAGCGGCGGTTGCGCGCGCGGATAATCGCCGTCATTCATGCCCAGCAGGCACACCAGTTTGAACGGGATGGCGCGCATGGGCATCAAGGTGCAGAAGTTGACCGCACCGGCCAGAAAACGTTGGGACAAACGGCCCTGATCCAGACCTGCAAGCCAGGCTTCACGGACGACGGTCAGCGGCAACTCGTCCTGCAACCCGACGGATTCGCAGGTCTCGAGCCAGGTCTCACGCAGCTCTTCGAGCTGGGCCAGCAAGTAGTCATCGTGTTCGTTACCGGCAAGGAAGAACAACTGCACCAACGCCTGCAAGCGCAAGCCCCATTGCCCCGGCGAGGCCGGCTGGGAGAGTTCGTGGTGAGCCACTTCCAGCGCGTCGAGCAACGCAACCAGCGGACCGATGAGCGCAGCGTCCAGACCACCGATCTCGTCATAGGGCTCGATACCCGCATAAGCATCGGCGCTGCCAACGGCATAACCGAGCAACATCCGTCGCAAGCCGAAACGCCAGCTGTTTTGCTCCAGTTCATTGGGCAGGCCGAGTCCGGCACGTTGCTCGGCATTCATGCCCCAGCGAATGCCGGCACCTTCGATCCAGCGGTGCAGCGTCGGCAGGTCACGCTCCTCGACAGCAAAACGGGCGCGCAGCGCCGGGACGTCCAGCAGATCGAGAATCTCACTGACGGGGAATCGGCTGTCAGGCAGCTTGAGCAGGTGCTCGACAGCAATCAGCAATGGATCGCGACCACGCTGGCCCTGGTCAGCCAGGGTAAACGGAATGAAGCGAGGATCCTGGCGGTCAAGCTGACCAAACACGGCACGAATATGCGGTGCGTAGCTGTCGATGTCCGGGACCATCACGATGATGTCTCGGGGCCGCAATGTCGGGTCGGCGCTGAAGCGCGCGAGCAGTTGATCGTGGAGGATCTCGACTTCTCGCTGGGCGCTGTGGGCGATGTGAAAACGGATCGATTCGTCCTTGTGCAGATCGATAGCCGGCCAACGCTCCCGAGTCTCGTTGAGGGGGCGCAACTCGAGGATGTCATCCTGCAACTGGTTGAGCACATTCAGCGGCTGACCGTCACTGAACAGGTCGATGCGCCCGTCGCGGAATGCCGAACGATAGCTGTTGGGATCGTCATAACTGTCGAGCAGGTTGATGTAGTCCCGCCCCTGCTTGCCCCAGGCAGCCAGCAGCGGGTGAGCATGCTGGTGGAGGGTTTGCGGATCGATCACTACCGGCATGCCGCTCTTGCGGGCCTGACGCTTGTATTGATGCCGCAACAGGTCTTTATCGGCGACGATGTCCGCCCAATGGTGACGACACGGGTTGTGTACGCACAGCAGGACCTGGCTGAATCGTGCCAGTCCCGCCAGTGCTTCCAGGGCTTGAGCAGGCAGGGAAGAAATCCCGAAAACGATCACTCGCGAGGGCAATCCCTTGGGGGCTGTTTCGAGATTGTTGATACGTTCGACAAATCGCTGATGGACACCGGCACGGCTTTGCGCCATGCCTTCTACTCCCACATCCAGCAAGAGTGCACGCCATAACTCTGCCTGCCAGCAATTGGCCGGGGTCAGGGGTTTGGCTTCGCCCCTGGCGTTTCTTGTTTGATGGCGACCTTCCGCCCAGTCTTCGAGCCAGTCGGCTCGGTACACCTGGTATTGGTCGAACAGATCCGCCAGACGCTCAGCCAGTTGATAGCGTTTGCGCAGGTCGGTGTCATGGGTCAGGAAACGCTGCAGCGGCTCGAAGTGCGGCTGATTGATCAACTGCGGCAGCAGGCGCATCAGGCGCCAGGTCAGCGGGGCTTTATCGAGCAGGGACTTGACCGGAATTTCGTCGCGGCCAAGGACCATGCGATAGAGCTGCCACATGAAGCTGCCGGGCAACTGCACGTCGATGGCGGCAGCGATGCCGCAGCCGCCCATGTCGTCTTCTTCAGAATCTTCCGCCAGTGCCAGCTTCAGCCATTGGGCAATGCCATTGCTTTGCACCAACGCGATTTCATTCTCCAGGGGAGCCAGCGGGTAGCGCCGCATCCAGCTGACCACCAGGCTGCGCAACTCGTCCAGGCGGTTGCCGTGAACCACCATGAATCCAGCGCTGAGAGGTGTTGCGTCCGGCATAGTGGCGTCCCTGGAAATGCAAAATCGAAGGACGACTTTAACATCTGTAGGAGCGAGCATGCTCGCGATGGTCGTCAACGATGACGCTGGCTGCCTGGTGCCGCGCGGTGCCTTGGCGCTTTTCGCGAGCATGCTCGCTCCTACAGTGCGCAGCGTTCGAGGTGTAAATAGGCCAAAAAAACAAAACCCCTACCTGCATACGCAGATAGGGGTTTCGGAATTTAATCTTGACGATGACCTACTCTCACATGGGGAAACCCCACACTACCATCGGCGATGCATCGTTTCACTGCTGAGTTCGGGATGGGATCAGGTGGTTCCAACGCTCTATGGTCGTCAAGAAATTCGGGTACCGAGTCGTGACCAGATGGCCGCGCTTCAGCAAATTGGGTATGTGACAGCTTTCGGTGTTTTGTAAGATTCGAACTTTCGGTTCTTTCGTCTTCACACACCGCAATCTGGCCTTTCGACGCAAATTGCTTGGGTGTTATATGGTCAAGCCTCACGGGCAATTAGTATTGGTTAGCTCAACGCCTCACAGCGCTTACACACCCAACCTATCAACGTCGTAGTCTTCGACGGCCCTTCAGGGAACTCAAGGTTCCAGTGAGATCTCATCTTGAGGCAAGTTTCCCGCTTAGATGCTTTCAGCGGTTA
>RCUK01002399.1_pt1 | contig 10026 bp, 10 predicted proteins | sample 2166381 | NCBI WGS metagenome assembly RCUK01 (sample SAMN09932809, study PRJNA488358) | compost metagenome | isolation source: compost soil in an enriched community | place: Germany: Experimental Botanical Garden
TCGGCCATGGCCTGCGCGTGCTGCGGGCTGCGGGCGCACCAGCGGCGGAAATCCTGCGCGTCGCCGGTGGTGGCGCGGCCGGAGGTCAGGCGCACGAGCCAGTCGTGCGCCTGCGTTTCCAGCGCGGCGCGGTCGGCGTCGTCGTTGATCGGGGTACGTGCGGCCATCATGTCTTCTCAGACTGTTTTCCGGCGCCGGGACCGAACCGCTGGATCACATCGCGGCCCAAACGGCCCGCGCAATGCACCAGCGCGGCCTTCACTTCGCGCTCGACGATGCGCACCGACACGCCGTAGCGCCGCGCCAGGTCGGCATGCGGCGTCTCGTCCACGCGCGAGGCGATGAAGATGTCGCGGCGGCGGCGCGGCAGCTCCTCGAGGGCGCGCTCCAGCGCCTGCACCTCGCTGCGCGCCTCCGAGACGCGGGCCGGGTCGTGGCTGTCGTCCGAAAAATGCAGCAGCTCCTCGACCTCCACGAAGTCGAGCAGCCGCCCGTGGGAGATGCGCCGGTCTTCCGCCACGTTCGACGCGATGCGCAGCAGGTAGGCCATGGGGCTTTGCACCGGGCCGGGGTCGCTCATGCGCTGCACGCGCAGCCAGGTCTCGTGCAGCACGTCGTCGGCCTGCTCTTCCGAGCCCAGGCGGCGGCGCAGGCGGTTGCGGAAGTCGATGTAGCGGCTGGTCAGCAGGCTGCGCAGGAAGCCGGGGGTGTCCTGTTCCACGGCGTGCTCAGGGAGAAACCGCTGCGTCGCAGACGTCGGGGCGGTCGCCGGTGCGCGGCAGCAGCAGCACCGTGAGCGGCTGGTCGGCCTCGCCTTCGGGCGGGCGCTCGAGCACCAGCGTGTTCATCGCGGCTTCGAGCGCGGCGTCGCGCTGCGCCAGGCCGGTGGAACTGAGCAGCCGCGTGCGCCGCACATGGCCGCCGGGCCCGACCCACAGCTGCACGAGCGCGCGGTAGGTGCCGGGGCGCGCATGCGGCCAGCGGCACAGCGTGCGCTCCAGCGCCTGCTGCACCACGCGCGCGTCGCGCGGGGACATGGCGGGAACGGCGGGCGCGGCCGGCGCCGTCGCAACCACGGGCGGCGGCGCCTCGGCCTCGACCAGCGTGAAGGTGCGCGCGTCGGTGTGGCGCGCGGCCAGCCGCGTGCCGGCGAGCAGGCGCTGCAGCGCCTCGCGCGGGGTGAACAGGCCGTGCAACGCGGCGGATTCGAGGCCGGCGGTGAGCTGCCCGTCGAAGAACACGGACTGCCCCGTCGCCTGCGCGTAGACCTGCACGGCGGTGGCCAGCGGCTGGGCCGGCAGGTCGAAGGCGATGCGCCCCGCCGCATCGGGCGAAGGCGCAGGTTCGCCGGCATGCGACACGGCCGCGAGGGACAGAATTCCGAGGATCAGGGTCAAGACACACACCCACCGTGACCGAGCAACGCGAGACATGCCGGGTCCTGTGACGAAGGAGGAATCGCAGGCGCCGGGCCGGTGCCGCGTACTGCTTTGGTGCTCGGAATGCTAGTGACGCTTTGTGACAGCTTGAATGCATCGCAGCCACGGCCACGGTCCGAAGCGCCCCTGTCGCTGGCGACAATGCCCCCATGACGTTCGACCTCTTCGACGCCCCGCCGCGCGCCGCGCGCGAGCCGATCGGCCCGGCCGCCTTCGTGCTGCCGGGCTTTGCGCTGCCGCGCGCCGAGGCGCTGCTCGACGCCATCGACGGCGTGGCGGCGCGCGCGCCGTTCCGCCACCTGGTCACGCCGGGCGGCTTCACCATGTCGGTCGCGCTCACCAACTGCGGCGCGCTCGGCTGGACCAGCGACCGGCGCGGCTACCGCTACAGCGCGGTCGACCCCGACAGCGGCGCGCCTTGGCCCGCGATGCCCGAGGCCTTTGCACTGCTCGCGCGCGACGCGGCGGCGCTGGCCGGCTTCGACGGCTTTGCGCCCGACGCCTGCCTGGTCAACCGCTACCAGCCGGGCAGCCGGCTCTCGCTGCACCAGGACCGCGACGAGCGCGACCACGGCGCGCCGATCGTGTCGGTGTCGCTGGGCATGCCGGCGGTGTTCCAGTTCGGCGGGCTCGCGCGCGCCGACAAGACCACCCGCATTCCGCTGGTGCACGGCGACGTGGTGGTGTGGGGCGGCGTGGACCGGCTGCGCTTTCATGGCGTGCTGCCGCTCAAGGACGCACCGCATCCGCTGCAGGCACGGCTCGGCGCGCAGCGCATCAACCTCACCTTCCGCAAGGCCGGTTGATGCACGCATGACGAGTTCGACCACCTCCACCACCGAATCCCCCGGCCGCGCGATCCGCGCGCTCTACGCCGCGCTGTGGCACTTCGCGGCCGGCGCGCGTGCGCAGCTGCTGGCCGCCACCGCATTGCTCGCCAGCTCGCAGCTGATCCGCCTCACGCTGCCCTACCTCGCCGGCCAGGCCATCAACGCGCTGCAGCGCGGCGACCTGCCCGCGGCGGGCCGCTGGATCGCCACGCTCGCGGGGGTGTACGTCGGCGCGTGGGCGCTGCACGGGCCGGGCCGCATCCTCGAGCGCAACGTGGGCCTGAAGGTGCGCGAGACGCTGGCCGACCAGCTCTATGCGCGCATCGCCGCCGCGCCGCTCGCCTGGCACGACAGCCACCACTCGGGCGAGCTGCAGCACCGCGTGCACCAGGCCAGCCGCGCGCTCGCCGACTTCGCGCAGAACCAGTTCATCTGGCTCACCAACGCCGTGAACTTCGTCGGGCCGCTGGTGGCGCTGGCGCTGCTGTCGCGCACCAGCGGCGTGACGGCGCTCGCGGGCTATGTGCTGATCGGCGTGGTGATCGTGCGCATCGACCGCGCGCTCATGAAGCTCGCGCGCGCCGAGAACGACGCCGACCGGCGCTACGTGGCCGCGCTGCTCGACTTCCTGGGCAACGCCTCCACGGTGATCGGCCTGCGGCTGCAGGGCGCGTCGCGCCTGTTGCTGCGCCGTCGCATGGCGGCCGTGTCGCTGCCGCTGAAGCGCACCGTGGTGCTCAACGAGGGCAAGTGGTTCGCGGTCGACCTGATGGGGCTGGCGCTGACCTGGGGCCTGGTGGTGATCTACGTGTGGCAGGCGCGCGCGCCGGGCCAGGCCGTGATGCTGGGCGCGGTGTTCATGATCTACCAGTACGCGCAGCAGGCGGCGGGCGTGGTCACCTCGGTGGCGGCCAACTTCAGTTTCTTTGCGCGCATGCACACCGACTACAGCAGCGCCGAGCCGATCTGGCATGCGCCGACGAGCCCCACGCTCGAGGCCCCGCCCGAAGCAGTGCCGGCGCACGAGCGCATCGACGCGCAGGCGCCGTGGACGCAGCTGCAGGTCGCGCAGCTGCAATGGCGCTACGCCCCGCGCGGCGCCGTCGCCGATGATCCGGCCGCGCCCGCGCGCAGCGGCCTGCACGACGTGGCGCTCTCGCTGCGCCGGGGCCAGCGCGTGGCGCTCGTGGGCCCCAGCGGCGGCGGCAAGAGCACGCTGCTGCGCGTGCTGGCCGGCCTGTATGCACCGCACGGCGGCACGCTCTCGCTCGACGGCGAGCGGACCGACTGGGCCCGGCTGCGCCAGCTCGCCACGCTGATCCCGCAGGAGACCGAGCTGTTCGAGGCCAGCGTGCGCGAGAACCTGGCCTTCGGTCGTCCCTGCGACGACGAGCGCCTGCGCGCCGCGCTGCACACCAGCACCTTCGACGAGGTGCTGCAGGCCACGCACGGCGACCTCGACAGCGCGATCTCGGAACGCGGCTTCAACCTGTCGGGCGGCCAGCGCCAGCGGCTGTGCCTGGCGCGCGGCGTGCTCGCGGCCGAAGGCAGTTCGCTGCTGCTGCTCGACGAGCCGACCAGCGCGCTCGACGCCGCCACCGAGGCGCGCGTGCTGGGGCGCATCGCGGCGGCGTTTCCGCAGGCCTGCGTGATCGCCTCGGTGCACCGGCTGAGCCTGCTCGAGCGCTTCGACACGGTGATCCTCATGGAAGCCGGCCATGTGCGCGACCACGGCCCGCGCGACGAGGTGATGGCGCGCCAGCCGATGCTTCGGGAGGCAGTGTCCGGCAACAAGCAGTAGGAACCCTCCTGCGCCAGAACGCGGCGTTCACACCCGCCGCGCTGGCATGCCTTCTGCAACAGTATCGGCATCCATTTGTTCACGCTTGGTCCTGCGCGGTCCCTTTTTGCGCCTCGGCTGCGTTCCAATCACATGGTTCTTCATTCCGCGAGCGTTTCCCGCCCCATGCGTTCTTCCCGCGCCACCCTTCCGCTCGCCCTGCTCGGTGCCCTGCTGGGCCTGTCCGCCTGCACCACCGGCACCACGGCCGAACAGCGCCAGGCCGCCGCCAGCAAGCCGCCGCCCACCGACTGCATGGCCTGGGTCGGCGCCGACCGCAACGCGCGGGTGGGCGGCTACCTGCTGCCGCAGGCCGGCACCGCGGTGAACGCCGGCGGCCCGCGCGTGTGCGTGCCCGTGCTCATGAGCGCCTACCCCGTGCCCACCAATTACGCGGGCGGCGACTACCACGTGGGCGCGTTCACCGACGACCAGCTCAAGGCGCGCTGGCGCACCTGCAAGGCCGAGCCGGCCTGCTTCGAGCGCGTGAACGCGCAGATGCAGCGCTGGCTGCCGCCCAACAAGGCGCGCGCCACGCGCGTGACGGGCGCGGTCGATCCGGCCGGGCGCATCGATGCCGACAGCCCGAACGTCGACCTGAAGCAGATCCGCCGCCCCGCCTTCTTCGCCAAGGCGCCCTACCGCGAAGGCATTGCCGAGGCCGACGCGCGCACCCACATCGTCGAGTTCACCGTGCCGCGCGACACCTTCGAGCGGCTCGACCTGAAGCTCGCCGACCCGATCAAGCTGCGCGGCTGGTACCTCGAAGGCGCGGGCGTGGACGACGGGCGCGGCCGCAAGGTGCGCGCCCTGGCCGTCATGGCGGCGGGCGGCGGCGGGCAGCTCACGGCCCTCCAGCACCCGGACGAGGTGGCCTACCGCATCGAGGGCGCCAGCGGCAAGGCCGTGCCGGTGTCTTTCCCCAACGGCACCACCGAGGCCATGGGCCAGCGCTGGTGGCGCGAGAACCTGCACGCGCTGAACCAGGCCGGCTTCGACGTGCTGGCCTACGACCGGCGCGGCGAAGGCCTGTCGGGCGGCGTGAGCGACACCAACACGCTGGAGCAAGGCGAGGACGTGTTCCGCGTGCTCGCGCAGCTCGAGCACGGCCAGGGCCTGCGGCTGCTCACGCCCACAGGCCAATTGCTCGAAGGCAACGCCGCGCGCGGCCGGCTGCTGGCGGGCCAGAAGGCCAGCGAGATTCCGCTGGTGCTGGGCGGCTACTCGCGCGGCTCGATGTCGACCGCCTGGGCCATGACGCGCAACTACGTGGCCGCCTGCAGCTTCGACATGCCCGTGCCCAACTGCACGCCGGCGCGCGGCTGGCGCAACATCCGCGGCGCCATCCTGCTGTCGTCGTTCGCCAGCGGCGCGGGCTACCTGCCCGACGCGCCCGACCTGGCCGACCGCAACCTGTTTCTGGGCGGCATGGCGGCGGACCACCACATCCTGTTCTATCCGAACTCCGCCACGCTCGCGGGCATGGACCGCTGGCCCGCCGCCTTCTTCGGCAAGGGCCTGTGGGACCGCGCCGAATCGCTCGAAGGCACCGTGGCCGCCTACAACCGCATCCGCGGCGTGAAGGAGATCGTGCTGTCGCGCGGCCCGCACGCCATCGAGACCTGGCCCGAGTCCGAGCGCCGCTACCTGCGCGAGCGCATGGTGGCCTACGCCAAGGTGGTGATCGTCGGCGGGCGCACGGTGCCGGGCGCGCGGCCGTGGAAGGACTTCAAGTCGCTGGTCGCCACCACGCCCGATGTGTGGGAGCCTTCGTCGCGGCCGGGCACCGGGCCCGGACGACAGCCCTGAGATCGACAGGCCACCGCCACAATGGCGGCCATGGACCTGCTCAAGACCCTCGGCCTCTTCATCGCGACCGCGCTCGCGGAAATCGTCGGCTGCTACCTGCCCTACCTGTGGCTCAAGCAGGGCCAGTCGGCCTGGCTGCTGCTGCCTGCCGCGCTGAGCCTGGCGCTCTTCGCGTGGCTGCTCTCGCTGCACCCGACCGCCGCGGGCCGCGTGTATGCGGCCTACGGCGGGGTCTACATCGGCGTGGCCATCCTGTGGCTCTGGGCCGTGGACAAGGTGACGCCCTCGGCCAGCGACTGGGTCGGCGTGGCCGTGTGCTTCGTCGGCATGGGCATCATCATGTTCGGTCCGCGCAGCGCGGCTTGAGGGCACGGCCGCGATGAACCTGCGCGACTGGGCGCGCCGCATCAAGCGCGACGCCGTCACCCTCTGGTTCGCCTGCCGCGACCCCGCAACGCCATGGCTGCCGAAGGCGCTGTGCTGGTTCACCGTGGCCTATGCGCTGAGCCCCATCGACCTGATTCCCGACTTCATTCCCGTGCTCGGCTACCTCGACGACGTGCTGCTGCTGCCCGCGCTGATCTGGCTCGCGGTGCGCCTGCTGCCGCCCGAGGTCATCGTGCGCAGCCGCGTGCGGGCCGAGGAATGGATGGCGCGCACGGGCAGCAAGCCGAAGAGCAAGGCCGGCATGGCCCTGGTCATCGGCATCTGGGTGCTGGTGGCGGCCGGATTGGCCTGGTGGCTCTGGCCGCGCTGACGACAATCCGCTGGAAGTTCATCCGCTTCACAAGGAGCCGAAATGTTCTCTCATGTCTTCTTCAGCGTCTCCGATTTCGACCGCGCGCTGGCCTTCTACGACGCGGTGATGGACGGCCTCGGCCTGGAGCGCCGCTTCTGCGAGCCGGCGAAGCCCTGGGCTGGCTGGCACAGCGCGGGACGCGCGCGGCCCTTCTTCGTGATCTGCCAACCCCACGACGGCCGGCCGCACGATGCGGGCAACGGCCAGATGGCGGCGTTCACCGCCGGCACGCGGGCGATGGTCGACGCGGTGCACCGCATCGCGCTCGCGCACGGCGGCAGCTGCGAAGGCCCGCCGGGGCTGCGCACGCACTACCACCCCGACTACTACGGCGCGTACTTCCGCGACCCGGACGGCAACAAGCTGTGCGTCGTGTGCCACGACGCGGCGGGCTGAGCTTCTAGCTCGCGCGGCTGCGCGAACTCTTGCGCGGGCTCTCGGTGCGCGCCACGCGCGCGGCCTCGGCGGCGGCGTTCACCTGCTCGATCCACAGCAGCGCATCGACGTGCGCCATGAAGCGCTGCAGGTACTGCGGCGACAGGTCGCGCATCAGCGTGAGCGCGCGCTGCACCAGGTGGTGCGTGTTGAGCGGGCCGGCGTTCTTCGGCACCTTGGCGAGCGACTGCGTCACGCGCTGGTCGGCGGCGAGCCTGGACCAGGTGCCGCGGAAGTAGCTCAGCGTCTTGAGCTCGGGCGCGGTCGAGAGGCTGGGCACGGTGTCACCGTCGGTCGCCTCCGCGTCGGGCGGCGGCGGCAGCGGCGCGAGCTGGGCGATGTGGTTCATCAGCTCGGCGAGCGCGGTGTGCAACGGTGCCTCGGCCGGCGCTTCGGCCTCGGGTTCGACCTTCTCCAGATCGGCGCGGTAGGTCGCCATGAGGCTGGCCAGCCGCGCATCGAGCAGGCGCCGCGCCTCGCCCTCGTGCGCCGCCGCGCGCTGCGCCATCGCCTCGATGAAGCGGAAGCGCACCGGGTCGAAGCGGTCGTCGCCGCGCGCGCGCCAGGCGTCGAGCGCCGCGATCGCGTCGACCTGATCGTCCGGTGCGGCGTCGTTACTCACGGGGCTTCGCAGCGTCGGGGGCGTTCTTGGGCCGGGGCGTCGGCGCCATCTCCACGCGCCGGTTCTTCGCGCGGCCTTCGGCGTCGCTGTTCGAGGCCACGGCCTGCTCGGCGCCGAAGGCGGCGGCGAACACCGACGACGAGGGCACGCCCTCTTCGATCAGCGCGCGCGTCACGGTGAGCGCGCGCTGGGCCGACAGCTCCCAGTTGTCGGCGAACAGGCGCGCGCCGTCGCGCATCTGCCGGTCGTCGGTGAAGCCGCTCACCATCAGGATCTCGTCGCGCGCCTTCAGGTAGGCGCCCAGCGGACCGGCCAGGCTTTTCAGGAGTTGGCGGCCACCGGGTTGCAGGTCGGCGGAGTTGAAGGCGAACAGCACGCTGCCGCTGATGCCGATGCGGCCGTTGTTGAGCGTCACGCGGCCCGCGGCGAGCGGGCCGGCCAGCGCCTGTTCGAGCGCCTCGCGGCGCTGCGATTCGGCGCGGCGCTGCTGCACCTCGGTTTCGAGGCGGCTCGCCAGGTCCAGCTGCATGCCGAGCACGCACACCAGGATCAGCACGAACGCACCCAGCATGCCCGCCATCAGGTCGCCGAACACCGCCCACACGGGGACGGTCGGCTCCAGGCCGGCGTCGAGGTCGATCTCGTCGCGCACCATCTCAGGCCTCGCTGGTCACGGCGGTCTGGCGGCTGGCGAACTGCTGCAGGTCTTCGACGATCTGCTTTTGCGACATGATGCTCAGGTCGATCACCTCGCGCGCCTGCGCCACGTAGTAGGCCAGCTGCTCGTCGCTGCGCGCGAGCGACTTGCCCAGCGCGCCTTCGATGCGCTGCAGGTGCGCCACCAGCTTGTCGTTCGATTCGCCGAAGCGCTGCACGGCAAAGCCGAAGGCCTCGCCCAGGCTCGCCACCTCGACCGCGCCGCCGGTGATCTGCGCGGCGATGCCGGCCATCTTCTCGGTCTCGCTCTCGACCTTCTCGGTGAAGCGGCTGCCCACGCGTTCCATCATGTCGGCCGAGGCCGTGACGAGCGCGTCGATGGCGCTGCGCTGCTCGGTCGAGGCATGGTTCACCGCGCCCAGCAAGGTCTCGAGCGTGCCGAGGATGCGGCTGCGCTCTTCGAGCATGTCGTTGTCGCGCGCCATGCCGTCGGACAGCTTCTGGCGCAGCTCGGCGATCACGTCGGCCGCGGCCTTCGGTGCTTCGGCCGCCACCTGCAGCAGCTGCGCGACTTCGGCCACGGTCTGCTTGGCGTTGGCCTCGGCCTGCGCCGACATGTCGCGCACGGTCTGCGCCAGCGTCTCGCTCATCTGCTGCTGCTGGCTCAGGCTGTGCGCGCCGGCTTGTTGCCATTCCTTCTGCAGCGACGCGGCCATGGTCTCGAGCGAGCCGCTCCAAGCCGCAAGGCGCTGCGCATCGCGCGTGGCGAGCTCGGTCTGCAGGTTGGCATGCGCCTCGCGCACGGTGTCGAGCAGCGAGGCCGCGGCGCGGGGTGCGTCCGATGCGGCCTGCAGCAGCTGTGCGACTTCGGCGACGGTCTGCTTGGCATGCGCCTCGGCCTGCGCCGACACGTCGCGCGCGGCCTGCGCCAGCGTGTCGCTCAGTTGCTGTTGCTGGCTCAGCGTGTGCGCGCCGGCCTGCTGCCATTCCTTCTGCAGCGACGCGGCCATGGCTTCGAGCGACTGGCTCCAGGCCGACAGGCGCTGCGCATCGCGCGCCGCCAGTTCGGTCTGCAGGCTGGTGTGGGCCTCGCCCACGGTGCGCAGCAGCGCCACCGAATGCTGTTCGAAGGTGGCGGCAGCGGCGGCGAGCGCCTGGTGCGAATCACCGGACAGTTTTTCGCTGACGCGCTGGTGCTGCGCGAGCGCGCTGCCCCAGGTGTCGGACACGCTGCCCACGGTGCTTTCGAGGCGGGCCGACACGCCGTCGACCAGCGCGGCCGAGCGCTGCTCGAAGGTTTCGGCAAAGCGTTCGAGCGTGCCGCGCAGGTCGCTCGACAGCGCCCCGCTCGCGCGCTCGTGCTCGGCCAGCGCGGCCTTCCAGGTGTCGGCCACGCCGGCGGTCGAGGCCTCGAAGCGGCCCGTGAGGCCTTCGAGCTGCCGTTCGACGGCCTGCGCCATGCCGCCCTGCAGCGACGCCGCTTCGCGCGCGATGCCGAGCATGGCCGCCTCGACCACGGGCTGGATCGTCGCGCCGGCGATGCGGGCGGTGTCGGTGAGGCTGTCCTTCAGCGAGCGATCGACCGAGGCGGCCAG
>RCUK01002401.1_pt1 | contig 10019 bp, 6 predicted proteins | sample 2166381 | NCBI WGS metagenome assembly RCUK01 (sample SAMN09932809, study PRJNA488358) | compost metagenome | isolation source: compost soil in an enriched community | place: Germany: Experimental Botanical Garden
TTTCTAATCATTCGTAATTCATAATTCACAACTTACAATTAAAAAAATGAATTTACTACTTCAGACAACTCAACATAATTTACAAGGACAAATTGCAGTAACAGGATCAAAAAGTGAAACCAATCGTTTATTGTTATTAAAAGCATTATTCCCAAATATTACACTTGCCAATACTTCAAATTCTGATGACAGCGAAGTAATGCAAAAAGCTTTGATTGGGAATGATGAAGTTGTAGATATTCATCATGCCGGAACTGCAATGCGTTTTTTAACTGCTTATTTTGCTGTGAATGAAGGTCGCAATGTAGTAATGACGGGTTCAAGCAGAATGCAGGAACGTCCGATAAAAATTTTAGTGGAAGCTTTAGCGCAATTAGGCGTTGAAATCTCATATGAAAAAGAGGTAGGATATCCGCCGATAAAAATCAAAGGAAAAAAAGTTACGGCTTCAAAAGTAACTTTGGCAGCGGATGTAAGCAGCCAGTATATTTCGGCTCTTTTATTAGTAGCTTCAAAACTAGAAAATGGTTTAGAACTGACTTTAGAAGGAGAAATCACTTCAATTCCGTATATCAAAATGACTTTGGCTTTGCTTAACGATTTGGATATTCAAACCACTTTTGAAGGAAATGTAATTAAAGTTTATCCAAAAGAAAGTGTTGCTTCAAAAGAAATGGTTGTAGAATCAGACTGGAGTTCGGCATCTTACTTTTTTAGTTTAGTGGCTTTAGCTGACACGGCCTCAATAACATTAACTAGTTATAAAGAAAATAGTTTACAAGGAGATTCTGAGTTGGTTTCACTTTACGAGAAATTAGGAGTGAAAACAACATTTCAGAACAATAAAATGACATTGGTTAAACAAGAGAATTTTAAATACGAAATCGTAAATTTTGAATTAAACAATACACCGGATATCGCACAGACAATCGTTGTGACTTGTTTAGGATTAGGAATAGGTTGTCATTTGACAGGTCTTCATACCTTAAAAATTAAAGAAACTGACAGATTGGAAGCACTTAGAATTGAGCTTACAAAATTGGGAGCTAATATTTCTGTTACAAATGATAGTTTGACTTTAGTTGCTTCAGAAAATATCAATCATAATGTGAAAATTGCAACATACAACGATCATCGTATGGCAATGGCATTTGCTCCATTAGCTCTGAAAGTTCCAATTATTATCGAAGATGCCGGAGTAGTTTCAAAATCATACCCGGATTTCTGGAATGATTTAAAAGCCTTAAACTTCGAAATCTCAGAACTGTAAAATTTCCACCATATAAGGAATATAAGTTCATTTAAACAAAATGAGCATAAATTGCATAGCCTCCAGTTTTAACTGGAGGTTTTTTTTGTTTTTTATTTTCGGCTTTAGCCAAATAATTACGTTCCAATTCTTTAGAATCCAATTTAAATGAACTTATTTAACTTATATGGTGGGAAAAACGTTTTTTAGTCAATCCGAAACACCACTAAATCAACGACTTTTGAAAATAAACAGCAAAACACTTGACAACGCCTATCTCACAATCGTATATTTGCACACGATTTATAATTTTAGATATAAAATCTAAGATCTACACTTTAAAATCAACAATTCAAATATGAAATTATCACATTTTCAATTTAATTTACCAAAAGAACTTTTAGCGGAATTTCCAGCAGAAAACAGAGATGAGTCTCGTTTAATGGTAATCGACCGTCAAAAACAAACTATAGAACATAAAATGTTTAAAGATGTTATCAATTATTTTGATGACGGAGACGTTTTAATTCTTAACAATACAAAAGTTTTCCCGGCACGTTTGTACGGAAACAAAGAAAAAACAGGAGCAAGAATTGAGGTTTTCTTATTAAGAGAATTAAATTCAGAGCAACGTCTTTGGGATGTTTTGGTTGATCCGGCCAGAAAAATCCGTATCGGAAACAAACTTTATTTTGGTGATGACGATTCGTTAGTTGCTGAGGTAATTGACAATACAACTTCTCGTGGTAGAACATTACGTTTTTTATATGACGGTTCTTACGAAGAATTCAGAAACAAATTGACAGAACTTGGAGAAACTCCAATTCCTAAATACATCAACAGAGAAGTAACTGCTGAAGATGCTGAAAGATACCAAACTATTTATGCAAAAGAAGAAGGAGCTGTAGCCGCGCCAACTGCAGGTTTACACTTCTCAAAACACCTTTTGAAAAAATTAGAAATCAAAGGAATAAACTTTGCTGAGGTTACACTTCACGTTGGTTTAGGAACTTTTAATCCGGTTGAGGTTGAAGATTTATCTAAACACAAAATGGATTCTGAGGAATTAATCATCAAACAAGAAGCTTGTGATATTGTAAACGAAGCAAAAACAAAGAAAAAACGTATCTGTGCTGTTGGAACAACTTCAATGCGTGCTATTGAAAGTTCAGTTTCATCTCAAAACACTTTAAATCCTTACGAAGGATGGACAAATAAATTCATTTTTCCTCCTCACGATTTTAGTATTGCAAACTGTATGATTACGAATTTCCACACACCAAAATCAACATTATTAATGATGATTTCTGCTTTTTGTGGACATGATTTAATGAAAAAAGCATACGACGAAGCGATCAAAGAAGGATACAAATTCTATTCTTACGGAGATGCGATGTTGATTATCTAATTAGATATTTCGAATCAAATATAAATTTAAAAACCTGTCAGAGATGACGGGTTTTTTTATGGTTTACAGTCGCAGTTTTCAGTCTCAGTCACAGTCACAGTGCTCAGTCTCAGTTTAAGTCAAAGTTTTGGAACTGAATACTGCGACTGCGACTGAAAACTATAATCTAAACTTGAAACCTGAAACTTGAAACAAAAGAAACATTTCCCTATTTTTACGCCTCAAAACAAAAACAATGACTTTTCAAAATACACGCGAATTTGCACGAGAGCTTGATTCGCAAGACACTTTAAATCACTATCAGGATCAATTTATTTTTCCGAAAGTGAACGACAAACGAGTAATTTATTTCACAGGAAATTCTTTAGGATTACAACCAAAACGTACCAAAGCTTATATTGACGAAGTAATGAACGACTGGGCAGAATTGGCTGTTGAAGGTCATTTTTATGCACAAAAACCATGGTGGGATTATCAGGAAAGATTTGCTGAGCCGTTGAGTAAAATTGTGGGAGCTTTGCCTTCAGAAGTTACGGTAATGAATACGTTGACGGTAAATCTTCATTTGTTGATGGTTTCTTTTTACCAGCCGAAAGGAAAACGTTATAAAATTATCTGCGAAGAAAAAGCTTTTCCTTCAGATCAATATATGTTTCAGAGTCAGGTTCATTTTCATGGATATAAGCCAGAAGATGCAATTGTAGAAATTAAACGTCGTGAAGGTGAGCACAATATTCGTTTAGAAGATGTTTTAGCTAAAATTGATGAAGTTGGAGATGAGTTAGCTTTGGTTTTAATTGGAGGGGTAAACTATTATACCGGACAAGTTTTTGATATCCAAACCATCACAGCAGCCGGACAAAAAGCTGGTGCAAAAGTAGGTTGGGATTTAGCGCACGCCGCAGGAAATATCAAATTAGAACTTCATGATTGGAATGTAGATTTCGCCGCCTGGTGTAGTTATAAATACATGAATTCAGGCCCTGGAAATGCATCAGGATGTTTCGTTCATGAAAAACACCATAACGATTCTGATTTACCAAGATTTGCAGGTTGGTGGGGACACAACAAAGAACGTCGTTTTAAAATGGAACCAACTTTTGATCCCGTTCATGGAGCAGGAGGTTGGCAAATTAGTAATTTACCGGTACTGTCGTTAGCACCCTATTTAGCTTCTGTAGAAATGTTTGCTGAAGTTGGAATGGATACTTTAATTGCAAAAAGAGACCATATTACGTCTTACTTAGAATTCATTTTACATGAAATTGACAAAGAAGTTAAAGGTAATTTTGAAGTTATTACACCGTCTAATCCTTTAGAAAGAGCTTCTCAATTATCTGTCTTTTTGCATGGAGAAGGAAGAAGATTATTCGATTATTTAATGAAAAACGGAGTGATTACAGATTGGCGTGAACCGAATGTAATCCGATTAGCTCCGGTTCCTTTATATTGTTCTTATGAAGATATGTACCATTTTGGACAAATTCTGAAAAAAGGAATCTTAGAAAAATAGTACTAAGTTATAAAAGAAAAAATCTCGCAGGTCGTGAAGCCGCAAAGAAAATATTTAAAAGAAAACTTTGCGTCTTTGCGCCTTTGCGAGATTATTTTTTTACAAACGTGTAATTCTGTAACCTTTCTTTCAAATAATATAACATCAACCAATAGCATCTTCTTTACTTTGTAATGTATAATCATTAAAAGTACAATCATGAAAGCCTTATATATATTATTTGCCGCATTGTCTATTGTTTCTTGTCAAAACCAGGGAAAAGAAGATATCAATAAAGCCAAACAAGCCAGTATTGATTCGATGAAAGTTGAAATTAATAAACAAAAAATTATTGATTCAATGAAAACCGAAATGGCGCAAATCAAAGAAGAACAGAAAGTAGAAGCGCAAAAAGTTGTAGTAGTTCATCAACAAGATGGAACTGCCACTACAACGACTACAACAAAAAAGAAAGGTTGGAGTTCTACCGCTAAAGGTGCTGTAATTGGTGCCGGAGTTGGTGCTGCAACAGGTGCAATCATTAGTAAGAAAAAAGGCGAAGGAGCCATAATTGGTGGTTTGGCCGGAGCCGGAGTTGGTGCCGGAACAGGTGCCATAATCGATGGCAGTAAGAAAAAAGAATAAAATTTTAAAATAAATAAAAACCCCGATCTAGATTTCTAGATCGGGGTTTCTTTTTTATACCATTTCAGGAACAGGAATCTTTATAGAAGTTAATTCCAATTTATAAAAATCGATTTGGTATTTAATTTTTTCTGTCTCGCTTTTGAAATAAAAAGTAGATTCGAATAAATTATGATAGTATTCAATTCCTTCTAAAAGATTTGCTTTGAAACTATTCAATTTCTTAAGGTGATTAGCAGTGATTTCACCTGAAATTGTTTCAATTTCATTCCTGAAATATTCAACATACATTTTCAATTCCTTTACAAACAAATTAGGACGATTATTAGCCCTTAAAACCGACTTATTTCCATAAATGTGTTCTACCATATGTTTTAAAGAAACTTCCTGATCAAAATAAGCCATATTAGGCCCGGGGCAAATCACAACACCTTGCGCCTGACCTTTAATTTTGATATCATTTTCTAAATAGGATGCATTGGCCAAACCAACACATAAACACGATTTCTCGGTGATTTTTATTTTTGATTTTTCAAAGGCATCAGGAGAAAGGGTTTCTTTTATGTTTTCTAATTCTGCCAGTTTGATATCCTGATATTTTTTTGAGGCAGTGCAAATTCCGTGAGAATCATATTCTTTACTTAAAGCCAGGAATTTTTTCGGACATGAACTTCCGGCTTTATTTTCCTGAATTCGTTTCTGTTTCAAAATTTCATTTGTTGTTCCTTTCAAAGTATTAAATGGAACTCCCAAAGGCGAAATATGACTTAAATACAAATCTCTTTCTTTGGCATTGATCAATAAATTTCGGGTGGTCTGGTCTACAGAAGTTGCTTCTGGAACCAGTAAAAAGGGTGTTCCCCAACCTACAGAATCAACATTATAAGTACTTAATAAAAATTCATGTTCTTCAGAAGTTCCTACGCCACCTTGAACGGTGATTTTCAAATTTAAAGGTTGATCAGGAAAAATCATTCCTTTTTGCTGTAAAGCTTTAACCATTAAATCGTGAGCTGATTGAACTAACTGCTCTTTTTTCTGTTTGAATTCTTCTAAAATTGTACCTAATAAAAGTCCTTCAGTGGCGAACGCATGTCCTCCACAATTTAAGCCTGATTCGATTCGGTATTCAGAAACCCAAAGTCCTTTTTTAGCTAAAAAATTTCCCTGAATCATAGCCGATCTGAAATCACTTACTTTTAAAATGATTTTCTTTTTAAGCTGATTGTTTTCATTTGGAAAGAAATCAGAAAAATTCTCAAAATAACTGTAAAGCCTCGGATTCATTCCGGCAGAAAGTACAACTGAAGATTCTAAATTGCTATTGGCAAAACCTCGTAAAGCTGCATGTGCATCATTAAATTCAATTGGCAGCTGTTCATTTTTAATAAAATTATCTTTATCTAGTTTTGTCATGATATTGACATCAATATTTCCGGGAGAAAGATGTGATTCGATATAATGCTGAATGTTTTCTTTGAATGAAATTCCGTCTTCCAGTAAATTTTGAAAGCCTTTTTTGATGTCGGATGAATTAGGAAGCATCGAAATAAAATTTTCTAAAGTCGTTTTGCTTTCTGCTAATTCCATTTTAAAACTTTCGAATTTCTGTTTGACAATTTTGTCAACCAAATTAAGATATGAAGTAATTCTTTCAGCACGGTAATCGTGAAATTTCTGACTTATTTCTTCGTATGGAAGATTGAATTTAGTGCTGTAAAAATTACGCATCTTTTCAATTAAATCATCATCTGCGATTGAGACTACAGACGAAATTCCATATTGGGCTACTCGTATCGGGCTGTCAATTGTATAAGCAAGCCCCATTACCGGAATATGAAAAGTATGTAAGGATGTTTTTGTCATTTGTTTTCAAATTAAAATAAAAACAAATGTTAGAAAAAGGATTTTCATAAAACCTGATAATTGTCAGGTTTGTAGTGAGTTGAAAAATGTTTGCCACGAATTTCACGAATTTACACTAATTTTTAGCAACTGTGGGAAAAAAAATAATTCGTGTAAATTCGTGAAATTCGTAGCTAAAAAATCTAAATCAAAATCTTCTTCAAAGATTCTGCAATGCTTCGCCATAGAAAATTGTAAAATGATTTTTCCTGAATTCGTTCAACTTCGACATCGGCCGTTTTTGCTTTTTCTTTTGAATCATTTTTGACCAATAAATTAGCAAGTGCAGATTTTAGTTTAGCCTCTTTTTCAGGATGTTTTTTCTTGTATAATTTTACTTTTAAATCGTCATAATCTAATGAAGCGTTTCCTTTTGAAATATTGTCATTTCCATAAAAATTAAATCGGTATTTATTAAAAACGCCAGTAAATGAAGCGTTCATATAAGGCTTGCTGAATCGACCCATAGCCGCAACATCAAAATTTGAAATGACTCCCTGAATGTGAAAACTATCATTTTTATCCAAAACATTAAAACTCCAATCAACATTTAAGGGAGAAGTTTTCATAAATTGACAATTGATTTTAATCTTCACATCAGCTGTCTTTTTTAACCCAAAACCACTTCGGAGGTTAGTTGCCCGCAAATTAAAGTGATCAAAATTTAATTTTCCCGGACCTTTAGAAAAATCAATTTCTTCTTCATAAACCAATTTCGATTTTAGAACCTGTAAAGTGTCGATTTGCAGCGGAAATTTAATATTTCGTAATAAATGATTGTATAGATATTTTTTACTCAAATCATCTTTTGGCATTTTCCCACGGTAAATATTAGCATCAAAATGATTCATTACAACCGAATTTGCCTTGAAGAAAAAGCGATCATTTTTAAATCCCCAATCCATTTTGTTAATGTTGACTGAGTCTACTTTTAGAGTATAAATGTCTTTTTCTTTTTCTAGTTTTTGTATAAAGGTTTTTCGGTTATATTCTGGCAGCATCGAAAAATTCTTTACTTTCAAAAAGTTGTTTTCCGTACTGATTTGACCAATATCCATACGGTAAAATTGATTTGGTTTATAATATAAACTATCACAAACCAAAACGTATTTTTCATACTGCATCGGAATTTTTTCCTTTAAAGTTGCATCTGTAATTAAAATGCCTTCGAGTTTTAGCAGAATGTTTTTGACACTGAAAATAGGTTTATTGTTTTTCAAATAAACAACATCAATGCTTCCGTCATTAAGGTAAATGTTAGAAACAGCAACGACTTTTCGAAAGGGTTCTATAATTTCAGTCCGTATACTTTTACTGTTGTTTAAAAGCTTGTCATTCTTTTTATATAAAATAACTCTGGCTTTATTAATGATGATACTTTCGGCCTGAATTACATCTCGAAAAGCTAAATCCCAAATATTGAAATGTTTAATCGTAATAGATTCAATTTTAGAATAAATTCCGGTTTTTATTTTCGTGTTTTCAAGCTGATTTTTTGGGTGTACCAATAAAGTTTGGGCATAAATATTTCTAGACCAAAGAGAGACTTCAATTTTTTCGTAATTAATATGATAAGCTGTTTTGTTCTTCTCCTCAATAATAATCGGCAGCTGTTTTTTAATCCAATAATTCAGTCCGAAATTGATTAAAAGTCCAAAAACAAAGACTGAAATTATGCCGATTGCTATTTTTTTGTAGATTGACATTTGTCGTATTGATTTTAAATCTAAATTTAGGCTTTTAAAATATATTGTTTCTTATAGGATTATCTCTTTAAGTTACATCATTATCGAATCATCTTATTGTCACACTTTTTTTGAATATGAAAAAAATTAAAAAATTACTGTTGTTTTTAGTGATCATAATTGTCCTTTTAGGAATAGGTTTATGTGCTTATATTTTTCATTTGAAGCCTAAATACGAAGGTGAAGTTGAGTTGAAAAATTTGCAAAAAGAAACCACAGTTTATTTTGATGATTTTGGTGTCCCTCATATTTATGCCGATTCTGAAAAAGATGCGATGACAGTGCTGGGTTATGTACATGCACAGGAAAGATTATGGCAAATGGAATTGCTTCGTAGAATTGCACCAGGACGTTTGTCTGAAATATTCGGATCAGTAGCACTTAAAAATGATATGTTTTTCTCCGGAATTGGTATCGAAGAAGCTTCGGCGAAAGCCATTGCGAAATTAGATAAAAACAGCCCGAGCTATCAATTGACATTGGCCTATTTGGATGGAATTAATCAATATTTAGAAGAAGGTGTAACGCCAATTGAATTTACTTTGGTGGGTGTAAAAAAAGAAAAATTTACCATAAAAGATGTTTATAATATTTTTGGATATATGTCTTTCAGTTTTGCCATGGCTCAAAAAACGGACCCATTATTGACTGATCTTCGTGCCAAATACGGAGATGCATATGTGAAAGAGTTGGGACTTGAAGGTGAGTTTAATACAACCAAAATCAGAAGCTCAAAAGAGAATTTGGAAGAGTATAGCGAGATTTCAAAATCGGTTGCAAGTTTGCTCGATAAATCTCCAATTCCGCCATTTGTTGGCAGTAATAGTTGGGTTGTTGGCCCAAACAAAACCAAAAGCGGAAAAGTGATTTTTGCAAATGATCCTCATATTGGATTTTCGCAACCAGCCACCTGGTACGAAGCGCATATTGTGACGCCGGATCATGAATTATATGGCTGTTATTTGGCCGGAACTCCATTTCCATTACTAGCGCACAATCGTGATTATGCTTATGGTTTGACCATGTTTGAGAATGATGATATCGATTTTTATCAGGAAACAAACAAAGCAAATGATGCAAATCAGTATCAGACACCAACTGGTTTTGCAACTTACGAAACCAGAAAAAAGACCATTAAAATAAAAGATACATCAGATGTAGTTTTGACGGTTAAGTCAAGCCGACACGGACCAATTATGAATGATTTGCTGGCGAACCTTAAAAGTAAAAAACCGATCGCAATGTCGTGGATTTACACCCAGCAACCTATTCAGATTCTGGATGCGGTTTATGGACTTTCACATGCGAAAAGCAAAGACGATTTTAGGAAAGCAGTCCAATTGGTTGCCGCACCTGGATTGAATGTAATGTATGGAGATGCTAAAGGAAATGTGGCCTGGTGGGCGACAGGAACACTTTATAAACACAATAAGGGAGTGAATTCATTTTTTATCTTAGATGGCGCGAGTGGAAAAGATGATATAACGGAATATTTAGATTTTACTAAAAATCCATCGGCTGAAAATCCGAAATGGGGTTATGTGTATTCGGCGAATAATCAACCGGAAGCAATTG
>RCUK01002405.1_pt1 | contig 10009 bp, 3 predicted proteins | sample 2166381 | NCBI WGS metagenome assembly RCUK01 (sample SAMN09932809, study PRJNA488358) | compost metagenome | isolation source: compost soil in an enriched community | place: Germany: Experimental Botanical Garden
GGCGCGCGCGGATGGGATCGCGGTCGACAATGGCCGCGAGGATGCGTTCGTGTTCCTTCTGGGCTTCGATCCACACCTTGGTGGTCACGAAGTGCTCTTCCAGGCGGTGAAACACCGGACTCAGCGTGCTGAGGTGCCAGATATGCGAAATCGCGGCCGCCAGCGCGGCGTTGCCGCAGGCCGCGCCGATCGCGCTGTGAAAGGCGCGGTCGTGGATGCTGGGGGATTCGGTCAGCGACATGCCCTCGTGGGCGCTGCGGATCGCCGCGATCTGCGCTGGCGACGCCTTCTGCGCGGCCAGCGCGGCGCATTCCGGTTCGATCAGCAGACGGGTCTCCAGCAGGTCGAAGGGGCCGATGTCGGTGGCTTCGACCCCATTGGCCGGAGCCTGCGCCTCGCGCGGCTCCTGGTACTGGCCGTCCTCGCGCGTCTGACTGACGAATACGCCCGTGCCCACGCGGACCTCGACATAGCCCTCGATTTCCAGCGCGATCAACGCTTCCCGCACCGATGCGCGGCTCACCTGCAACTGCTCGGCCAATTCGCGCTCGGCGGGCAATCGGCCGCCCGCGGGAAAGTCGCCCGCCTTGATGCGCGTGGCGATCTGGTCGGCAATCATGCGATAGAGGCGGGTGGAGGCTACGGCCTGAAGAGATGTCATTGTTGGACGGGGTGAATGATCGGGGTGTAGAGCGTAATGGGTCTTGGGAGTTTGTGTCTTGCGCAGGATCGTTGGTTAGTCATTGTTGACCAGGTGCCTGATGGTCCAGTGGTCAGGCCACTGGACGAAATGTACCGGAGCGGAACGGCGTTGGGAATCGGGAGCGGCCCGTTTTTCGCGGTTTCTAGGGAAAACCACTACCGGAGCGTTCTGGTGAAGGGCAGCCTCCCGGACGATGCCGGGAGGCGCCTTTGGGGCCTCTCGCGAGGTTGCGGCAAAGCCTTCAGAAGTCGATCGTCGCCGACAGCAGCACGGTGCGCGGCGCGCCCAGATGCAGATAGCCCTCGGAAGCCGAGGACCAGTAGTCTTTCCCGAACACGTTCTGCACGCTGGCGCGCAGCGTGACGGGATGATTGAACGCGCGGGTGGCATAGCGCGCGCCAAGGTCCCAGCGAGTCCAGCCGGGGATGCGGCGTGAATTCTCCAGGTTCTGGTATTGCGAGCTGGTCGACAGGGCGCGCGCGGTCAGCGTCACGCCCGGCAGCAGGGACGGGTCCCACTCCACGCCGATATTGGCCAGCCAGCGCGGCACGCCGACGGCGGTATTGCCCTCGGTGGCGGAGCTGGCCGTGCGTGTCATCTTTGCCTGCATGTAGGTAATGCCCCCCAGCAGGCGCACGCCCGAGGTCAGTTCGCCAAAGGCATTCAGCTCCAGGCCCCGGTTGCGCTGCTCGCCGCTGACGTCGTAGCGCGGCACGCCGTCCTGCACGCTGGACAGGCCGGTCGCCTGCTTGATCTGGAACGCCGACAGCGTTGTCGTCAGGGCACCGAAGTCGACCTTGACTCCGGCCTCCACCTGCTTGGTCTTGATGGGCGCGAATATCTCGCCGGCGTTGGCCGTGCCCTGCGGCGCGATCGGGCCGGTGGTCAGGCCTTCGATATAGTTCGCGTACAGCGATACGTCCTGATGCGGCTTGACCACCAGGCCCACGGCCGGGGTCACGGCGGACTTGTCATAGTTGGAGATCCGGTCGCCGGTGACATTGCTGTAGTTGCTGGTCTTGACGGTCTGATGGCGCACGCCCAGGGTCAGCAGCACCCGGTCTTGCGCGAAGGACAGGGTGTCGGCCAGCGCGATCGTGGGCAGCTTGACCAGCGACGTGCGCGGCGGCGAGCTGGACAGCCCGCTGATGTCGGGCTTGGGTATGGGAGACGGGTCGTACAGGTTGGACGGTGTCAATCCGAAGATGTAGTAGTCGTAATAACCGGCACGCTGCTCGAACGTGGAAAAGCTGAGGTTCACGTCGTGCTTGACCGGGCCCGTGTCGAACTGCCCGCGCACGCCAAGCTGGGACGAGGTGTTGTTCTCGTAGCTGGGCCAGTAGTACGGCCGCATCAACAGCGCGCCTTCCGGCCCGACCAGGATCGGGTCGGCAAACAGATACCGGTTGTCGCTGCGCCGGGTGCCGATACCGCCATAGACCGTCAGCCGCGGCGCAATGTCGTATTCCGCGCGCACCACCGCATAGTTGTCGCGCGACCTGGCGTAGCCCCAGTCGGGCGTGAAGCTGCGCGAGGCCCTGGGCGCGGCCGGCACCGACAGCGCGTCGTTGAAGATCAGCAGGCCGGAATCGCCCGGCGCGTCGATGTTGCTGGTCTGGTGGCCGGCGTCCAGGGATGCGCGCAGCTTGTCGCCGCGATAGTCCAGCGCCACCGCGGCCAGGCCGGTTTCGTTGGACTGGTTCTGCACGGCCGTATCGCCATTTCGGTATGAACCATTGAAACGGATGCCGAACTCCTTGTTCTCGCCAAAGCGGCGGCCCATGTCGACCGCGGCGCCGAACCGGGAATCGGATTCATAGGTTGCGGTCAGCCGGGTCAACGGCTCGTCGCCGGCGCGTTTGGGCACCACGTTGATGCCGCCGCCCACGCTGCCGCGCGGCGCCATGCCGTTGAGCAGCGCATTGGGGCCCTTCAGCACCTCGACGCGTTCGACGGCCTCCAGCGTGATGCTGCGCAGGGGCAGCATGCCGTACATGCCATTGAACGCGATGTCCTGGTTGCGCACCGGAAAACCTCGTATCTGGAATTCGTCGCCGGTGCCCGCCACGGAGGCCTGGCCCTCGTTCACCATGCGGACCGAAGCGTCATTGGCCAGCACATCGGCGATCGACCTGGCCTGCTGGTTCTGGATCAGTTCGGCGGTGTAGCTCGTCACATTGAACGGCGTATCCATCAGGTCACGGTCGCCCAGCAGTCCGACGCGGGAGCCTCGGGCCACCTGGCCGCCCGCATAGGCCTCCGGCAAGCCATAGCGGCCCGACACCACGACCGGCGCCAGCGTGGTGACGCCCGCGGCTTCGGGACCCACCACGGCGTAGCCTCCGCCGGCGGTGGGGCGGGAGGACAGGCCAGATCCCGCCAGCAGGCGGGTAAGCGCGTCGCGTACGGTCATGCGGCCGGAGACTGCCGGCGCGCGGGTGTCGGTCACGCTTGCGCCGCCCGCCATGATGGGCGTGCCGGTCTGGCGCGACAGGGCATTGAGCGAGGCGCCCAGCGCCTGCGCGGGGATGTCGATGGCGTGCAGGGCCTCGGCCGGGTCTTGGGTCTGCGCTTGGGTCTGCGCGCGCAAGGTGGGTGGCGCCAGAGCCAGGGGCAGGCCGAACGCGCCGGTCAGGGCCAGCGCCAGTGCCGGCCGTCCGAAGGCCGGCCGGCGGTGTGGGGGTTGGGGCATGTGAAAACTCCATCCATCTATAGGGAATCGCCGCCCGGGTCGGCAGCGTACCGATATAGAAAACGGATGAGCCGCGGAAATGGAGACACCCGCCGGCGTCAATATCCTGGCGCGCTCAGCGCAGCCGCAGTTCGACGGCGCCGTCGGCTCGGGCGTATGCCCGTAGAGGCAGGATGGATTCCAGCATGGCGGGCAGCGCGGCGGCGTCGGCCGTGCGGAACCTCCCGGTCAGGCGCAATGCGCCCACCGCGGGTCCGGCCGCCAGCAACGGCGCCGTCCGGAATGCGTTGATGGCGGGCAGGGCGTCGTCCAGCCGCTGGTTGTCGAACCACAGCCAGCCGTCGCGCCAGGCGGCGACGCTGCCGGGCTCGATGCGCCGGACGGGGTCGAGGTCGCCGTTGCGCCAGGCGACGGCCGTACCGCCATGCAGGTCCACGGCCGGACCGCCGCTGGCGAACGTGTACCAGCGCTTGTCGCGCGGGGCTGGGAGGAAGCGCACATGGCCTTCCTGCACCGCCACGGACACCGGCCCGCCGCGGTCGCTGACAGTGAAGACGGTGCCCACTACCTCGACCACGCCACCGCGCGTGCGGACGCGAAACGGGCGTGGATCATCCGGGTTCACGGTGAACAGGGCTTCGCCGCCGGCCAGTTGCACTACGCGCTCGTCGCGATACAGCCGCAGTTCCAGCCGCGTGCGCGCGCTGAGGTCGACTCGGCTTGCCGCCGCGACGCCGCTGGACTGGTCGGGCATCAAGGCCTGCGCCAGTTGCCCCGCGCCGGTCTCGTACGACTGCTGGTACAGCGGCCGGTTCCAGTACCAGCCCGCTCCCATCGCGGCCGTGCCGGCGCCGGCCAGGCCGAAGCCCAGGAGGGCCCGGCGCGAAACGCGCCGACCAGGGGCGACGGCGGATGGCTCGTCGAAATGTTCCCGCATGCCGGGCGCGACCTCGCTCAGCAACTGCCATCGGCGCAGGGCTTCGGCGTAGGCCGCTTCATGGTCCGGCGCGCGCGTGCGCCAGCGCGCCAGCCGCGCCCGGGCGCGGTCGGCCGACTCTTGCGGCGCGATATCGGCGGTGGCGATCAGGCTCAGGGCCTGGTCGACCAGGGCCTCGTTCGGGGCTTCCCGCATGGGATCAATGGCGTTCATCGTCGGCAAGGGTCGTCTCATCGGCCCGGGGTTGGGATCTTGCCGGCATCGCGCCCAGATCCAGGTACAGGTTGCGCAGGGCGTGCGAGCAGTCCAGCGTGGCGCGGACCAGATGCTTGGCCACGGCGGCTTCGGAGATGCCCAGAAGCCCTGCAATCTCGGCGCGGCTGTGGCCATAGGCGCGGTACAGGATGAACACGCGCATTCGCCGGGCGGGCAGGCTGGCCAGCACGTCGGCCACGCGCTGCGCTATCTGGCGCTGGGATGCCACCTGTTCCGAGGACGGCGCGGTCAGTTGCGCATCCAGCGCGCCGCGCTCGGCGAGCCAGTTGCTGGCCACCTTGCGCCGGCGGGCCTCATCGATGCACAGGTTGTGCGCGATGCGAAAAAGCAGGCCGCGCATCGAGCCGGCCGAGTCGCCGTCTTCGGGTTTGCCGCCGCGCAGGGCGCTGGCGTAGGCGCGCTCAAAGCTGGTCTGGGCGATGTCGGCCGCGTCATCCACGTTGCGCAGCTGATAGCTCAAATGGCGATACAGGTCGCGATAGTGGCTGAGCAGTTCATCGACGAAATCCCGGACCGACGCGGCGGCGGCGGGGCGGCGGGCAGGGCGGCTCTGGGCGGGAACGGACATCGCGTAAGGGCTGCGGCGGGTGGCGGTGCCGCTGATTCTACAAGAATGATTCCCATTATTATTGTTTTGCGGATATTTCCTTCGCAAGCAGTGGTTTACCCGCAGCCCCAAGCGGCGAACTGCGAGCAGCCGCGCGGCGCGGGTCCGGCAGCGCGACATGCACCTCGCGGTCCCGCCCATCGTCGTGCAACGCAATGACGCCGTCCTCCTGGAAGACGCCATCCACCCAGACCTGTCCGGCGCTGCTCGTGCCGGGTTCGCGCGCGACGGTTATTCGATACGTTGTCCGGCCATGCCGGTAGTTCAGCGTGCAGGTGTTCCAGTCCGAGGGCAGGCAGGGGTCGAAGCTGAGCGTATTGCCGCGCAGACGCATTCCAAGCACGGATTCCAGGATCAGCCGATACATCAGGCCGGCCGATCCTGTGTACCACGTCCAGCCGCCGCGGCCTTCCTGGCCGGGGGTTGTGTAGATATCCGCGGCCACGACATAGGGCTCGACCTTATAGAGGGCTGCTTTCGTCGGCGAGTTGGCATGGTTGATGGGGTTGAGCATCGCCAGCAGGCCCCCGACGCGCGCCTCGTCGCGCAAGCCGCAGAACGCCATCGCGGTCCAGATGGCGGCATGGGTGTACTGGCCGCCGTTCTCCCGCACGCCCGGCACGTAGCCGCGAATGTAGCCGGGGTTCATGGCGGACGAATCGAAGGAGGGCGCCAGCAGCCGGATCAACCCGCGCTCTTCATCGATCAGCCTGTCATCGGCGGCCTGCATCGCGAGGCGGGACCGCTCCTGCGGCGCGGCGCCCGACAGGACGGCCCAGCTTTGCGAAATGGCATCGATCTGGCACTCCGGGTTTTCGGCCGAGCCCAAGGGGCTGCCGTCATCGAAATAGGCCCGTCTGTACCATCCGCCATCCCAGCCGGATGCTTCGAGCTGGGCGCCCAGCCGCGCGGCTTCCGATTCGCAAAGCGCCGCGAACGCCAGGTCTTCCCGGGCGCGGGCCAGCACCGCGAATCGCGTCAGCGTGTCATAGAGGAAGAAGCCAAGCCAGACGCTTTCGCCCCGCCCGTCCTCGCCGACCTTGTCCATGCCGTCGTTCCAGTCGCAAGAACCCATCAGCGGCAGGCCGTGGGCGCCAAAGGCGCTCAAGGCGTGCGACAGGGCGCGGGTACAGTGCGTATACAGGCTGGCGGACTCCCTGGACGCGGTGGGACGGTCGTAGTTGGAGGACTCCCCAGGGTTGAGCAGGCGGCCTTCGATGAAGCCAGCTTCCTCGGCCAGCACGCCTGTGTCACCGGTGACCTCCACATAGTGGCTGGCGGCGAACGGCAGCCAGAGATAATCGTCCGAGCAGCGCGTGCGCACGCCGCGGTTCGAGGGTGGGTGCCACCAATGCTGCACGTCGCCCTGAACGAACTGCTGGGCCGCGCAGCGCAGCAGGTGCTCGCGCGCCAGCGCCGGGCGGGCTATCGCCAGCGCCATGACGTCCTGCAGCTGGTCGCGAAAACCGTAGGCACCGCCCGACTGGTAGTGGCCGCTGCGCGCCCACAGCCGGCAGGCAAGCGTCTGATAGAGCAGCCAGCCATTGGCCAGCGTGTTCACGGCCAAGTCCGGGGTCTCGATGCGCACGACGCCCAGCGTCTCCCGCCAGTACCGCCGGACGGCCTGGAGTTCGCTGCCGGCCGCCCCCAGTTCGCCGTATCGGCGCACCAGTTGCCTGACGTGCTCGATGCCTTGCGAAGAGGCGCCAAGGTGGAACAGGATTCTGATGTCCTGTCCATCCTCCAGCGTGGCGGGGACCTGGACGGCGGCGCAGGGGTCCAACCCCGCGCCCGTTCTGCCGGACAGCCGGCTGCGACGCATGGCCTGGGGGTGGCGCAGGGTGCCGTTCCTGCCGATGAACTCCTTGCGGTCGCCGGTCATGGCCCGCGTCGCGCTGCTTGTGTCGAACCAAGCGATGTGCCCGGCGAAATCCGTATTGAAGCTGTTGCGGGCCAGTAGCGCACCGGTGTCGGGATCGGTCTCCGTCGTGACGTGCATGGAGGTCTTGGCGCGCAGGTCGCCCAGCACCCACTCCACATATCCGGTCGCCGACAGACGGCGGCGGCGTCCCGACCGGTTGCGCAGCGTCAGAGCGTAGAACTTCACCGGCGCATCCTGCGCAACGTGGATGCACAGTTCCGATTCGATGCCGTATTCCACGTGTTCGAACACCGTGTAGCCAAAGCCGTGGCGCGTGACGTAGGCGGACTCGCCGCCGGCCGGGTAGGGGGCAGGAGACCAGTATTGGCCGCTGATCTCGTCGCGCAGGTAGAAAGCTTCTCCGCAGGCGTCGCTGACCGCGTCGTTGTGCCAGGGTGTGAGCCGGTATTCGTGGGCGTTGTCGCTCCAGCTGTAGGCTTGGCCGCTTTCGGACACGACCGTTCCGAAGCCGGCGTTGGCGATGACGTTCACCCAGGGCGCCGGGGTGCGCCGTTCCCGGGTCGTGGTGATCACGTATTCCTCTCCTCCGGGCGTGAATCCGCCCAGGCCGTTGTAATGCAGCAGTACGGATGGCGCCTGCGCGGCGGCCGTTTCCGCGGCTGGCGGCAGGGGTGGGGCCGAGACCACCAGGGGCGGGGTACGGATCTCCGGCAGACCCAGGCGGTTCACCTGGTTCGACAGCGTGCCCAGCGCATCGCTGAGCGATATGCGCGACACCGCCAGCAGCAGCGTCCGGTCCTCTTCCGAGATCTGGTCTCCCGGACGCACGAAGATGCCGCCCGGGCGGTCAATGATGTGCGCTTCCACGCCCGCGGATATCAGGCCCATCATGCGGTCCTGGAGCGCCTGACGGTAGCTGCCCGTATCCTCGTTCCAGATCACCAGGTCCACCGCCACGCCCTTTTGCCGCCAGTAGGCATGGGCCTGGACCAGTTGGCGCACCAACTCGAAGTTGGCGGGGTCCTTGATCCGGAGCAGCACTATGGGCAGATCGCCCGAGATGGCGTATCCCCACAGGCCCGACTGCCCGCGCCGATTCTTCAGCAGCGTCGCCGTCTCGGCGCGCATGGCGGGGTTCTGGTAGACGATGGCGTTGGCGAGCCGGGCGTAGAGCTGCGCGTCCGCCTCGGTGGCGTTCAACTGGCGCACGATCACCTGCGCGTGCGTCCAGGCCAGTTCCAGGGCGCGGTCCGCCAGATGGCGGTCCTGGTACTTGCTGATCAGGTTCATGCAGGCGCTGCGGCAGTCGCCCACCCCCTGGACCAGGTCGACGATCACGGATTCCTCCGCCTCCAGGGTGATCTCGCAGCGGATCGCGCAGACGGGATCCAGCACCGAACCCTGGCTGCCGGTCAACGGCGCATCGCCGTCCAGTGCCTGCGGGTCAGCCACCGAGCGGCCCCGGCCCAGGAAGACGGCCCTATCCGTTTCATAGGACGCCGTACCGGGAGTGCCGCCATGGATCGCCAGCAGCTGGAACATCCACGGCGGGTTGTCCGCAGGACTGCGGCCCCGCCGCGAGCACAGGATGGCGCGTTCGGACGGGACGATCTCGGTCTGCACAAAGAGATTGCTGAATGCCGGATGCAGTTCATCGGCCATGGGCGGCGCAATCACGACCTCGGCATAGCAGGTGATTTCTATCGTCCGGCGTTCGCGGCTGCGATTCGTCAGGTGGCAACGTCGCAGTTCGATATCGTCTTCCGGCGACACGACGATTTCGGTATGCGTGTCGATCTGGTGGTCGGTACGGCGGAATTCGGCACGGCCCTCGGAGAAGATGACTTCGTAATGGTCCGGCCGCGTCAGAGTGGGCTGATGGGACGTGGACCAGATCGCGCCACTGTCCTTGTCCCGCAAATAGCAGAATGTCCCCCAGTTGTCGCAGGTGCCGTCTTCGCGCCAGCGGGTCACGGCCAGGTCCCTCCAGCGGCTGGAACCCGCGCCACTGTTGGTGACCATGACATGGTAGCGACCGTTGGACAGAAGCTGCACCTCGGGAATCGGCGTGTCGGCGGTGTCCAGCACTCGCACGGACGCTTCGGGCTGACCTGGCGCGGTGGTACGGATGACCGACAGCTCGGCGGCCTTGGCGTAGGCGGCCGCGGCGCGCGGAATGCGCTCCTGCAGCAGGAGCATGGTCGCCTGGAAGGACGGGTCCGCTTCAAAGCGGGCCTGCATCGTGCGTCCCAGCAATACGTTCGCGATCGACAGGAATCCCATTCCCTGGTGATGCGCCATGTACGCGTAGACGATTGCGCCGGTCTTGCCCGGCGGCAATCGGCGCGGCGTGTAGTCGATGGCCTCGTAGAAGCCGTAGCGGCCAAGCAGGCTTTCCTGGGCGAGGCGCTGCAGGTTCCGGCACGCCTCGTCCGGCGACACCATCAGCGCCAGCATGGATGCATAGGGCGCCACCACCACGTCGTCGGCCAGGCCTCGCTTCAAACCCAGGCCCGGCACGCCGAACGCCCGGTACTGATAGTTCATGCCGACGTCGAACAGGTTATACGCGCTTTCGGACATGCCCCAGGGGATGCCGAGTTTGTCGCCGTACTCGATCTGGGCGCGCACGGCCGACACGCAGGTCTGCTCCAGCAACGTGTGGGCGTAGGACGGCATGACGAGCCGGGGCATCAGATATTCGAACATCGAGCCGCTCCACGAGAGGAGCACCGTGCCGCCCGCGGCGGTGCTGAGCTGCCTGCCCAGGGCAAACCAGGTTTCCTGCGGGAGCTGGCCTTGCGCAATGGCGACGAAGCTGCAAAGGCGGGCTTCGGAGGCAAGCAGGTCGTAAAGTCCCTCGTCGCGCCTGCGCTCGGTCAAGTTGTAGCCGATGGCCAGCAGGCGGCTGC
>RCUK01002410.1_pt1 | contig 9989 bp, 7 predicted proteins | sample 2166381 | NCBI WGS metagenome assembly RCUK01 (sample SAMN09932809, study PRJNA488358) | compost metagenome | isolation source: compost soil in an enriched community | place: Germany: Experimental Botanical Garden
TTTTAATCAAAAAAGCTATACTGTAAAGGTGAATAGTAATACCTATACTGTTGCCATTTCAAATCCTTTAGATATTTTGATTAAGGAAATGGGTTTTGAAACGGCTCTCAGTAAACAGGTCAATGCTATCAAAGCGCCTATGCCCGGATTAATTCTTGAAATTAGTGTGGTGGTAGGGCAAGCCGTAAAGGAAAACGATAACCTAATCATTCTGGGCGCCATGAAAATGGAAAATAGTTTCCTTTCGCCACGTGATGGAATCATCAAATCGATTTCGGTTGCCATGGGAGATGCTGTAGACAAGGGGCAATTATTAATTGAATTCGAATAACGAGCAAGAAACAAGAAACAAAAGTGAGAAAATTGTTAGAGCTGTTTTATCTTGACTCAGGCAGCGAAGCGGTCTTTCTTCTTTTATCTATTAAAATATGAAAAAAATATTAGTTGCCAATAGAGGGGAAATCGCCATCAGGGTGATGAAAACCGCACAAAAAATGGGTATTAAAACCGTGGCAGTTTATTCTACTGTCGACAGAAATGCCCCTCACGTAAAATTTGCCGATGAAGCCGTTTGCATAGGCGAAGCACCTTCCAGCCAATCGTATTTGCTAGGTAGTAAAATTATTGAAGTAGCCAAGGCCTTAAACGTGGATGCGATTCATCCCGGTTACGGATTTTTGAGTGAGAATGCTGATTTTGCCGAAGAAGCCGAAAAAAATAATATCATCTTTATCGGTCCTAAGTCAAAAGCAATCAAAATCATGGGAAGTAAATTGGCGGCCAAAGACGCTGTTAAGGAATACAATATCCCAATGGTTCCAGGCTATGATGAAGCAATTACTGATGTAGAAAAAGCAAAAGTGGTGGCCAAAGAAATTGGTTTTCCAATTCTGATTAAAGCCTCTGCCGGAGGCGGTGGAAAAGGAATGCGTGTGGTAGAAACAGAAGCCGATTTTGAATCCCAAATGGACAGAGCCATTAGTGAAGCAATATCTGCTTTTGGAGACGGTTCGGTTTTTATTGAAAAATACGTGGGTTCTCCAAGACATATCGAAATTCAGGTAATGGCTGACAGTCATGGGAATGTCTTGTATTTATTCGAAAGAGAATGCAGCATTCAACGTCGTCACCAAAAAGTAATTGAAGAAGCACCTTCTTCTGTTTTAACTCCAGAATTGCGCAAAAAAATGGGTGAAGCAGCCGTTTTGGTAGCTAAATCCTGTGACTATTTAGGAGCGGGAACTGTTGAGTTTTTATTGGACGAAAATAATAATTTCTATTTCCTCGAAATGAATACCCGTTTGCAGGTGGAACATCCGGTTACGGAATTAATTACGGGTACTGATTTGGTCGAATTGCAAATAAGAGTAGCAAGGGGAGAAGCATTAGAAATGAAACAAGAGGATTTGCAGCTAAAAGGGCATGCTTTAGAATTGCGTGTGTATGCTGAAGACCCGCTGAATGATTTCTTGCCGAGTGTGGGTCATTTGGATGTCTATCAGTTGCCGGTTGGTGAAGGAGTTCGTGTGGACAATGGTTTTGAACAAGGTATGGATATTCCTATTTACTATGATCCGATGCTGGCCAAATTGATTACCTATGGTCAAACCCGTGAAGAAGCGATTCAGTTGATGATCAAAGCCATTGAAGGCTATCAGGTGGAAGGTGTACAGACGACTTTGCCTTTCGGGAAATTTGTTTTTGAACACGAGGCATTTCGTTCCGGGAAATTTGACACGCATTTTGTGAAGAAATATTACAATGCCGAGATGTTGAAAAACCAAATGGCACAAGAAGCTGAGATCGCTGCTTTGATAGCATTGAAACAATATTTTGAAGATCAAAAAATCGTACGCTTACCAAATTGAAAAATATTTTAACCATTAAGAAATTAAGATTCATTTAGAAAAGTAAATTTAACCGCAAGGGACGCAAAGATTACTTTTTTTTGAAAAGCGCAAGGAACGCAAAGCTTTGCGACCCTTGCGGAATACAGAGAAAGCGATGAAAATCATTGCGCTCTTTGCGGTAAATAAGAGTTAGAAGATTTTCACAGATTCTTTTTAGGATGAGTATAAAATCTGTGCGAATCAGTGATATCAGTGGCTAAAAAAAATGCCTTAGCCAAAAACAAAAAGGGTACTAAAAATTAGTGGTAAAAAAGAAACTATGCAAGACAAAATAAAAACTCTAAACGATAAAATTGCCGAAGCTCATTTGGGTGGTGGTAAAAAGCGTATTGAAAAACAGCACGCTAATAAAAAACTGACAGCAAGAGAGCGTATCAACTATTTAATGGATGAAGGTTCTTTCGAAGAAATCGGGATGTTGGTGACGCATCGTACAACTGATTTCGGAATGGAAACAGAAATGTATTATGGTGACGGTGTGATTACCGGATACGGAACCATAAACGGCAGATTGGTCTATATTTTTGCTCAGGATTTTACAGTTTTTGGTGGTTCGCTATCCGAAACACATGCCGAGAAAATTTGTAAAATCATGGACATGGCTGTCAAAATGGGAGCACCTATGATTGGATTAAATGATTCCGGTGGAGCACGTATTCAGGAAGGTGTTCGTTCGTTGGGTGGTTATGCCGATATTTTCTTTAGAAATGTACAAGCCAGCGGTGTGATTCCACAAATCTCTGCGATTATGGGACCTTGCGCCGGTGGAGCGGTCTATTCTCCTGCAATGACCGACTTTACCATGATGGTTGAAGACACCAGTTATATGTTTGTAACAGGTCCGAATGTGGTGAAAACGGTGACCAATGAAACTGTAACTTCCGAAGAATTAGGCGGAGCAAGTACACATTCCAGTAAATCGGGTGTGGCGCATTGCACTTCGGCCAATGATGTGGTTTGTTTGGAAGATCTCAAACGCTTGTTGAGTTATTTGCCACAAAACAATAAAGAAACGCCGCGCCATTTGCCGTATGAGCTTAATGATGAGATACGCGACCAATTATCTGATATTATTCCTGATAATCCTAATAAACCGTATGACATGCACAGTGTGATTGGTGGGATTATAGATGAAGATTCGTTTTTTGAAATTCATAAAAACTATGCCGAAAATATCCTTGTGGGTTTTGCCCGTTTAGGAGGACGAAGCATCGGAATTGTAGCTAACCAGCCTATGTTTTTGGCAGGCTGTCTCGATGTAAACAGCTCGATAAAAGCGGCCCGTTTTACCCGTTTTTGTGATGCGTTTAATATTCCGCTATTGGTATTGGTGGATGTACCGGGTTTTTTACCGGGAACAGACCAAGAATGGAACGGAATCATTGTTCACGGCGCGAAATTGCTATATGCCTTGAGCGAGGCAACCGTACCTAGAGTTACCTTGATTACACGTAAAGCTTACGGCGGTGCTTATGATGTAATGAATTCTAAACACATTGGTGCCGACATGAATTTTGCCTGGCCAACAGCTGAAATTGCAGTTATGGGAGCCAAAGGAGCTTCTGAAATTATCTTTAAAAAAGAAATCAGTGATGCCGAAGACCATGAAGCTAAACTTTTGGAAAAAGAAGCGGAATATGCTGAATTGTTTGCGAATCCATACACGGCAGCCCAACGTGGTTTTGTGGATGAAGTTATCCTGCCAAAAGACAGCCGACGCAAATTAATCAAAGCTTTTAGCATGCTCGAAAATAAAGTGAGCGTTACTCCTAATAGAAAACACGGGAATATTCCGTTGTAGTCTTTGGATAGAAATAGAAAAACCACCTGATGAGGGTGGTTTTTTGGTTAAACAGACAGCAAGAGTCAGCTTTATTTAGCATTTTGTCATTCCTGAAAAGGTTATTAGTTCTATTGCTTTATAAAAAGGAATTTTTGATTAAAGTCTTTTATTAGTATTCAATCAGAAAAGTTTAGTGCTTCTCAAAACCAAGAGGATTCTGCTAGATCTGCGTGAAATTTTTGCACAGAGATTTAGCAGATTTTAAAATGAATAAATAATGGTTTTCTAATTTTTCTGACCCAACAACGATACCTCATGATTTACTCGAAGATAATTTCATGGTATTTTGTACGTTATTTTTACATATATTTATAGCTGTCTTTGTGTTAGTTAGGGAATACATCATGCAGGAGGAACGAGGAACTATTGGATTTTAAGTTGGAGAATCGATTTTATTAACCAAATAAATTAATGGACAATGAAAAAAGTAAAAACAATGTGTTCAGCGTTTGTTGTAGTCTTAGGAGTAATGTCTTGTAGTGGAGGCGATGACTCATCGACTACAGAAACACCACCGCCAGCAGGAGGAGGAGATGTAGTTACCAATCCTACTTATACAGCGAATATCAAATCAATAATTGATGCCAATTGTGTGTCCTGTCATGCTCCAGGGGGAGAAAATAGTACCGTTCCCTTACAAACCTATGCGCAGGTTAGTGCCAAAGCAGCGGATATTAAAATCAGAATTGAAAAACCAGCTGGTGATCCTTTGGTGATGCCTAAAGGAGGGAAATTATCACAGTCTAAGATTGATTTGATTAATAAATGGATCGCCAATGGAATGCCAAATTAAATGAGTACGAAAAATTTAAACACCAAAATAGTTAAACCAAGCCGAAAAAAAGCTCTAAACCGATGATGATTTAGAGCTTTTTATATTTTGAAACCTACGCAATAAAATAAATTACAGCAGTTTAGTGTACTGCTTTTATTTTATCCTACCATAAAGCGGAAGCCAATCCCGTGTAGATTTTCGATAGCTATATCTTTTTCGTTTGACAAAATTTTGCGCAGACGGGAAATAAAAACATCCAGACTACGTCCCATAAAATAATCGTCATTGCCCCAAAGGGAAGTCAGAATTTGTTCCCGTTTCAAGACAACATTCTTGTTGTCGAGGAATAATTTCAAAAGTTCAGCTTCGCGTTGTGTAAGTGATATTTTTTCGGTTTCATTAAAAAGGATGAAATTCTTGGTATCGAATTGGTATTTCCCAATTGCATACATTGATTTGTCAGTCGTATTATTTTTGTGGGAACGCTTTAGAAAAATTTCAATTTTCAATAGCAATTCCTCTATACTAAAAGGCTTTACGAGATAATCATCGGCACCCAAACGCAGTCCTTTGATACGGTCTTCCTTTAAAGTTTTTGCCGAAAGAAAAATAATCGGAATATCAGTATTGCTTTTTCGGATTTCGGTGGCCAATTCAAATCCGTCCATTTTTGGCATCATAATGTCCAGAATACAAATGTCAAAATCGCCTTTCTTGAAAGTTTCCAAAGCTGTTTTTCCATCTTCACAATGCGAAACGGCATAGTGGTTTTGTTCCAAATTGTCTTTGGTCAGAAACGCCAGTGTGGCATCATCTTCGGCATAAAGAATTCGGGAAGTACTCATTATTTTTCAGGAATTAAAATCGTTATGGTAATGCCTTTTTCGGGATTGTTAGCAGCACTAATTTTCCAATGATGCAAGTTGCAAATCTTTTTCACATAATACAAACCTAATCCAAAACCGTTAACTTCGTTGCTTTTCTGTGTCGGAATTCTATAAAATTTGTCGAAGATAAAGGAAAGGTTTTTATTCGAAATTCCAATTCCATTATCTATAAATTCCAGTTTTAATACTTGGTTTTCCTTTGATAACCGAATGATGATTTCGGGTTTATCATCACAATATTTTACCGCATTGTCCAGCAGATTGTAAACCAAATTAGTAAAATGAAAAGTATCGGCGAGTATTGATGTGTCTTGTGTATGGGTTTCGATTGTTATCGAAGAATCAGGATATTTTAATCGGATGTTTTCGATGGCAATTTCTAGTACCGGAATAACGGCAATCGGTTCTTTTTTCAATTCCAAAGGCGTATAATCCGATTTCGCGATGGTGAGGATTTTCTCAATATGCTGATTGAGTTTATTGCTTTGGTTGATGATGATATCGGTATAGTTGTGCAGTTTTTGATCCTCTAAAATAGGCTTTTGTTTCACCAAATAATTGGAAGCAATCAATATTGACGATAGAGGTGTTTTGAATTCATGCGTCATATTATTGATAAAGTCCCGTTGTAAATCGGAGTACTTTTTTTGCTGTAAAAGCGTAAAAATCGAATAGACGTAAATCAATAAAACAAAGATTAAAACTAAAGATAATACAAACCAAAAACGAAGGGAACTAAACAAATAACTTGTTTCATTGGGAAATCGAATAGCGAAGTAATACACCAGATTTTTATGTTTCGGGAAATAAACGGAATGTTTTCCCTTTGACTGATCCGATAAAGAAACATAATTACCATAAACCATTTCATCACTCTGGCAATTGTACATCGCATACTCAAAATCGGTTGTGATGTTCATTTTTTTGAATTCGGATTTCAAGTAAAATTCTAAAATTTCGGGTTCAAAATCATTATCGACATTGACAATATAATAATCGTTGGCAATTTTTTTGACCGGATTTTCTATTGGCAGTTCGTGGCTGGTACTCTGATAGAGGCTTTTGACCACTTCTAATAAAGCAATATGAGTTTTCTGGCTGAACTTTTTTTCTTCGAGATTAAATGCTTCTTTAGTCCAAAGCAGTTGCGCTACCAAAATCCCAATAATGGCGATTAGTCCCAGAACAATAAGGCTGTTGAGTTTGTTAAGTTTCAAGTGAAAATAGTTTTTGAAAGTGTAATATTAATCAAAAATACCTTCAAATATAACCATTAACAAGTCGTTAACAAACATTTGAAACTGCTTAACAGGAGTCGGCGGTTTTCTGATCTACTTTTGAATTGTTCAAAAAAACATCAAGACTATTAACTATAAAACTTTATATTATGAAAATCATCAAAATTTCAATGTTGGCACTTACTTTAGGATTAATGTCCTTTTCTGCCATTGCTCCGGCCAAAGCCATTCTATCTGAAACAAAGATAGTTGCCAGTACTATTTTATGGAAAGCAGAAAGTATTGATGTGGGTCAAATTCCACAGAACAAACCGAAAGCTATAGATTTTGAATTTACAAATACAGGGAAAACTACAGTAATTATCACTAATGTTCACGGGTCTTGTGGGTGTACTGCAACTGATTACACTAAAACACCTATCCTTCCTGGAAAAACAGCAAAAGTTACTGCAACTTATAATGCAGCCAATAAAGGGGCATTTACCAAAACAGTTACTGTTACGACTAATGCCGAAACAACTCCAAAAGTACTGACTCTTAAAGGAATTGTTATTTAATAAAATAGGGTTAATTTGTAGTAAAGCACCAGATAAGTAATTGTCTGGTGTTTTTTTTTGCTTTGTAAAAGCAAATTTTTTATTGTCATTTGACATTTTAGTATCTTTTTGGAATGATATAAAAGAGTAGGTTTGCTATCAGTGTTTTTTATAAGTGCTTTTTAGAAGAGCTTTTATAAGTTTTTTATTTTGGGTCGTAATTATAAAGTTATCCTTCCTACTTTTAATTCATTAAAATGTATGGGGAGTTTTGTTTCACTATACCAATAGAATGAAACGGAATTTTTATAATTACCCCAAAATAATTTTGTTTACGTTAACCTTGTACAATGATGATTTTAAAAAAGAAATACCTTTTATTTTTACTGTTACTTTTTGCGTTTACTGTTAAGGCAAAAGAAAAAGAAAATTCCAATCCTCATTTTAGTTATTCGGGGAGAATAGAAAAACTGACTGATGACAAAGTAATTTTAGTAGGTTCAGCAGCATCCATTTCATTTAATTTCAAAGGGAATTCCTGTAGCATTGCCTTGCAAAGTGTTGATTCCTGGGAGCATCACAACTATGTTTCTCTGGAACTCGATGGCGAATATATTGGTCGGCTAAAAATTGAAAAAGGAGCACTACAATCTTATCCGATTACCGTTTCCAAAAAGAAAAAAACACATCATCTTAGGGTTTATAAAGCTACCGAAGCTTCGAATGGCGGTATTTTGTTTGGCGGAACCACTGCCAAGCTAACCAAATTTACTCCTGAAAACAAAAAAAGAATTGAACTGATTGGGGATTCAATTACCTGTGGCATGGGGAATGATTTAACAACAATTCCTTGTGGTGCCGGAGAATGGTTCGATCAGCATAATGCGTATTTGGCTTATGGACCGGTACTTTCCAGAGCGGTGAATGCTGATTTTGTTTTGAGCTCCGTTTCCGGAATCGGGATGTACCGAAACTGGAATGATGAACATAAAGAGGAATCTATCATGCCCGATGTGTATGAAAACCTGTATCTGAATACCACCAATACAAAGCGATATGATTTTGCTTTTCAGCCGGATATCGTGAGTATTTGTTTGGGAACGAATGATCTTTCAGAGGGGGACGGTAAAAAAGAAAGATTGCCTTTTAACGAAGAAAAATATGTTTCGAATTATATCAATTTTATAAAAACGGTTTACAAACACGCTCCCAATAGCAGAATTGTTTTGTTGAACAGTCCAATGGTTTCGGGTGATAGAAATGTAACTTTATTGCGTTGCCTGAAAAAGGTGATTCAGGCTTTTGAAAATGACTCGGAACACAAAGCTATCGCTTTATTCGAATTTCAACCGATGAGCCCTAAGGGGTGTGGCTATCATCCGGATATAGCCGATGACCAAATCATGGCTGACCAATTAACTCCTTTCTTTAAAAAAATGCTAGATGAAAAATAATATTATAATTGCGTTTGTCTTCTTTCTGATACTTTCTAATGTCGCTATTGCAAATGTTACGCTGCCGAATGTGTTTTCGGATAATATGGTTTTACAGCGCAATACAGAAGTTACGATTTGGGGTTGGGCCAATCCGCAGGAAGAAGTAATCATTACTCCAAGTTGGAATAATCAAGCATATAGAACCAAAGCCAGCAATCAGGCTAGATGGGAAGTTGTCATTCCCACACCAAAAGAAGGAGGACCATATACCATTGCAATAAAAGGATACAATGAAATCGTATTGAAGAATATTTTGATTGGAGAGGTTTGGATTTGTTCCGGACAATCCAATATGGAAATGTCTGCCAGTTGGGGAATTGAAAATGGAGATGAGGAGGTTAAAAATGCCACGAATCCCAACATCCGATTTTTTTCGATTCCGAAATTGACGGCTACAACACCTCAAAATGACCTGTCAGGAAACTGGACAGAATGCACGCCTGAAACGATGAAATATTTTAGTGCGGTGGGTTATTTTTTTGCCAAACGTTTACAGGAGGATTTGAAAAATGTACCTATCGGTTTGATTGGCTCGAATTGGGGTGGAACGCCAGCGGAAATTTGGATGTCGGAAGAAGTGATTCAGAAAGATGCTGTTTTATTGGAAGCAGCCAAAACCAGAAAAGAAGAGTCGTATGGACCCAACCAACCTGGACGCGCTTTTAATGCGATGGTTTCTCCATTGACCGGATTTAAAATTGCGGGAGCGTTATGGTATCAGGGAGAAAGTAATGTAGGGTCAACAGTTTATGACAAAACCCTTTCGGCTTTAATCACTTCATGGAGAAAAGCATGGAAGTATGATTTTCCGTTTTATTATGTTCAGATTGCACCTTATAAATATGGGGAAAACCATTTTGGAGGCGCCGTCATTCGCGATGCACAACGAAAAGTATTGCAAGAAGTCCCGAACACCGGAATGGCAATGACCAGCGATATTTCGCCTATTGATGATATCCATCCAAAAGATAAAAAATCCGTTGGAACCCGTTTGGCTAATTTGGCTTTGGTAAATACTTATAAAACCAATACTGCATTGGTAAACGGACCACTTTATAAAGGAATCACCATTGGAAAAAATAAAATAACAGTCACTTTTGATTGTGCTGAAGGCTTGTATTTTAAAGAAAAGAAAGCCGACTTATTTGAAGTCGCAGGAACCGATAATGTATTTTATAAAGCGACTGCTGTCATAAAAAATAATACGGTAATACTGCAGTCAAATCAGGTGAAAGCGCCTGTGAAAGTTCGTTACGCTTGGAAAAACACGGATCAATCGACACTTTTTAATAAAGCCAACTTGC
>RCUK01002412.1_pt1 | contig 9983 bp, 10 predicted proteins | sample 2166381 | NCBI WGS metagenome assembly RCUK01 (sample SAMN09932809, study PRJNA488358) | compost metagenome | isolation source: compost soil in an enriched community | place: Germany: Experimental Botanical Garden
GCAATGGACATAGCCTTCAATTTAACCGATGTAAGCGGTCCACGCTTATCCAATTCGCCGGGTTTAAAAAAGGCACAAGATTGGGCAGTTAAACAATTAACCGACTGGGGACTTAAAAACGCGCACCTCGAAGCCTGGGGAACTTTTGGTAAAGGCTGGCAAATCGATAAATATTATGCAGCTACCACACTTCCTTTCTACCATGCCATTATTGCCTCGCCAAAGGCGTGGACACCTGGCACAAACGGCCCGATTAAATCGGAAGTAATCCTTATTAAAGCCGATAGCGTTGCCGATTTAGTTAAATATAAAGGCAAACTGGCTGGTAAAATCATTATGATGGATCAGGGTGCACCTTTAACCAGTGGTACGAAAGCCGATTTTGCGCGCTATGCCGATTCTACTTTAGCACAAATGGCCGCTGCAAAACCACAGGCTGCAGGCCCACGACAACGCCCTGCTGGCGGCCCAATGGCCGATAGAATGGCACAAATGATGAAAATGCGTGAAGTACGTGCTGCCATAAATGCCATGCTGGTTGAAGAAAAGGTTGGTTTAATCTTAACTTATGCCCGTGGCGGACAAGGCACATTTTTTACCAGTAACGGCGCTTCTTATGCCCTTGATGCTAAACCGGTATCGCCTGAACTGGAAGTAGCAGCAGAAGATTTCTTACACATATTACGTCTGTTACGCGCGGGCAAGCCCGTAGAAGTTGAAGCTGACATTAAAACTTCATTCTATGATCAGGATCCACAGGGCTACAACGTAATTGCCGAGATACCGGGTACCGATAAAAAATTAAAAGATGAAGTGGTAATGATTGGCGGCCATTTCGATTCGTGGCATGCCGCAACTGGTGCTACCGATAATGCAGCTGGTTCTACCGTAATGATGGAAGCCATGCGCATTTTAAAAGCAATCGATTTTAAACCGAAACGCACTATCCGCATCGCCCTTTGGAGTTCAGAAGAGCAGGGTTTGTTTGGTTCGAGAGGTTATGTAGCCAAACATTTTGGCGATCCGAAAACAATGGTATTAACCCCCGATCAGAAAAAAATATCAGCCTATTACAATCTCGACAACGGAACCGGAAAAATACGCGGTATTTATTTACAGGGCAATGCAGGAGCTGGTCCGATTTTTCAAAGCTGGTTAACTCCGTTTAACGATTTGGGCGCAACCACCGTTACCATTAACAATACAGGCGGTACCGATCATCAGGCTTTTGATGCTGTTGGTATTCCGGGTTTTCAGTTTATCCAAGATCCTGCCGATTACAATACCCGCACACACCATAGCAATATGGATACTTACGATAGGCTGGTAGAAGACGACCTGAAACAAGCAGCTACGATTATTGCTTCTTTTGTTTATAACACCTCACAGCGCGAGGCACAAATTCCAAGAAAAGAACTTCCGGCACCACAACCAGCAAGACCATAAAAGCAAAAAATAGCATAAAACAAAAGCCTGCACATTTGACTTTAGCGATCAAATGGCAGGCTTTATTATTTATTGAGAGGTTGTTTATATCTTAGTCCTTAAAGGGACAATATTCTTTCTTTAAATGCCCATACAATCAATTGGTATGAATTTCTTAAATCGAGTTTCCTTACCATATTTCTTCTATGCGTATTAACAGTATGTTCGCTAATAAAAAGCATTTCGCCAATTTCTTTACTGCTGTAGCCCATTGATAACAGATGCACTATTTCAACTTCTCTTTCGCTTATCGCGCTATGATTTTCCTGAAGCAGGATATTATTTATCATTTTGAAAGAATTAAAGGTTTAATGAAATCATGATTTTACAATTTTCTAAATAGTTAAGTAACTTCTCCAAAACAGACTTATTTTAAAACAAGTCTAAAAACAGCATTTTAAGGATATGCAACTTCAGTATCTAGTAACAGCAATTCATTTGGCTATTATTGTAATACCAAAATTAGTGGTAGGCGACAATTGAATTATTGTGCAAAACGCCCTTATTAATAGGGTATTTTTACGGTATTGAGACAACAAAATACTCTTTTAAGGAATGTAGCTACCAAGCTGTTCATCGATCGCCAATAATGCACTGGCAAACACAGCTTGACCTCGAATTGTATGAGTATTTATACTGTTTTTAACTTTTTAAGGAACTCCTCCATCGCACATATCATCATTTGTTTATATTTGAAATATTAAACCAACAAATTTTATGATCAAAGACAAAGTAAGTAAAGACGGCACAGATAATACTGTTCCCGTAGAGATTGCCAAACAAATGACCGAAGCATTCCGTAAAAGCCAGAATGCAGAAAATGGTACCTACACCAAAGCAGCTTGGTATCCGGCCGCTCAAATGACTTCGTTAATTAAAAAAATGGCGGAACTGGATGGCGATGGCATCAGGATCTACTTTGGGCGGTATACCAGCGATATCATCAGCCAAATCAATAAACTCGAATATGGCGATAAAATTCCAGACAGCTATGTTGATATGAATACGGTATTACTGGTAATTACTAAAAATATTGATGGTAAAGCTGGAACAGATTACTTTGTAGAAAAAGGATATGCTTATAAATCTCATGATGGCAAGTTATGTGATACTCCACCGACTGATCCAGAAAACAGGGCCACAATATGCCCTCCTACCTGCGATGAGCGTAGCCCATTGTCTGAACCATAATAAATATGATAGCAAAAATTGCTGGAGAATTAGATTTACAGCAGGTATTAAAGCTGTGTACGCCAAAATTTAATACTTATCCCTATTATTTAAGTATGGCTTTTAGCCTGTACTTTTTATATAGGGATAAGACCAGGTTCTGGATAATTACCAACCTTTACCTGGTTCTTGTGGTGTTAACTCAAATTATAGCCCGGTATTCAGCCAAAACATATCATACCAATATAGGTGTATATAATGTATATATCCTATTAGAAATATCTTACATTACTTATGCGTTTTATGTTTTCCTCAGCCAGTATATCAAGATAAAAAACTGGCTGATTGGCATTTATATAGGCACAATGATAACTTATGCCATATTTGTTTATTTATATGGTTTAAATGTATACAATGCCTTTACCATAAGTTTAGCATCGGTAATTTTTGTTATTTATGGCTTAATGTATTTCTATCTGTTATTAAAAGATGAAAATTACATCGATTTAAGCAATCATCCTGCCTTTTGGTGGGTTGGCGGAACCCTGATTTTTTACTTCGGGAGTACCTTAGCCAATTTCTTTGATGACATTGCTCAACGTATTTATTTGGGAAGATATAATGCCCGCACTATCATTTACATAACACTTAACTTTTTTCTCTACGCCTTTTGGGCCTATTCATTTGTATGCAGAGCTCGACAACGGAAGTTATCTCATTAATATTATTGGCATCACTGGTATTTCTTTTGATGCCAATATTTTTATTGCTTTATATCAGATCGTATAACAAGCATAAAAAAAATCATTTTCTCGAGAAGCAGAACATGCAGCAGAAATTCGAAGCTGAAATGCTACAGGCTCGTGTGGAGGTGCAAGATCAAACCATGCAGAGCATTGCTACTGAATTGCATGATAATGTGGGTCAGCTGCTCAGCCTCACTACGCTTACCCTCAACTCGGTAAATTTATCCGATGAGGCTAAAGCCAAAAAGAAAATAGAAAATTCGCTCGAGCTGGTTAACAAATCCATTAAAGAACTGAGAGAACTGGCTAAACTTTTACATGGCGAACAACTGGTAGAAAACGGTATTGGTCATGCCATTGATCAGGAAATTAGCTGGCTAAGCAAGAGTGGAGCCTACACCATTAAGGTTAACAATACCCTATCTGATTCGGGTTACAGCTCACCAGATAAAGACCTGATTATCCTCCGTTTACTTCAGGAAATTATCAATAACATTATTAAGCATGCGCAGGCTACCCAGATACAGATTGATGCGCACCTTAAAGCTGGCACACTCAGCCTGATTGTACAAGAAAATGGTGTTGGTTTTAACCCCCATGAAATCAAAGCCAGGAAATCCGGAATGGGCCTCAATTCTATTTATAAAAGAATTGAGATGATCAATGGAAAATTAACACTAAATTCGGCACCAGGAGAGGGTACTTCAACTTCAATAGAAATCCCCTACCCTTAATTATATGCAGAACCCTAGTATCGCTATCGCTATCGTTGATGACCACACCCTTTTTCGCTCAGGGTTGGCCAGTTTATTGGAAGAATTTGATGAAATAGAAGTAAAGTTTGAGGCCGTAAACGGAATCGACCTTCAATCGAAAATTAATCATCATCCCGATGTTCAGCTGGTATTGATGGATATTAATATGCCGGTTATGGATGGTTTTGCAGCAACTAAATGGGTAAAAACCAATTTCCCAAAGGTACATGTACTTGCTCTGAGCATGCTCGAAGATGAAAAAGCAATTATTGGTATGCTTAAGGCGGGAGCTGGTGGCTATATGCTTAAAGAATCTACCCCATCCGATCTGTTTGCTGCCATTAAAGTAATTGTAGAAAAAGGTTTTTTTGTTAACGAGCTCGTATCGGGCAGGCTTTTGGTTGCATTGAAAGACACCAATGCCAAACCTATTTTTTCGGCCAGGGAGCTTACATTTCTCCAACATTGCAGTACCGAACTTACCTATAAGGAAATTGCCGATATCATGAACGTGAGCCCGCGAACGGTTGATAACTACCGCGAATCACTTTTTGCCAAGCTCAATATCAAATCGCGCACCGGACTGGTAGTATATGGCATAAAAAACAGCCTGATTAACATCTAACCAGAAGCAAACTACTACAAAAGCTTATTCTCCCGTCTAATTTCCAGCTTTTACTTTAGTAAGCTATCCAATCAGACTGCCCTTTATTTTTTTCTAATATTTATCAAATAAAATTTGGATAACTAACCAATTAGTTTTAACTTTAGTTTAAGCAAATTATTTTGCCTGTCCTTATTATTATTACCATGATGGAAATTAAAGATTTAACTAAAGCCGAAGAGCAGATTATGCAGGTTTTATGGCAACTGGAAAAAGCCTTCGTCAAAGAAGTAATTGATGAACTCCCACTTCCAAAGCCGGCTTACAACACCGTTTCAACCATTATCAGAATCCTTGAAACCAAAGGATTTATTGGTCATGAGGCATTCGGGAAAGCACATCAGTATTATCCCTTAGTGAGCAGAGAAGAGTATAAGCGCCATGCAACAGAAAAACTGCTGGGCAATTACTTCGAAAATTCGGTTGAGAGCATGTTCTCTTTCTTCGTTAAAGAAGAAAAGCTGGATTTAAGTGATGTTGATGAGATTTTAAAAATGATCAATAACATTAAACACAAGCCAAAATGAGTTTTGCCCACTACCTATTGCAGGTAAACCTATACTTGGTTGTTTTTTACGGTGTTTATAAACTGCTGCTGGATAAGGAAACCTATTTTACGCTAAATCGTATTTATCTGGTATCTGCCGGAGTGCTTTCTTTATGTATTCCATTCATTCGTTTAGAATGGCTTACCGAACATAAGGCCGCCCAGCAGGTTTATACTACAGTTAACTGGGAAGCCGTATTACAGCAAGCTACAGTAGTATCAGAGCGCACTAACGGCCTGATTTGGGCAAACGCCTTTGTTTATATCTATTGTGCGGGCATCCTGTTTTTCTTAGGTAGATTGGTATTTAACTTACTGGCGGTAAAAAAAATGCTGATACCGGGAAGAGCCGGAGTAGCTTTTTCTTTTTTCGGCAAAAAAATTATCGACCAGAACCTGCCTCAAATGGATGTAATTGATATCCATGAGCAGGCACACATTAAGCAATGGCATACCGTTGATATTTTGTTTTTTGAAATTTTAGGGATCATTACCTGGCTAAATCCAATTATATACCTCTATAAAAAGGCAATTAAAAATATACATGAGTTTTTGGCAGACGAGCTGGCAGCAGCATACCAGGGTGATAAAGCCGAATATGCGATGCTGCTGCTCAGCAAATCGTTCGGCATTTCGCCAAATGCATTAACCAACAATTTTCTAGACAAATCGCTAATCAAAAAAAGAATTTTCATGCTTCATAAAGAGCGGTCTAAAAAGATCGCCATTATGAAGTATGGAATTTTCATCCCTTTGTTTGCAATTCTTATCGTATTTTCTTCGGCAACGGTACGTAAAAACGAGAAGTTAATCTCCATTACCGATAACATCCGGTTAGAAAAGCCAATAGAAATGGTACAACAAATGGTTACTGAAGTGCCAACCGAAGCGCCGGCAGTACACAAAGTTTCTATTGAAGGTAAGACCAATGCCAACTGGAATGGTTTTTACCGGTTCTTGTCGCAAAACATTAAATATCCGGCATTTGCCAACAGTTACGAGGTACAGGGCAACGCCCAGGTTAAATTCAGCATCAAAAACGGCAGGATTGTAAATGTTTCTTCAAATGTTGAACTGGGAGCAGGTTGCGATGAGGAAGTAATGAAATCCATTTTATCGTACAAAGACTACAAAAAGATAGCTGATGGCAAATATGCACTTACCGTAAGTTTTAACATTCCCGAATCTTCAGAAGAGTTTAAAAACAAAACATTGCCTAAACCAGCTGGTTATACCAATCTGAATAAAGTTACGGTTGTTTCCTACCTACCCAACTTAACCGCGCAAGAGGGTAACCTCGAACCCGATCAGGATAAAAAGGTTTATGATTTTGTTTCGATAGAAAAACAACCTGAATTTCCGGGAGGGATAGCCAAATTTTACAAATATCTAAGTGGTGCGATTAAATATCCTGAACTGGCACAAGAAAGAAATGTACAGGGAAAAGTATTTTTATCGTTCGTGGTAGAAAAAAATGGTGCATTAAGCGATGTAATGATTACAAGGGGCTTAGGTAGCGGTACTGATGAAGAGGCCTTAAGGGTTATTAAAGCATCGCCCAAGTGGCATCCCGGTATTCAGAATGGCTTACCTGTGCGGGTAAAATACAACATTAATGTTAATTTTTCGCTGAGCGATGGCGAAGTAAAATCTGTTAAAACCCCACTAAGCATTAGAAACCGGAACGACATTAAATTTAACGGATTAGTAGTTTTGGATGGCGTAAAGCTTGCTGAAAACACTCCATTAAGCACTATAAACCCAAACAATATCGAATCTATTGAAGTATTAAAAGATCAGGCAGCTATTGATCTTTATGGTATGGCTGCTAAAGGTGGAGCAATACTCATTACTACCAAAGTATCAAAAAATAGCACTTTCAGAAAGCCTGAAATAAAAGAACTCAGCATCGATAAGAATGCTCCACTTTTCGAGTTCGGTAAAAAATTCTAACTTAAAACATAACCATTATGAAAAAAATAATCGTTTTTACCTTTGCAATGGGATTAGCCCTGGCAAGTTTTGCCCAAACAGAAGGTTCTAAAACCACAACCATTAAATTGCGTGGTAATTCGTCATATGGTACAGTAAAACCGTTAATTGTAATTGACGGCAATAAGCAATATAGCAGGGATATTAACCAGATCGGGCTGGAACCCGATAATATAGAATCTATAAGCATCCTTAAAGACAGCAGTGCGGTTTCGGTATACGGTGCTGATGGTATTGCCGGGGTAATAGAAATTAAAACAAAAAGCTCAACGCTGGGCAATAGCACTATTATTTCAAACGACAATCTGGATTCAAATCTGAAAGGAAAAATTTCTGGTCTCACCATTCGCCCTGGCATTGCACAGTCGGGCACCACTAATGAATCAGGCTTTTCTATTTCAAAACTTGGCATTAAACTAAAAAATGGTGCTTCATCTCCTTTGTATATCGTAGATGGCAAAGAAAAAGATAGTACCATGACTTTAGATCAGGACAATATTAAATCTATTGAGGTTTTAAAAGATGGAGCTGCCAAAAAGCTTTATGGCGACAAGGCGAATAACGGCGTAATTATTATTACAACTAAAAACGCAATCCCGCTTCAACAGAAGAATTAAACAATTAACCTTTTAATTAAAAAACCATGAGAAAGCTAATGATTTTAGCCCTAATGGGCTGTGCCATGTTTATTAATCAGGTAAAAGCACAAAACAAAGACGCTAAAGTATACGATTTTGTATCGGTACAAAAGCAACCGGCATATCCGGGCGGGATGCCTAAGTTTTACGAATATGTTAAAAAGGAAATAAAGTATCCTGAAATTGCCAAAAAGAACAAAACCCAAGGCCGTGTGTTCGTTTCGTTTGTAGTAGAAAAGGATGGCAAATTAACAGATATTGTAGTTTTACGGGGCCTAAGCCCGGAAACCAATGCAGAAGCCATACGGTTGTTTAAACAGTCGCCAAAATGGAACCCGGCAATGCAAAATGGAAAACCAGTACGTGTAAAGTACAACATGGCTATAAATTTCGACCTTGCCAAAGCTGGCAATAACAGGACAGCAAGCCTTCAGCAACCTGACACCAAAACGCCAGAATACGAGGGTGGACTAACTAATTTATATCGTTATCTGGCCAAAAACATTAAGTATCCTAAAGTGGCCAAAAAAAATAATGTGCAGGGCAAAGTTATGCTCTCATTCAATGTAGAAGAAGATGGTAGCCTATCCAATATAACAGTAATTAAAAGCCTGAGCAAAGAAACCGATAAAGAAGCGATCAGAGTAATGAAATCATCACCACGCTGGAATCCCGGGCTAGATAAAGGAATTCCTGTGCGAAGCAAATATGTAATGAACATCAATTTTACGCTTAGTTAATTAAATATTTTTGATATCAAATCTCCGGTTACTAAATGACCGGAGATTTTATTTTTTGCGTAACTGCTTCAAATATAAAAGCAGTATTAATTGAGGTTCCACGTGGCACAAAAACAAGAGTTCAGTAAAAATACACTTATGTTAACCTCTGGCCATACGCAGAAGCCAACAAATGTTATATTTGGGCATGAAAAAATATCTATTTACACTCCTCAGTCTTTTAACCCTTTTTTCTGCCCTGCACGCGCAGGAAGTAAATAAACCAGCCGTTATTTTAGATGGCACCTTATTGGTAAACGGGATGGATACCCTGCGTAAATTTAAAAAAGAAGACATTGAGTCTGTAACCATTTTAAAAGACAAAAATAAAACTGCCCTATTTGGAATTAATGATAACAATGGCCTGCTCCTTGTATTTACCAAGGCAAAACAAAACACCGCTGAAAGTATTGCCCTTAAAGAAAAGATAGCCAAGCTTAATATTGCAAATAAACCTGATATGGTAATGAAGGCAGGTGCTAAGGTTAAACCATCAAGAGATTCGATTGCCAGCGGAACATTCGATTTTGTTACCATAGAGAAACAGCCTGAATTTCCGGGCGGTTTAAAAGCTTTTTATCAGTATTTAAACGCTAATATCAAATACCCAAAAGAATCGGCAAGAAATAAGGTTCAGGGTAGGGTATTTCTTTCATTCATTGTAGAAAAAGACGGTGAGTTGAGCAACATAAAAATAATTCGCGGTGTTAGTGATGATATTAACGAGGAAGCGATAAGGGTAATTTCCGGTTCACCAAAATGGAATCCAGGTATTCAGTTTGGCGTACCAGTACGTGTAAAATATAACATCAACGTTAATTTCGCGCTTAACTAATCACCTTTCTTAATTCAAAAAACACAAAACCCCAGCAAAAATTGCCGGGGTTTTATGTTTTCTCTCCTGTCTCGGAGCAATAAATTTAGAAAAACTTTAATGTATATGCAAATAATACAGAATAAAATTTCCATTTAAGCAAAATTTTAATATGCATACATAAAATTATTATCAGTTTCGCAAACTTTTATTTTGTTCGTAAATTCTTGTCCTAACTTTCGATTTTAAGCTTTAGTGTTTCATATGTTTTCAATACTGGGCCTAAATGTTAAAATGATAGTTAATTACAGTTCAACAATGGCTCAAAAAATTACTGAAATTTATTTTAGCTTCATTTTCACAAATACCAATTTTATCATGTTTTTAACCGGT
>RCUK01002414.1_pt1 | contig 9974 bp, 7 predicted proteins | sample 2166381 | NCBI WGS metagenome assembly RCUK01 (sample SAMN09932809, study PRJNA488358) | compost metagenome | isolation source: compost soil in an enriched community | place: Germany: Experimental Botanical Garden
GAGTGCATCATATCCAAAAGGCTACTCTCGACCAGAAATTCTTCGGTGGCTTTATCAGGAAATAGAAGATTACTCTTCAAAAAATACAGGAATTGAAACTTTTCTTATAAAAGGTGCCGAGCCGATGGCTCAGAAAGGCGGTGCATATACTGAAAGAGTTGAGTGTGAAGCAATCATGTTTTTAGTGGCAGCACAACATGGTTTGACAGCAAACAGGAAGGTTAAGCAAACAATAGCTAAAGATCTTGGGCTTGCTGGACGCGCTAAAGCCCTTGAAGAAAATCTAGATACTTCTGTTATTACTAATTTTGAAAACTACTCAACCAAAGAGGCAGAGGCAATCTTAGTTGCATGGAGTGGTTTAAAATTATGACTGTTTCGTTTGATTTTAAAAAAAGGCTCGGTAGCGGCTATTTTGGTGAAGTATGGCATGCAATTGATACGGGGCTTAATGCAGAATGTGCTCTAAAATGCATCCCAAAAGATAAAGTTATAAATCAAGATAATTTTTTCCAAGAAGCTCAGGTATTAAAGGCTGCAGAGCATGCAAATATCGTCCAAGTAAAAGATACGGGTGAGTTATCTGATGGACGGATTTATGTAGCAATGGAATACCTTAAATATGGAAGCTTAGAGGATGAGGCTCGTGGGGGAATTATAAAGCTTAGTCGAGCACGTCAAATCATGATTGACTTGTTGAGAGGGTTACAGTACGCCCATTCACAAAAGATAGTACATCGTGATATAAAACCTGCCAATATTCTGATTGGAGATGCAAGAGAAGGAAAGCTTTCCGATTTTGGGTTGGCGCTGCCAGAGTTTTCTAAATTAAATCTATCTTCTGTTAAGCAATATCAATATATGCTTCATTTAGCTCCTGAGGTTGCAGCGTTTACGGATTATGATTTTCTGTCAGATATTTACTCTTGTGGAGTTACTTTTTATCGCTTAGTTAATGGCGATAGCTATCTGCCTTCTGTAACACCAAGTATGGCTAGAACAATGGCACAGTCAGGTCATTTTCCTGATAGAAATAAATACCGAGCATTTATACCAAAAAGCTTCCGCCAAGTTATAAATACTGCTTTGAATGTTGACTCATTAGCTAGATATCAGTCGGCTGAAGAGATGAGAAGAGCAATTGAACGTCTTGTTGCTTATATTGATTGGGAAGAGGATATTGTATCAGGAGGAATACGTTGGCGTGGTGAGAGTAACAGAGCTCATGAAGTTTTATTGTATGAAGATGTATCATCAAAAACTTGGGGGGTTGAGATAAAGAAAGGTCAAACCTACTCTTCTCTCCGTCGAGTAACTACTCAATGTAAGTCAGGAATGAAACATGCACAGGCATTTAATTTCGCATCAAAGATAATGCAAAATTATGTTACTGGAAAGACCTAGAATAAAACATTGATTGTAATAATACTCCTGGTTATTAATTGATAGCTTCTTTAATAAAAGACACCGGCCCAAGGCCAGTGTCTTTTTATTGAGCGCAAATCTTACGCCTGCGGCGGGGTACTTTCCGCATTGGAGAGTACGGCATCCATCTGGATCAGGGCGTCGGCGGGCAACTCGCTCACGCCGATAACGGTGCGGGCGGGCAGATAGCTCGGGAAGTATTTGGTGTAGATGGCGTTTACTGCGTCCAGATCCTCGATGTTCTTCAGCTGGATATTGACCTTGACGATATCGTCCATCACATGGCCGATGCTCTCGACGATGGTCTTGATATGGCCGAGGCACTGGGCGGTCTGCTCTTTGATGCAACCGGTCAGCACCTTGCCGGTGGCCATGTCGATCGGCAGCTGGCCGGCGATATGGTTGTAGTGGGAGAAGGCGACGCTCTGGCTATGGAGCGGGCTGCGTGGTGCCTGGTCGGTGTTGCGGGCACGGATCACCAGGTTGTGTCTGTCTTCCACCAGCTGGGGCGGGGTGCCGTCACCGTGGGAGATGACCGCATCCATCTGCACCCGGGCACCCAGCGGCAGGGCAGAGGCTACGATCAGGCTGCGGGCAGGCAGATAGGCGGCGGCGCGGGCGATGGCGGAGTCCGGGAAGAAGGTGCGGTAGACCTCGTCGACGGCGCCCTGATCCGCGAGGCTGGTCAGGTAGACGGTCACCTTGACGATGTCGTCAAAGGGCACATCTATGCTCTCCAGCACGTTTTTGATATTGCGCAGGCACTGGGCCGCCTGCTCCTGGATGCCACCGGCAACCAGCTGGCCGGTGGCGGCATCCACCGGCAACTGGGCGCCGATGTTGTTGTAGTGGGAGAAGGCGACGCTATGGGTCGAGAGGGGATCGGCCGGTGTCCGGCAGCTGTTTCGGGCGAGCTTGATAAGGGGGCAGGGGGCTTGCGGGAAGGTGCCTTCCCCGTTGGAGAGCAGGGCGTCCATCTGAATGGCGGCGCCAAGCGGCAGACCGGCCACCGCCAGCACGGTTCGGGTCGGCAGGTTGTGGGGGAAGAATTCGCGATAAACGGCGTTGACCGCCTCCAGATCCCCCATGTTCTTGAGGAAGAGGGTCACTTTCACCATGTCGTCCATGACGTGGCCGATGCTCTCGACTATGGCCTGGATATTGGTCAGGCACTGTCTGGCCTGCGCCTGGATATCGCCACTCACCAGCTTGCCTGTCCTGGGATCGACCGGCAGTTGGGCAGCAATATTGTTGTAGTGGGAGAAGGCCACGCTCTGGGTGTAGGGGCCCAGATCCTGGGGGGCATGGGGGGTATTTCTTGCAGCCTTGATGATGGTGCCACTCATAGGATATTCCTCTTCTTGCTATTCGTTGTTATCGCAGGGTATGGGCCACCCCATTCGATCGCGCTCCTCCATACCCGACAAGGCAGATCCGGTATGGCAATCGATGGCCCGTTGCCACGTATAGAAGGGCGTCGGGTCCTCGATGATCATTGTCAATCCGCGCCCGAGAGGGAGTGGATAAAGGAGGCTGGAACAGGGTGAAATATCTCAGACAGGGGGATTCTATGAGTGGCAAAGGGGGGAGGGCAAACCGGGATCTCGTTTTTATGCGTTGGCTCAACGCACTGAAATATAGTCCCGTTGCGATTCAATTCATAGAATAAATGCCCTGCTGATGGTGCAATCAGCCCCATTTTTCGGAGGATCAGCCTGAGACGGGGGCTCACTCCCGCCAGAGGGGGAGCCGGGCTGTGAACCATAGGTTAATCAGCGGTAACGCCGTGCAGTTAATTCAATTGTTCATGCATGGATATGTATTTTATGCACGGATGATGGGGCTGTTATGGCGATTGAAAATATGCTAGCCATGTTCGGCGAGAATATGAATGGCGATATGGCTGGCATATCATGCAATATATTTGCATGGGCAAGTCATACAGGCCATGAAATAGCGCCATGGCGCAATCTCTGGGGTGATTTTTTATCTGGCCTCATAGATCCCGAAGCATGCCATGGCCGCACCGCCACTACGCCTCTGGGCTGAGGCGGCAGATCCTGGGGCGAGACGCCCTGATTTGCGATCCGCATCTGGCTGGCGACGGGCCGGCGATGGAGCAAAGGAAGATGAAGATGGAGTACGGAAATATAGCTGCGGCTGAGATCCCCCTCGCCTTGTTGCTGGAGGCGGATCCCTCAGAGAAGCGGATAAGGTCATACCTCCCAGGGGCCTGGTGTTTTGCCGCCCGGGCCCAGGGCATCCTGGTCGGGGTCTGCGTCGTCAAGGCCCTGAGCCCGGGGACGGCCGAAATTTTCAATGTCGCCGTGAGGCCGGATCACCAGCGCCAGGGCATAGGCTCCGGTCTGCTGCGCTATGGGCTGGCCGAGCTTGCGGTCCGCGGCATCAGGCGGGTGGAGCTGGGTACGGGCACCTTTGGTTATCCGCTCACCTGTTATCAGCGCCTCGGTTTTAGGGTGGATGCCGTGGTGAAGGATCACTTTCTGCACCACTACCCCGACCCCATTTTCGAGAGCGGCATCCAGCACAAGGATATGCTGCGACTCTCTCTCACCCTTGAGGCTGGCGCTCGGGAGTGGGAGAGTGAGCGCTGACCACAGGGCGAGCCGCCCGACGCTAACCACGCCCGCCAGGGCAGGATGGAATCAATGAGAGTTGAAGCAGAGCAGCTGGAAGCCAAGGGTGTCGCAGCGCAGCAGACAGGACAGATAGAGCAGACAGGACAGATAGAGCAGATAGGACAGATAGAGCAGATAGGACAGATAGAGCAGATAGGACAGATAGAGCAGATAGTGCAGACGCAGCTGGATGCCTATAACAGCAAGGATGTGGCGGCCTGGCTGGCCACCTATGCCGATGATGCTGCCCAGTACAGCCTGGAGGGGGAGATCATCGCCCGGGACAAGGCGCAGATGGCGGCGAACATGGTCTCGCGCTTCGCAGAGCCGGATCTGCATGCGACCCTGCTCTCTCGCCACAGTTACGACAATGTGGTCATCGACCATGAGCGCGTCACCCGCAACTTCCCGGAGGGGCCGGGCACCATAGAGATGCTCTGCATCTACCTCATAGAGCAGGGCCTGATCGCCAGAGCCAGCTTCAAGCTGTTCAACAAGCGGCTCACCCCCCGCTGATCTGCCTTTGCCACCCCAATGCACAAATGCCGCCCAGGGGCGGCATTTGTTTGAGCACGTGATTGCTCAGGGGCTAATGGCGCAGGTATTCAGACGCTCAGGCGGGGTAGAGGGCGCCGAGCACGGCGGGGCGGCTGGCGCCGGTCACCGCAGGCAGGTTGCCGGGCTGGCGCGTCATAAAACGCTGTGCCAGCCAGGCAAAGGCCGCTCCTTCCACCCAGTCCGGGGCTAGCCCCAGTGCCGCCGTGCTTTCAAGGCGCCAGCGGGGCAGCAGGGTGGCGAGCTCCGCCAGCAGGGGGCCGTTGTGGGCGCCGCCGCCGCAGACGAAGAGCTCTGGCCTGGTTTGTGTCTCATCCACCGCAGGCAGCTGGCGGGCTATGCTGTGGCAGCTGAGCGCCTGCAGGGTGCGCTGCACATCCACCGGGGCGTATGCCGTGCCTGCCAGCTGGCCGTCGAGCCACTCCAGGGTAAACATCTCCCGCCCCGTGCTCTTGGGGGCGGTGGCGACGAAGTAGGGATGAGCCAGCAGTTTTTCGAGCAGCGCGGGCACAAGCTGGCCGCTGGCCGCCCATTGGCCATCGGCGTCGTAGCTGCCGCCCTGGGGATGATGGCGGCGATACCAGCCATCGAGCAGGGTGTTGGCGGGGCCGGTATCGAAGCCATAGACGCCGTCGGCGTGGCCCGGCAGCACAGAGATATTGGCGATGCCGCCGAGGTTCAGCACCACCCGAAGGGCATGGGATTTGGCAAAAATCGCCTGATGGAAGGCGGGCACCAGGGGCGCCCCCTGACCGCCGAGGGCCATGTCCAGGGTGCGAAAATCGGCAATCACATCGATACCCGTGAGGGCAGCCAGCAGGGCCGCATTGCCAATTTGCAGGGTAAAGCCGAGCTGGGGGCGGTGGCGCACTGTCTGGCCGTGGGAGCCGATGGCGCGGATATCCTTGGGCTCAAGACCCGCCTTGGCAAGCAGTGCCAGGGTGGCGGCGGCAAATTCCTGCGCCACTCGATTGTCGGCCACCCCCATGCGGTCTATCTCGTTCTCCCCCGGGGTGCAGAGGGCGTGGAGCTCGCGCGCCGTTGCCTCTGGCCAGGGGTGGCAGAGGGCATCCTCTACCCGAAGGGTTTCACCATCCATAGTGACCAGCACGGCATCGATCCCATCCATGCTGGTACCCGACATCAATCCGATATAGCGCTCGCTCATGGCCTCTCCTTGTTCACTTCGTTTCAGCTTCAGCTGTGCGGTCAGGCGCTACAGGCTGATGACTGACTAGCTGCCGTTGCTGTCCCGCTTGTTCTGGGCCAGTTGCAGATCCGTGCTGTCGAGCTTGGCCAGTTGCGGCCTGGCCTCGGCCTTGAAGCTGGCCAGCGCCCGCCCGGTGAGGGTCTCGGCCTGGGGCAGGGTGAGGGTGCGCGGGTTCTTGTGCACACCGCCCACCACGAATTCATAGTGCAGGTGCGGGCCTGTGACGCGGCCCGTGCCCCCCAGCAGGCCGATGGTCTGCCCCTGTTTCACCCGCTGGCCCTTGTTCACTGTGCGCTTGGAGAGGTGCAGGTACTTGGTCACAAAGTTGCCGGCGTGCTTGATGAAGACATAGTTGCCGTTGAACTGGTTGTAACCGGCGGCCACCACGCTGCCGCCACCCGCCGCCATGATGGGGGTGCCCACGGGGGCCACGTAGTCGATGCCGTTGTGGGGGCGCACCTTGCCGGTGACAGGGTGCAGGCGACGCGGATTGAAGTTGGAGCTGATGTATTTGAAGTTGACCGGGGCGCGCAGGAAGCTCTTGCGCATCGCCTTGCCTTCCGGGGTGTAGTAGTTGCCATCCTGGTTCAGCACGGCGCGATAGATGGCCCCCTGGTTGATGAACTCGGCGGCCAGGATGTCGCCGGAGGCCACCCGCTCGTCATCCTGATACTTGTCCTGATAGACCACCCGAAAGCTGTCCCCCGGCTGCAGGTCCTGGGCAAAATCGATGTCCCAGCCGAAGATGGCGGCCAAGTCCATGATCTGATCCTCCGTCATGCCCGCCTCGCTGGCGGCGCCCCAGAAGCTGGATCGGATCTCCCCCTTCGCCACCTGCTCGCGGGTGTCGAGCTCGAGGCGCACCGGTCTGGCCACGAAGCTGTCGTCCTTGCGGCTCACCTTGAGCGCCTGCTCCAGGCTGTGGGGGTAATAGAGGCTGTGCAGCTCGCCCTGTTCGGTGAGCTTGAAGGTGAGCTCCTGTCCCGGCTGCAGCATGCGCAGGGGATCGCTGCCGTCGAGCTGATCGATAAGATGCAGATCAGTGGTATTGAGCCCGATACGCTGGAAGATGACCCCCATGTTGTCGCCACGGCGCACCTTCACCTGCTTGGTGATGTAGCGCGGCTTGGGCGGGGTGAGGGGCTGCGCGGCCTCGAGTTCATCGGTCGCGGCGGCCGCGTCGGCGGGCTGGTGCAGGGCAAGTTCGTTGCCGTTGTCATCGACCCGGGTGGCGACGGCCTGTTCGCTTGGCCAGGCTGCCAGCATCATCACCAGTATGCTCAGAATAAGCACCATCTTGCGGTGCCAGGTAGGAAGAGAGTTGAAGGCGTGCCAAATGACCATGAGAAGCTGACGAAGTTGAACCCAGAAGAAGGTCGGAGTTTACCGCCTTTCCAATTGGCCTGCCATTCCAGTAATATGTCTGGCCCTGTGGAATCGTGATTGGAGAGTCAAAAAATGTCCCAGCTCGAGGTGGCGCTAGCCGAGATCAAGCGCGGAGCGGAAGAAATTCTGGTTGAAGAAGAACTTGTCGCCAAGTTGAAGGAAGGGCGCCCGCTGCGCATCAAGCTGGGGATGGACCCGACGGCTCCGGACATTCACCTGGGTCACACAGTGATCCTCAACAAGCTGAAGACCTTCCAGGATCTGGGCCACGAGATCATCCTGCTGATCGGCGACTTCACCGCCATGGTGGGCGACCCGTCCGGCAAGAACAGCACCCGCCCGCCGCTCTCCGAAGAGGCCATCAAGCACAACGCCCTCACCTATGCGGAGCAGGCGTTCAAGATCCTGGATCCCGCCAAGACCCGCATCGAGTACAACTCCAGCTGGCTGGGTGAGCTGGGCGCGACCGGCATGATCAAGCTGGCGGCCAAGCAGACAGTGGCCCGCATGATGGAGCGCGACGACTTCAAGAAGCGCTACAGCGGCGGCCAGTCCATCGCCATTCACGAATTCCTCTATCCGCTGCTGCAAGGCTATGACTCGGTCGCGCTGAAGGCGGACGTGGAGCTCGGCGGTACCGATCAGAAATTCAACCTGCTGATGGGCCGCGAGCTGCAAAAAGATGCCGGCATGGCCGCCCAGTGCGTGCTGATGATGCCGCTCTTGGTGGGTCTGGACGGCGTCAAGAAGATGTCCAAGTCCGCCGCCAACTACATAGGCGTGCACGATGCCCCGGGGGAGATGTTCGGCAAGATCATGTCCATCACCGACACCCTGATGTGGAACTACTACGAGCTGCTCTCCTCCCGCCCGCTGGCGGACATCGAAGGCTTCAAGGCCGGCATCGAAGCCGGTACCCTGAACCCGCGCGACGTGAAGATCTGGCTGGCGAAAGAGATCATCACCCGCTACCACGATGAAGCGGCGGCCGAAGCGGCCCACGAAGACTTCACCCAGCGCTTCTCCAAGAACGCCATCCCGGACGAGATGCCGGAAGTCGAACTGGCCCTGGAAGGGGACGGCCTGGCCATCGCCAACCTGCTCAAAGACGCCGGTCTGGTGGAGACCACCTCCGAGGCACTGCGGATGATCAAGCAGGGCGCGGTCAAGGTGGATGGTGACAAGCTGGACGATGGCAAGGCGCTGATCGCTGCCGGCACCGCCGTCTATCAGGTCGGCAAGCGCAAGTTTGCCCGGGTGACCGTCAAGTAAGCGCGCTCCCCTGATAGAAAGAAGGCCTCCATCTGGAGGCCTTTTTGTTGGCTAATTACCGCTGAGGGTTAGCCCTCTTTTTTCAGGAAGTTGCGATAGAGCATATAGAGGTGGGCCGAGCTCCAGCTGAAGTTGCTGGCCCCCTGCATGGCGCCGGTTTCCGGGTTGTAGTTCTCGCGGATGGGGCCGCTGCCCGCCAGCCCCTCGGCATTGGCAAACAGCTTGTTGACCAGCATCTGGGCGTCGTCGCGATAGCCGTAGTTCTCCAGCCCCTTCACCCCGAAGTAGAACTGATCCAGCCAGACCCGGCCGCGCCAGTAGATGTCGGGGTCATAGGCCGGGTTGGTCAGCGCCGCCGTGCCGAGCGGCACCTTGGTGTTGAACTCCTGGCTGCTCAGCATCACCTCGCGCACCCGCGCCGCCTTCTCCTTGTCGGCCACCTCGGCCCAGAGCGGGCTCCAGCCTTCCGGGCCACGGCCACGGGCGGTCAGCAACTTGCCGACGCAGCCGTTGGCGTCTGCCACATCGCCCTGGGCAATCTGGCGATCGTAATAGAAGCCGGAGGTCTCATCGAACAGGCAGCCGTTGATGTAGCCGGCGAGCTGGCTTGCCCCCTCGCGGTAGCGGCTTGCCTCGTCCGGCTTGCCGAGCAGATCTGCCATGTCCGCCAGGATGCGCTTCTCTTTCGCGAGGAAGGCGTTGAGCTCCACCGACTCCTGATCGATGGAGAAACCGATCAGCTCACCGCTATCCTGGTGGTTCTCGAAGAAGGCGACGTTCCAGTCCTGGCGGGCTTTGGCGATGTCGCCGCCATAGGCCTTGTCGGCGTAACGCTTGAGCTGATCCTGCTCGATGAAGCCGAAGCGGGCGGCGTTGTCCATGCCGGACTCCCAGCCGGCGCCGTGCTGGGCACCTATGTCCATCTCGTCGTAACCGCCTGTGCTCAGCACCTGCTGGTAGAGCGGCATGCCGGCGCAGCCGTACCAGCCATCCCCCTCGTCGGTGCAGCGCGCGAGATCCAGCACGGCGGGTACGCCGTTCCCATATCGCACCTTGAAGGTGATGTTGCCGAACTCGTCGTTGTGCTCGACGTGGCGGGTGGCACCGTACTCTATGATGCCGTTGCGGTTGTTGTCCCGCGCCCGATACCACCAGTCGTGATAGGCCTGGATCTTCGGATACATCTCGGCGATGAAGGCCTTGTCCTGGGTGGCGCTGTAGATCTCCCAGATGGCCCAGGCGGAGAGGGGCGGCTTGGTGTCCCGCTCGTTCCAGTTGCCGCCATCGCCGCCGCGATCGGCGAGCTTGTTGTAGAAGACGGCGTCGATCACCATGCCGGCGTCTTGCGGGCGCACCGGATCATTTGGCTGGACCTGGTAGTCATACATGGCGCGCACGTTGTTCTTGGCGACGTCGGGGTTGAAGTGAGCCATGGCATAGGCGTGCTTCCAGCTATCCCAGGCCCAGACGCCGTCGAACCAGCGGGC
>RCUK01002418.1_pt1 | contig 9963 bp, 8 predicted proteins | sample 2166381 | NCBI WGS metagenome assembly RCUK01 (sample SAMN09932809, study PRJNA488358) | compost metagenome | isolation source: compost soil in an enriched community | place: Germany: Experimental Botanical Garden
CCCTCTTCGCCTGGGCGGCGCGGCGCATGCCCCTGTCCAGCATGGGCTTCCTGCAGTTCCTGGCCCCGACCATCGTCTTCTTCATCGGCATGATGCAGGGCGAAGCCCTGGGGGCCCTGCGCATCGCCTCCTTCGCCTTCATCTGGCTGGGCGCCGCCGTCTTCGCCGTCGGGGCGGTGGTGAAGGTGCGCCGGTCCAGCCGCACCGCCGAGACCATCGTCGCGCCGGAACCCGGCCTGCTGGACGACCCCGCCGAGGACCGCATGGCGGCGCTGGACGACGAAACACGTCCTTCGCGTTGAGGTCGGACGTCGTTCCAGCCTAGAAAGGGCGATGATCCGCGCCCGCTCCCTCGCCGTCCTCGCCCGTTCCCTCGTCCTGTCCGTCGCCCTGGCGACCGGCTCGACCGCCTGCGCGCAGAGCGTCGGCGGGGATGAAGTGATCCGCACGGCCCGGAGCGAGGCGCCTGTGTCGCTCGCCCCGCCGGTCGTCGTCCCGACCACGGCCGAGACCTTCGACGCCGTCAGCAACACCCTGGACGCAGCGGCCGAGGCCTGGTCGTCGGGCGACGTCGAGGCCGTCATGGCCACCTATGTCGCCGACGAACCCCTGCTGGTCTTCCTCGGCGACACCCCGCTGAAGGGGCCGGACGCGGTGCGCTCAGCCCTTGCGGCCCGCGCCGCCCAGCCCGGCGGCCTCGGCCTGATGACCTATGAGTGGTTCGAGACCCTGCAGTTCGACGTCAACACCACCGTGGTCTCGGGCCGGGTGGTGATGCGCCGCGAGGGCAAGACCTCGCGCGGCCTGTTCACCCGCGTCCTGCGCCGCACCGAAAACGGCTGGCGCATCGTCCACGACCAGCTCGCCTGGGGCGCCGACGCCTGAGGCGCGGACCTTGCGCATGATGGGATGCGCCGATCTCAACGAATTCCAGCGATTGCGGGCTCTCAACACCGTTCAGCCCGCCCTGCCCTCGGCATAGGCCAGACTAGGGACGGTCTTTGACATCGTCCGTCCCGCCACAACACCCTCTCCCGATGGGAGAGGGCTTGAGCCTCGGAGAGCCGCAGGCGATCCGTCAGGCGAAAGGGTGAGGGTTCCCCGCATCAGTCGGCCTTGGCCGTAGCGCAAGAAATCTAGGCCGACAGGGCCTGTTATGTAGATCATCATCTCAAGGTGAGACGGCGGCTTACGCCGACTGAGAACTTAATCCCTCACCCTTTCGCCTTGCCAATCGCTTCGCTCTTGGAGGCTCAAGCCCTCTCCCATCGGGAGAGGGAAGGCCCCGCCCATTGCACCAATTGCACTGTTTTTTCGCTGCACGGTGCAACGCCCGCGCCCTACAGCGCGGCGTAGAGCGCCTCGACCAGCCTCAGCGCGCGCGGGTCGCCGATCAGGTGCGGCGACTGGCGCGTCATGACATAGGCCGCCGAAACGCGCGCGCCCGAATCGGCGAAGGCCATCGACCCACCCCAGCCGGTATGGCCGACAGTCTGCGGGTTGGGGCCGAAGACATTCAGACCCTCATTGCGCATGAAGCCCGCCGCCCAGTTCATGTGGAAGGGCACGACCTTGTCGAGGCCGCGGATGCGTTCGCGCGTGGCCTGCTCCAGGGCCTCGGCGGACAGCAGGGTCTGGCCGTCCAGCGTCCCGTCCATGGCGATGACCGACATCATCCGCGCCAGATCCTTCGCCGTCCCGTGCAGGTTGGCCGAAGGGATTTCCGCCATCCGCCACTCGGTCGAGCCGCGCCCGCCCGGCGCCGAGCCCCGGTCGAGGAAGGCGGCCTTCTTGATCGCGTCGATAGGGCCGAGGTCCGGCGCTGCGGCGGGCTTCCTCAGCTGGGCCACCCGCCCATGCTCGCTCTCGGGCAGGCCGATCCACAGGTCCAGATCGAAGGGCTGGGCGAAATCTTCGCGCAGGGCCGTCCCCATGCTGCGCCCGTCGACGATGCGGAACAGCTCGCCCGCCAGATAGCCGATGGTGATGGGGTGGTATCCCGACGCCGTACCCGGCGCCCACAGCGGCGTCTGGGCCGCCAGCCTGTCCAGCACCGCCTGGCGGTCGAACCAGATGGCCGGCTCGACCCCGTCGGAAAAGCCCGGCAGGCCCGACTGGTGGCTCATCAGCTGACCGACGGTCAGCGCGTCCTTGCCCTCGGCCCCAAAGGCCGGCCAGTGGTCGGCGACCCGGTCCTCATAGGACAGCAGCCCCTTGTCCACGCAGCGCGCGATCATCAGGGCCATGACCGCCTTGCCGGTCGAGAAGACCGGGACCAGCGTGTCCTCGGCGAACGGCTTGGTCCCCGCCAGATCGGCCGACCCGGCCCACAGGTCCACGGCGACCTCGCCGTCGATCGTGACAGAGAAGCGCGCCGCCAGCTCGTTCAGCCCCTCGGGCGCATCGACGAAGTTGGCGGCGAAGGCGTCCTTCACCGCGTTGAAACGGGTCGGGCAGAGGCCGTGGATTTCGGGCAAGTCGGTCATGGGCGGGGTCTAGCGCGTCAGGTCGTCGGGGTCACGGCTTGCGGGCGGCGGCCGAGGCGTTGCGCGCCGCCTCGAACTCGTCGCCGGGCTTCCAGGCCGGCCAGTCGCGCGAGTTGGCCAGGTCATAGCCAACCTCGTACAGCAGCTGCACATCGGCGGCGGCGGCGTCCATCTTCCACTCGGGCGTCCATTCGTCCGTAGGCTGATGATAGCGGTTGGCGACATAGTCGCGGCTGGCGGCGTTGTGGCCGGTGAAGCCGGCGGCGGCGAACAAAGCGGGCACGCCCTTCCTCGCCAGCGGGAAGTGGTCCGAGCGATAGAAGGCCCCGGCCTGGGGCGCCGGATCGGGGATCAGGCGGCGGCCTTCGCGGCCCGCCAGCACGGCCAGCCGGTCGTCCAGATCATTCTTGCCCGCGCCGATGACAACGATGTTCGGGTCGATCTCCGTGCCCGGCAGCAGGCTGTCCATATTGATGTTGGCCACCGTGGTCTCCAGCGGCCAGACCGGATTGGCGGCGTAGTATTCGGCCCCCAGCAGGCCGGTCTCCTCGGCGGCCCAGCTGACGAAGACGGTCGAGCGTTCCGGGCGCGGCCCCTCGGCGAACAGGCGGGCCAGTTCCAGCACCGCCGCCACGCCGGTCGCATTGTCCACGGCGCCGTTATAGATGTCGTCGCCGTTCTTGGGCGTGGCCCGGCCATAGGCGTCCCAGTGGGCGCCGAACATGACGGTCTCGTCCGGGTGGGTCGTGCCCGGCAGGCGGGCGATGACGTTGCGCGTCTCGACCCGGTCGGCGGTCTGGCCGAAGTCGATGGACATGGTCACCCCGTCGAGCGCCACGGGGCGGAAGTCGGGCGTGCGCGCCTGGGCCTTCAGCGCCGCGAAGTCGAGGCCGGCGTCCTGGAACAGCTTCTCGGCGACCGCGCTCTGAATCCACCCTTGGGCGGCGACCCTCTCCTTGTCCGGATCGGCGCGGACGATGTCGAACTTGGGCGCGGTCGAGGAGTTCTCCAGCGTCGACCAGGGATAGCCCGCGCCCGGCGTGTCGTGGATGACCAGGACGCCCGCCGCCCCGTGGGCCGCCGCGACCTGGAACTTGTAGGTCCAGCGGCCGTAGAAGGTCATGGCCTGATTATCGAACTTGCCCGCGACCGGATGGCCTTCCGGCGCGCCGAAGTCGGGGTCGTTGACCAGGACCAGCATGATCTTGCCGCGCAGATCGACGCCCTTGTAGTCGTCCCAGCCGCGCTCGGGCGCATCGACGCCGTAGCCGACGAAGACCAGAGGGGCGTCGGTCAGGGTCACGTGGTCCACGGGCCGGTCGGACGAGACGATGACGTCCGTAGCGCGCTGCAGGGCCGTGGTCTGGCCGTTTGAGGCGACGCTGATGGTCGCCGGGCCGTCCTGCTTGGTGCGGCTGACCTGGGCCACCTGAACCCAGGCCCCGTCAGGCCCCCCGGGCTCGAGGCCAAGGGCCTGAAACTGAGCCGACAGCCACTCGACGGTCTTGTCCTCGCCGGGCGTCACCGGGGCGCGACCCTCGAACTCGTCCGAGGCCAGAACGCGCGTCGCCTCGCTGAGCCGAACAGGATCGACCCGGCCGAGCGGTGTCGTTTGGGCCAGCGCTGAGGTCGTGGTCATCAGGACGGCGATCAGGCCGAAGGCGGCGGAACGGGACATCGACATGAAGCGCACTCGATCAGCTAGGGAGGCGGACACGCTGCCCCCTCGCGCCCCGCCTGTCGACCCCTGCCTTTGGTCGGTCAGCGCGCCTGGAGCCAGTCCGTCACGCCGCTCGCGGCCACGACGCCGGAAGCGAACGAAGCCTGCAGCAGATAGCCGCCGGTCGGCGCCTCCCAGTCCAGCATCTCGCCCGCCACGAAGACGCCGGGCCTAGCCTTGAGCATCAGGCGCTCGTCCACAGCGTCCAGCGCCACGCCCCCGGCCGAGGAGATGGCGCGGGTCAGGCCCTGCACCCCGGTCAAGGTCAGGGTCACGCTCTTGATGCGCGCCGCCAGCGGCCCGGGCTCGGTCGGCAGCGGCCCGCCTTCGCGCAGCAGGGCGATGGCGACGGGATCCAAGTGGACGATCTTGCGCAACCAGTTGGACAGGCTCTCCTTGCCGCGCGGCTTGAGCAGTTTCTGGGTCAGGGCGGGGCGGCTGATATCCGGCCGCAGGTCCAGCGTTAGCTCGGCCGAACCGTCGCGTTCGATGGCGTCGCGCAGGCCGGCCGACAGGGCGTAGATCGCCCCGCCCTCAATCCCATAGGCGGCGATCATGGCCTCGCCGCGCACGGTGCGCCCGGCGTGGGTGATGGCGACGCCCTTGACCGGCTGGCCGGCGAAGCGGTCGCGCAGCAGGGGCGACCAGGCGACGTCAAAGCCGACGTTGGAGGGGCGGAAGGGGGCGACGGCGACGCCTGCTTCCTCCAGTCCCGAAACCCAGGACGCGTCGGAGCCCAGCCTGGCCCAGCTGGCGCCGCCCAGGGCCAGGACCACGGCCTCGGGTCGCTCGATCCGCTCGCCTTCGGGCGTGTCGAAACTCAGAGCGCCGTCCTTCCACCCGGTCCAGTGCGAGCGGGTGCGGATCACGACGCCCAGGCTCTCCAGCCGACCCAGCCAAGCTCGCAGCAGCGGCGAGGCCTTCATCGCCTTCGGAAACACCCGGCCCGAGGAGCCGACAAAGGTCGCCTGCCCCAGACCCTCGACCCAGGCGGTCAGGTCGGCGGGCGAGAAGGCGTCGAGCCAGCCGCTGATCCGCGCCCGCGCCGGGGCGTTGTAGCGGTCCAGAAAGGCTTCCAGCGGCTCCGAATGGGTCAGGTTCAGCCCGCCGCGCCCGGCCATCAGGAACTTGCGCGCGACCGAGGGCATCCGCTCATGCACCGTGACGCGCAGCCCCGCCTGGGCCAGACGTTCGGCGGCCATCAGCCCGGCGGGGCCGGCGCCGATTACGGCGACAGTCGGAGATGTGGAGGAAGGCGCGTCGGTCATCACGCCTTCCTAGACCGGAACGTCCGCGAACGGCATACGCTCTGTCCTCATGAGCGTCGCCTTCACCCGAGAAGAAGATCTGGAAGCCACGGCCGCCGACCTGGTGGACCGTCCGATCTCGCCCCACCCCAACCATGTCACGCCCGAGGGCCTGGCCCAGATCGAAGCCGAGCTGGCCGCGGCCCGGGCGGCCTACACGAAGGCCCAGACCCAGGGCTCGATCGAGGCGGACCGCACCGCCATGGCCCGGGCGACGCGCGATCTGCGCTACTGGGCGGCGCGGCGGGCGTCGGCGCAGCTGCTGGAGACGACGCCGGACGGCCGGGCGCGGTTCGGCGGCTCGGTCACCATCGAGCGCGAAGACGGCCGCACCCAGACCTGGCGCATCGTCGGCGAGGACGAAGCCGATCCGGCCAAGGGCAGCGTCAGCCACGTCTCGCCCCTGGCCCGCGCCCTGATGGGCAAGCGGGTCGGCGACGAGGCAAGCGTGGCCGGCCAGTCGGTCGAGATCGTCGCCGTCGACTAAGACGCGGCGGCTTAGAAGCCGCCGGTCCCCTTCTCTTTCGCTACCGGCTGGAAGTCCCGCACGAAGCGTTCCAGCAGACGGACGCTGAAGCCTGCAGAGCCGGCCGGCTTGACGTCGCTGGCGGCGCCATAGGCCATGTTGGCGATGTCCAGATGCGCCCAGGGCGTTTCCGGCCGGGCGAAGTAGCCGATGAAGTGGGCGCCGGTCCCTGCGCCGGCGCCGCCCTCGCCCGAGTTCTTGATGTCGGCGATGGGGGTGCTGGTCGCGCCGACATAGGAGGGGTGCAGCGGCAGGCGCCACAGGCGCTCGCCGGTGGCGTCGCCCGCCGTCTTCAACTGGTCGGCCAGGGCGTCGTGACGGCTGAACAGGCCGGCGTAGTCATTGCCCAGCGCCCCGCCGACCGAGCCGGTCAGGGTGGCCACGTCGACGATGGCGGCGGGGTTCAGGCGCGTGTCGGCCCAGACCACGGCGTCGGCCAGAACCAGACGGCCCTCGGCGTCGGTCGAGATGACCTCGATGGTCTTGCCGTTCATGGCGGTCAGGACGTCGCCGGGACGGATGGCGTTCCCGTCGGGCATGTTCTCGGCCAAGGCCGCGACGGCGGCCACGTCCACCGGCGCGCCGGCCTTGGCCAGGGCCAGGACGGCGCCGACGACGCTGGCGGCGCCGGACATGTCCATCTTCATATTGCCCATGTTGGCGCCCGGCTTGATCGAGATGCCGCCGGAATCGAAGGTGATGCCCTTGCCCAGAAGGGCGACGGGGCCAGCGTCCGGGGCGCCCTGACCGCGATAGCGCACCGCCAGCAGGCGCGGCGGGCGCGCGGAGCCCTGGCCGACACCCAGCAGCGAGCCCATGCCGAGGCGCTGCATGGCGGGCACGTCCAGCACCTCGATCTCGACGCCGGGCACGCCGGCGAAGGCGGCGCGGGCGCGCTCGACGAAGCTCTCGGGGTAGATGACGTTGGCGGGTTCGTTGGAGATGTCGCGGGTCCAGGCCATGGCCTCGACCAGGGCCGCGCCGCGACGCCAGGCAGCTTGAGCGGCGGGAGCGTCGTCGGCGACCAGGGTCACGCCGCCGGGCGCAGCCGCGTCGCGACCCGTGGTGCGGTGCAGGTCGGAGCGGTACTGGCCGAGGCCGAGGCCGGTCGCCAGTTCGGCGGCGCTGTCGGCGGACAGGCCGCTGGTCAGGACGGTCATCGCGCCCGGCTGGGCGATCAGGGCGCGGCCGGCGACGATGCCGGCGGTCTGAACCTCGGCGGCCTTGGCGTCCGTCGGCAGGCCGATGATCAGGATGCGGTCCCAGCCGCCGACGCCGTGCAGGCTCAGGGTCTGGCGGGCCTTGTAGTCGAAGCGGGCGGCGGTCAGGGCGGCGACGACGGCCTCGCGCACGGCAGGCGTCAGGGCGGCGCCGCGCGTCGCCAGATCGGCCTCTGCGCCCAGCGGCAGGACCAGGGCGCCCGAGGCCTGGCCCGGCGTGGCGGCGAAGGTCACGGCGCGCTGCACGGCGGGGGCCGCGCGGGGCGTCAGAGATGCGGGCGCTTCAGCAGCCGTGGCGCGACGTGATTGCGCCTCGGCGGGCGCGGCGACGGTCAGGCTGACCGCAACCAGAGCAGCGGCGGCGGCGAAGGTCGGGAAATTCTTGGTGCGGCGCATCGGTCGGAGCCCCCTCGGTGTCGATGAAGGGGTCTTTATGGCCAAGGTCGCCGGAGCGGCGCAAACCGTTCCGGCGACGGAGCACCGATCCGCGACGCCGTGTCGCGCCTGATCAGGCGGCGGCGCGGCGGGGGCGCAGTCGCGGCGCGGGGGCGGCGACGGGCTTGATCGCTGCGGGCGCGGCCGGCTTGCGGGCGTCCAGCAGGGCGCCGATCCAGCCCCACGCGGGTTCCTTATGAGTGCGGTGAATGTCTTCCATCGGTCGCCCTCCTTTCGTGTGAGCGGAATATGCGGTTGACGCGGGGCGTTCACAAACGAGACGATGGGGCTCATGCATAAGGCTTGCTTATGGTTGACGTCCTTTCCCGCATTCCTGTCGACGCCCTGAGGGTGTTCGAGACCGCCGCGCGGCTGCTCAGCTTCACCCGCGCCGCCGAGGCCCTGGGCATGAGCCAGGCGGCGGTCAGCTGGCGCATCCGCGACCTGGAGCAGAGGCTGGACCGGGCCCTGTTCGTGCGCGGCGTGCGGCAGGTGTCGCTGACGCCCGAGGGCGAGCGGCTGGCCACGGCCTCGATCGAGGCCATGACCCTGTTGCGGCGCGCCGTGGCCGACGTGGTCGAGGCCGATCAGGGCGTGCTGGCCATCACCACGCTTCAGACCCTGGCGACCCAGTGGCTGGCGACGCGGCTGGGGTCGTTCCAGCTCGACAACCCCGATCTGGCGGTGCGGGTGGACACCAGTCCGACCCTGTCCATGCTGGGCGCCGACGGGCTGGACGTGGCCCTGCGCTTCGGTTCGGGCCAGTGGGCGGGGCTGGAGAGCCGCTTTCTGATGCCCGCCGTCTTCACCCCCCTGTGCACCCCGGCCATGCGCGCCCGGCTGGACCTGCAGACCCCCGTCGACCTGAAGCGCGCCCATCTGGTCGGCGAGCCCCGCGAATGGGCCGCCTGGTTCGCCGCCGCCGAGGTCTCGCCCGCCGACACGGCCCCGCCGCCGCGTCTGACCGCGGACAACCAGGCGATGGAGGTGGCCGCCGCCCTCGGCGATCAGGGCGTGGCCCTGGGCTCGCCTATTCTCTATGCGCGCGAGCTGGAGCGCGGCCTACTGGTCCGCCCCTTCGAGCAGACGGTCGCCCTGGCCGAGGGCTACTGGATCTGCTACCCGCCCGCCCGCCGCCTGACCCCCAAGATCGCCCGCTTCCGCGACTGGCTGCTGGACACCGCCCGATCCGACCCGGCGGTGGTCGAGGGCGCGCGGCTGGCCGGGCGCGAGGTCGGGGAGGTGGGGTCCTGATCCTTCTTCCCTTGCGGGAGAAGGAACGCGCTTGCCCGCCTCGCGAAGCCGCGGGCGGTGGAGGGCTGGGCGGGGCGCCGGGCCTTCGCCCGGAGTGGATGTAGGTTTACCGTTTCGACGAAGGACGACGCCCCGCGCGAAGAGTTGGACATGAGCTCGGGGCAGGCGCCGTTGTTTACGGCTACTCCCGGCGCCCATGACGGGCAGGCCGCGCGACGACGCGGTCCTGGAACGGTCCGAGTAACCCCCTCGACCCTGACCGAGACCTCTATGGCGGACGGGTCGAACGCCCCGTCGCTAGGCCCCAGCGGCTCCATGCATGGAGTGCGGCTCATCCTTGGTGGTCTACCGCGCTTGCGCGCGACTTGAGACCATCGAAGACAGACCACGATTGGAGGAGACGCGTTCACGCCGCCTCGCCTCTCACTCCTGAACCGCCCGCCTGATCCGTCGCCGCCTTCCGCTGGGTGCTCCCTTGCCCGGCGCGCGCGATGGAGGGCCAGCAGTCCGACAAGGACCCCGTTCTCTCCGCTCCCGCCGCCGCTTCGGTTCGCCGGCCAAGCGAGCCCTCCCTTGCGACGGGACGAGGGAAGGATGGGGGATGCTGGGACTGCGGCGAGGTGATGGGGGCGAAAGGCGGGCAATCCCGCTAGTTTTCAGGGATTGGTATGTCTTGGTGTGAAGGCTGCCGCCTTAACTCGCTCATCCCGGCGAAGGCCGGGATCCAGATCATATGGCGAAGAGGCTGACTGTCAGAAGCGGGATTGCGCCCTCTGAAACGGGCGGCGCGTCTTACAATCTGGATCCCGGCCTTCGCCGGGATGAGCGGATTTTGGGATGTGCATAGAAAAAGGGCGGGACCTTTCGATCCCGCCCTTCCTTGGTTCTAGCGTCGGTCAGCTTGAACTTAGAAGTCCATGCCGCCCATGCCGCCCATTCCGCCCATGTCGGGGGCGCCGCCGCCGCCCTTCTTGGGGGCGTCAGCGATGGCGGCTTCCGTCGTGATCATGATGCC
>RCUK01002423.1_pt1 | contig 9946 bp, 8 predicted proteins | sample 2166381 | NCBI WGS metagenome assembly RCUK01 (sample SAMN09932809, study PRJNA488358) | compost metagenome | isolation source: compost soil in an enriched community | place: Germany: Experimental Botanical Garden
TACAAAACGATCCCAATCATGTGATTATAGATTTCAAAGAAAGCCGTGTCGCTGATATGTCGGCCATAGAAGCCTTAAATAATCTAACGAAGAAATACAGTCAGGAAAATAAAAAGATAGAATTACAGCATTTAAGCGCAGACTGCAGGCAATTGCTTAAAAATGCCGATGCCGTTATAAATGTTAATGTAATTGAAGATCCGACGTATAAAGTGGTTTCCTGAGTTGCCACGAATGCCACGAATCTCCACGAATGGTTTGCGAGAAAATGTTGCCACAGATTAAAGGATTAAATGGATTATAATCTGGGAGAATCATTTTAATCTGTGGCAAAAATTAGTGTGCATTTGTGCAATTGCTTCGCCTATTCGCTATCGCTCGGGTCGTGGCTAAAAAAAAGTTGACCACAAATTACACAAATTACCACAAATGCTTTGCGTGAAAAAAGGTTGCCACAAATTACACGAATATCCGCGAATGCTTTGCGCAATCTTTGGAAAAAATTAGTGTGAATTTGTGTAATTTGTGGTTAAAAAAGTTTGCCACTAATTGCACGAATTTTCAAGAATGGTTTGCGAGAAAATGTTGCCACAGATTAAAGGATTAAATAGATTATAATCTGTGAAAATCATTTTAATCTGTGGCAAAAAAAATTGTAGAAATTTGTGAAATTCGTGGCGAACCTTTATTTTCTATAGATCGGTTTGTATATGATGCACTGCCTTGTGTCTTTGCAATGAATTATCTAATTTTCTAATTGCCAGATTATCTCATTGTTTTTATTTGATTTTCGTAACTTTGTCAAATGAAGCTAACAGAAACCTTAGAAGATTTTTATACCATTAAAATAAACGGAATGCCCGAGAATCTTAAAAAGGGAATCGGTCATTTTAATGTTTTTAAATTGGATGATTATATCGGGAGTACTTGTAATCCATTGCCTTATACGCGAAAAGACTTTTATAAAATAAGTTTGATTATCGGCAAAAACAAAGTGCATTATGCTGATAAAGTCGTTGCGATTGAAGATCAGGCTTTGTTTTTTGCGAATCCACAAATTCCGTATAGCTGGGAACATATTGATGAAAACCAAACGGGTTTTTTCTGCATTTTTACCGAAGCTTTTTTTAGTCAGTTTGGGAATTTAAAAGAATATCCTTTATTTCAGCCCGGCGGAAATCCTATTGTTTCAGTCTCAATGGAATTGGCGGAATCCTTAAAAGTGGTTTTTTTAAAAATGTTGGAAGAAATCAATTCTGATTACGCTTTTAAATATGATGTACTACGAAATCTGGTTTTCGAAATTGTTCATTTAGCTTTAAAGACACAAACGGTAACTACTTCATTATACAGTAAGTCGAATGCGACGATCCGGGTTTCTTCTTTGTTTTTAGAATTATTAGAAAGACAATTTCCTATTGAATCAATATCGCAACAAATTAATTTTCGTTCCCCTTCAGAATTCGCAAGTCAGTTAAATGTACATGTAAATCATTTAAATAAAGCGTTGAAAGAAAGCACCGGAAAAACAACTTCGCAAATCATTTCTGAAAGAATTGTTCAGGAAGCCATGATTTTACTCAAACAAACCAATTGGAATATTAATGAAATTGCCTGGTGTTTGGGCTTCGAAGAATTGTCTCATTTTATCAATTTCTTTAAGAAAAATGTTCATGTTTCGCCAAAAACCTATCGCGTAACCGAAATTGTTTGATTTTCGTAACTTCTCGTTTGATTAATTTAAGTTTCTGTAAGCACTTCGCTGATACCTTTGTACCATAATTAAATGTAAAAATTGAAATCATGGAAAATAACAAAGTTTGGTTTATCACAGGTGCGTCAAAAGGACTTGGATTAGAATTAGCAAAAAAATTATTGGCTGAAGGTTATAAAGTAGCCGCAACTTCAAGAAGTGAAGAATCGTTGGTTAAAGCATTAGGAAATCCATCAGAAAAATTCCTTCCTTTAGAAATGGATTTGACAAATGAGCAAAGTGTCAAAAATGCAATTGAAGTAGCAGTAAGTCATTTTAAAACAATCGACGTTTTAGTAAACAATGCAGGTTATGGTTTGCTGGGAGCACTGGAAGAATTAACAGATGCAGAATCCAGAAAAAACTACGAGGTAAATGTTTTCGGATTATTAAATGTAATCAGAAATACAATGCCTTATATGCGCGCTAACCGATCAGGGCATATTTTTAATATTTCTTCTGTTGGGGGATATTATGGAGAATTTCCGGGTTGGGGAATTTACTGCTCTACAAAATTTGCAGTTGCGGGTTTAACAGAATCTTTGGCAGCTGAGGTAAAAGAATTTGGAGTGAATGTAACGTTGGTTTATCCGGGCTATTTTAGAACCGATTTCTTAAAAGACAGTTCTTTATTGTTGCCACAAAATCCAATTGCAGCATACAAGGAAGTTAGAGCGTCTGAAGATGCGCATAAAGGCAGTATTAATGAAAATCAGCCAGGAGATCCTGAAAAATTAGCTGTAGCATTAATCAATATGAGTCAGGAAGAAAATCCTGCCCTGCATTTGTTTTTAGGACAGGATGCTTACGATATGGCAAACCAAAAGATTGCAAGCGTTCAGAGTCAATTAGAGCAATGGAAAGCCGTTTCCGTTTCGACTGGGTTCTAATGAGTTAATGAGTTAATGTGGCAATGTGTCAATTAGATAATTAGATAATTCTATAGATTGCGAATAGCATTATCTAATTATCTAATTGGCACATTTTCTAATTAAGCATATTTTCAACTTCACTAAACTTACCGTCGACTTCTTCTATTTTTAATCCCAGGATATACGCTATTAAAGGATAGACCGAAACGTTCTGAAAAGTTCCAACTTCTTTATTTACTTTAAATGCAGGTCCTTTTGCGTAGAAAATAGCGTGCATATCTTTTTCCTTATTGTCGTAACCGTGCGTTCCACCTTTTATATTTTGTGTTTTGCTGCTTACCAAACTGTATCCTTTTTTGGCTTCAATAACAAAATCATGCACACGCGGATTTGTTCCGTAATGCAAACGCTTCGGAATTTCGGCTGATCTCCAGAATTTAATATGAGGTACTTTTTTTAAAGCTTTTGCGATAGAATCCTGAAAACCTCGTTTTGCCTGTAAACTCATAATTGGGTTAATTACTTCTTTATAGCCTAACCATTCGGGTTTTAGATAATCTAAAACGGCTACTTTTTTATCATTACTGATGTCGGCCATTCCGTGATCTGAAACAATGATTAAATTGATTTGTTTTCCGATAGCCAATTGATCTAGTTTGGATGATAGTTGTCCCATAACGGAATCCATTTTGTGAACCATTTTTTCGTTTTCAGGCGAAAGCGGACCAAAGTTATGCCCCGTGTGATCCGGCTCATCAAAATATAACGTAATTAAATGAGGGCGCTGTTTCTCTGGAAGCTGTAGCCATTTTATAACGGTGTCAATTCTGTTTCCGTACGGAATCTTATTATCGTAATTTTTGTAAATACCAGGTCTTTTTTGATCCGTATCTGATCCCGGCCAGAAAAACGAAGCGGTTTTTACGCCCTGTTGTTCGGCGACATTCCAAATCGGATTTCCGCCATAAAATCTTGAATCATTTTTGGCTTTTGTAGACAATGAAAAAGATTCATTTAGTGCAGCGTCATAAAATACATTATTGATAATCCCATGATGATCCGGATAAAGTCCGGTCACGATCGCATAATGATTCGGGAACGTTTTACTCGGATAAGAAGGTCGCATTGATTTGGCGTGCATGCCTTCTTTTGCTATTTTGTTGAGGTTTTGAAGTTTAAAATGTTTCGCATAATCCCAGCGAAATCCATCCATAGAAACCAAAACAACATAAGCGTCTTTACTGGATTGTGAATAGGAAAAAGTGGTAAGAAGTAAAAAAGTAAAGGATAAGAGTTGAGTGATGAATTTTCTCATTGTGCAATTTTAATAGAACCGCAAAGATATCCATAACGAATTTTTTAATGAAAAAGAGAATGTTAAACTAAATGAAAGTTTTACCACAAATTTTTAAGCACCAGTGGCTAGGAAAATTAATTAGCGGTAATTTGTGGAAATTCGTGCAATTAGTGGCAAAAAAATCTTTTTAATCTGCGAAATCTGTGGCAAAAAACAAAAAAAAACGCTAAACAGAAATTTCTGTTTAGCGTTTTAAGTTTTAAGAAAAGAACGATTACATCATTCCTGGCATACCGCCACCCATTGGCATTCCGCCAGCGCTTTCTTCTTTAATATCAATTAATGCACATTCTGTAGTAAGGATCATTCCAGAAACAGATGCAGCATTTTCTAATGCAACACGAGTTACTTTTTTAGGATCGATAATTCCAGCTTTAAGCATGTCTACGTATTCGTCAGTTTTTGCATTGTATCCAAAATCGCCAGAACCTTCAGCAACTTTAGCTACAACAACAGAACCTTCAAGACCAGCGTTTTCAACGATAGTTCTTAATGGAGCTTCAACAGCACGAGAAACAATTTGGATTCCCGTTGCTTCATCAGCGTTGTCCGCTTTTAAGTCAGCTAAAGCAAGTTTAGCTCTTAATAAAGCTACACCACCACCAGCAACGATTCCTTCTTCTACAGCAGCGCGAGTTGCGTGTAAAGCGTCATCAACTCTGTCTTTTTTCTCTTTCATTTCAACTTCAGAAGCAGCACCAACGTAAAGAACAGCAACACCTCCAGCTAATTTAGCCAAACGCTCTTGCAATTTTTCTTTATCATAATCAGATGTTGTAGTTTCCATCTGACCTTTAATTTGGTTCACACGGTTTTTGATAATATCAGCTTCACCAGCACCGCTTACGATAGTTGTATTGTCTTTATCGATAGAAACTCTTTTTGCGTTTCCTAACATTTCGATAGTTGTATTTTCAAGAGTATAACCTCTTTCTTCAGAAATTACAGTTCCACCAGTTAAGATTGCGATATCTTCTAACATTGCTTTTCTTCTGTCTCCAAAACCTGGAGCTTTTACAGCAGCAATTTTAAGAGCACCTCTTAATTTGTTTACTACCAAAGTAGAAAGAGCTTCTCCGTCAACATCTTCAGCAATAATCAATAATGGTTTTCCTGATTGAGCAACTGGCTCTAAAACTGGAAGTAATTCTTTTAAAGAAGATACTTTTTTGTCGTATAATAAGATGTATGGAGAGTCTAATTCAACTTCCATTTTCTCTGGATTTGTTACGAAGTAAGGAGAAAGATATCCTCTGTCAAACTGCATACCTTCAACAACATCCACGAAAGTGTCCGTTCCTTTAGCTTCTTCAACAGTAATAACACCTTCTTTACCAACTTTAGCAAAAGCAGTAGCAATTAGTTCACCAATTACTTCGTCATTATTTGCAGAGATAGAAGCAATTTGTTTGATTTTATCAGAATCACTTCCAACCACTTTAGCTTGTTTCGCTAAGTCAGCAACGATAGCTTCAACCGCTTTGTCGATACCACGTTTTAAGTCCATTGGATTTGCACCTGCAGCAACGTTTTTCAAACCTTCTTTAACGATTGCCTGAGCTAAAACTGTAGCAGTTGTAGTTCCGTCACCCGCTAAATCATTAGTTTTAGAAGCCACTTCTTTAACCATTTGTGCGCCCATGTTTTCTAATGGGTCTTTTAATTCGATTTCTTTTGCAACAGAAACACCATCTTTAGTAACGGTTGGTCCACCAAATGATTTTCCGATAATTACGTTACGACCTTTTGGTCCAAGAGTTACTTTTACAGCATTTGCTAATGCATCAACACCACGTTTTAATCCGTCACGTGCTTCAATATCAAATTTTATATCTTTTGCCATTTTAATTTTTGTTTAAAGTTTGATTTTGTTTCAAGTTAAATGAAGTTTTTAATTCTTAATACTTCGTACTTAATACAATTTTTTTAGATAATCGCTAAAATATCATCCTCGCGCATGATTAGATAATCAGTGCCTTCCAGTTTTAACTCGGTTCCTGCATATTTACCGTAAAGAACAGTGTCTCCAACTTTTACAGTCATAGTGTGATCTTTGGTTCCGTTTCCTACTGCAACTACAGTTCCTTTTTGTGGTTTCTCTTTGGCAGTATCTGGAATAAAAATACCTGAGGCAGTTTTAGTTTCAGCTGCAACAGGCTCGATAAGTACGCGGTCTGAAAGCGGTTTAATGTTTAAAGCCATGATTTTATATTATTATAAGTTATACGTTTTTTTCTGTTCTATAAACTTTCAGAAATTGTGCCATGCTAGAAAAACTGACATTATTTCTTAAAAAAAATGCCAGCTTTGACAGGCTGGCATTAGATTTTATATAGAGCTTCTATTATTTAGCTGGTGCTGGAGTTGCAGGAGCTGGTGTAGTTCCTTGCGCTGGAGCTGCAGGCGTATTTACAGGAGCTTCAGTTTTGTCAATGATTTTAGATTCAGTATCGCTTAAAGATCCAGAGAAACTTAAACTTGAAAGCAAAATTAGCACAATTAAAACAGTAGCTAAAGTCCAAGTACTTTTATCTAAAAAGTCAGTTGTTTTTTGTACTCCACCTAACATCTGCGTTCCGCTGATAGTAGAAGACAATCCGCCTCCTTTAGGGTTTTGTACCATGATAACTACGATCAATAGAAAACAAACTATTGTGATTAAAACTAAAAAAATTGAAAATGTGCTCATTGCTTAATTATTATTGTTATTTTGTTGTAAAATCTTAATATCCGAAATACGGTCTGCAAAGAAACTAATTTTTTCTGGATATTTCAAAATTAATATTTCATATGCTTGTATGGCTTTTGTATATTTTTTTTGTTCCAAATATACTCTGGCCAAAGTTTCTGTCATTAGGTAAGAATTCTCTTCATTATTACTGTCCAATTGTACCGCAGGGACTATTGCAGTTTGTTTTATTGGAGAAATTTTTGGGTTTGCTTCAATAAATTTATTGATTATTTCTGCTTTTTTCTTTTTCTCTTCGTCAATTGTTTCAGGTTCAGCTACCTTTTTGATTGTATTTTCGACTTTCTCAATTGCTTCTGTTTCTTCATACGCCTCTTTGCTACGATCAATAGGTTCTGTTTTAGCTAATTGAAGCCATTCCTGAAACGAATGTTTTTCATTAACAGAAAAATCCAAAGGTTTTCCGATTTCCAGATTTTCTTCTGCTGTTTTTACGGTTTCTGAAACCTCAATTTCTTTTGGTTCCTCAACCGCTTTTGGTTCTTCAACTACAGGCACTTCTTCAAAAACAACTGTCGAAACTTCTTGTAGCGAATTGTATGTTGATTCTTCAATTGGCTCCACTCTTACATCCGGAATTTCTTCCTCCACAACTTCATCAAAGAAAGTTGGAGTTGGGCCCTTTATAATAGGTGTCGATTCCACAATTGGAGTCGTTTCAATAACAGGACTATCATCAACAGTTGAAGTTACTTCTTCAAAAGAATCTAGGCCTGGTTGTTCTATTATCAGCTCAATTGGGTTTTCTTCAACTTCTACGGGTTCTTCAAAAGTAACGGTTGCTGCTTCTTTAAAAGAATCTAAAATAACCTGTTCCGTAACTGAATCAATTGGTCTTTCTTCAATTTTTGGTTCTTCTTCAAATTTAGTTGTTATAACTTCTTCAAAAGAATCTAAAGTTGGTATGATTGTATCAATCGGTTTATATTCAATTTTTACAGGCTCTTCAAAAGTAATATCTGTCGCTTCTGTAAAAGAATCTAAAGTCGGTTGTTCGATAACCGTATCAATTGGGGTTTCTTCGACTTTTACAGGTTCTTCAAAAGTAACGTTTGCCGCTTCTGTAAAAGAGTCTAAAGTCGGTTGTTCGATAACGGTATCAATTGGGTTTTCTTCAACTACAGGTTCTTCAAAAGTAACAGTTGTTGGTTCTGTAAAAGAATTTAAAACAGGTTGCCCGATAACTGTATCAATTGGCTTTTCTTCTGTTTTTACAGGTTCTTCAAAAGTAACGCCCGTAGCTTCCTTAATAGAATTTAAAATAGACCGCTCGATTGGATCAACGCGAACTTCTGCCAGTTTCTTCTTTTCTTCCGCTAAGACAATCTCGCTGTCAAAAACAGTAATATTTAAAAGGTCCTTAAGTTTTTGATCATAATATTCACCCTGAATCGCCGTAAAGGCTTCCGAAGTAATAAAATCAAATAAAACCGAACGATCAGTAGTATGAGCCGCTGTAACTTTTAAAGCATAATTATACTTAAAACTATTTTGATTGTAAAGTCCTTTTAATCGCAATGCGCGTGCACTTTGAAAATACGGAAATTCATTCAAAACATTGCCTAATGCTTCCGCCTGCTTTTCTGTAATAGCATCGGGTTTGTTCATTAAGTATGTATAATCAGTTACATTCATTATTTATAGTTTAATCGTTTATTGGTTTATCTGTTTAATCGGGAATTTGTTTAATCAATTTAACGATTAACCGATTAAAGAAATAAACAGTTTCTTACCATTTGGCTAATGACTCATTGAAAATATCCTGAGTGATTCTTTCAAAAATAGTTGTAATCGCTGCGTTTAAAACAGATCCTGTTGGTAAAGATGTTCCGGGAAAGTCATAATAAAATTCAAATGGTTTCTCGAAATCATCTGTTTCTTTTTTTCTATTCGTAAATCTGACATTTACACGAATCGTCAAACGGTTTTGTGCCGCCTGCTGATCTGCAGTTGCCGTCATGGGTGTAATTCTGTAATCTACAATTTCCCCTTCGTACGTTAAATCACCACTGTTGCTCACCAGGTTTAGGTTGGTTTGATTCATAATCAAATCCTGCAATGCCAATGTAAATTGTCTGTCGATTCCAGGCTCAATTAAATCAGCGTTGTTCTGAAAAAAGTTAACCTGAAAAGTTTTGGCATCAATTGGTCCTGTTCCTGTAAAGTTGTAAACGCTGCAGCCGCTGAAAGTTGTTGCAATTAACAGAATTAAAATATATTTTAAGTTTTTCATTTCTAATTTTAAGAGTTCAAAGATATTCTTTTTGATTTAAAAACATTTTGCGTCTTTGTGTCTTTGTGTCAAAAACTACAAATCGAATTGTTTAATTTTTCTATATAAAGTTCTCTCCGAAATTCCCAATTCATCAGCCGCCGCTTTTCGTTTTCCTTTATTTTTTTCTAATGATTTTTTAATCATTTCGATTTCTTTTTGTTCTAAACGCAGAATTTCTTCTTCTTCAATGGTTTCGGCATCTAAATAATTATTATCATCCTGGATGCGATAACTATCTTCGCGCGTTGCCGGTGTCATTACAGCCGTTCTTGGTTCTTCTTCAAAATCAATTTCACTGTCGTTTTCCTGAGAACCGTATATTTTCTGGATCAAATTCGGATTAATATCTTGCACTTTAGATGAGCCGTTTTTCATCAATTCTAAAGTGAGTTTTTTCAAATCATTCAAATCGCTTTTCATGTCAAAAAGCACTTTGTATAAAATGTCTCTCTCCGTACTAAAATCATCTTTTTTCTTATCACTAATTACAGAAGGTAAATTACTTCCTTCGGTTGGTAAATAAGATCGTAAAGTAGCAAGTGTAATATCGCGATTCGTTTCCAAAACAGATATTTGCTCCGCTACATTTCGCAACTGACGAATATTACCATTCCATCTGAATTTTTGCAAAAGTTGCACCGCGTCATCGTCCAATTTCAACGGGGGCATTTTGTATTTGTGAGCAAAATCGGCCACAAATTTTCGGAACAGCAAATGAATGTCCTCGTTTCTTTCTCGCAAAGGTGGTAAAGTGATTTCGACTGTTGTCAAACGATAGTACAAATCCTCACGGAATTTTCCTTTTTCGATTGCATTGAATAAATTCACGTTGGTTGCCGCAACAATTCGAACATTTGTTTTTTGAACCTGAGAAGAACCTACTTTTATAAATTCTCCATTTTCTAAAACACGAAGCAAACGAACCTGAGTAGTTAAAGGC
>RCUK01002426.1_pt1 | contig 9943 bp, 9 predicted proteins | sample 2166381 | NCBI WGS metagenome assembly RCUK01 (sample SAMN09932809, study PRJNA488358) | compost metagenome | isolation source: compost soil in an enriched community | place: Germany: Experimental Botanical Garden
GCTTCGGTGTCAGAAGCTCGAAAGCGTCGACTGCAGGAAAGGCCGAGCGGGAGGCGCGCGGAAAGATCCCGAAGACGAACTTGTAACCCTGATTGAAGATCGCGTCCGCACCGCCCCCGGCCTGCACCATGGGCCGCCTCGCGCGCTCGGTGATGGCCGTCATTGGCAGCACGATGGGGCTCGAGTAGGAGCCGAGGAAGAACTGGATGCCGTCATCGATCTGCCGCTGCAGAAGGCTAGTAGCCCGTTGGGGGTCGGAGGCATCGTCGACCATCTTGATCTCAATGCGATAGCGGCGATTGCCCACTTGCAGGCCACCGGCGACTTCGTTGACGTACTTTGCGACCGTCTGGTAAGCGCTGTGGACGTTCTGCCCGACCTCTGCCCAGCGGCCGCTGAATGGGATGGTTCCGCCCAGTGTGATCGCCGGCATCGACTGCGCGCGAGCGCTTCGGCTGAACGATGCGATGGCAGCCGCTCCTGCAACGCCGCCAAGCAGTTCAAGGGATCTGCGTCGATTGACTTTTGTCTCCATGGTGCATGCCTCTTCTTACGCAAGTTGATGTTCGATCTCGAGTGGACCCAACGTGAAATCAGCTTACTTCAGTCCTCAACCAAATCGCAAGTGAAAAATTTCAAGTAAACGCACACGATATCCCCGTTGACATATGAAACGCCGACGATTACTGTGGGGTTCAAACCTTCAACGAGATTGCAGATTGGAGCAAAGTGGCAAGCAGGAAAGAAGCGAACGACAAACGAGGATCGACGCAATCCTCGAGGGAGACCGAGGATCAGGGTGACCCGTTTCTTACGTCTGGTGAGAGCGGTTTCGGTCGCGATCACCTGCGTGCGGTCGGGCAGCGCATCAGGCAGCTGCGTGAAGCAAGGAACTGGTCTTTGAAAGATCTGGCGGCCAAGAGCGGTGTGAGCGTTGCAGCGATCCAGAAGATCGAGTCCGGCATGGCCAACACCAGCCTTCTGACGGTTTTTTCGCTGTGCGAGGCACTCGAGGAGTCGATGGACCGGCTCGTCCAGACCTCGCTGCGCGAGGCGCGGATCACGAAGTCCGTGCATGTCGCGATTCCGCGCAAACCCGCCAACGGCATCGACCTGACCGGCGAACTCGCGCAGGCGCATCTGCGTGCGCGCGTGGTCGTGCTGGGGCCGGAGGAGAGCAGGACTTTTCCTGCCCGCCCCGACAGCAGCCCGATGTTCGCGTATGTCATGGAAGGCAAGGTGAAGCTGGCTTTCGCCGACGGCGAAACCGTGGCCATGGAGACCGGCGATGTGATGCATCTCAGCCTGCCGGAACACATGACGTGGATCAACCCAGCCAAGAAGGGCGCGCAGTTGCTGTGCATCACCGATACACGCAAGTACCCGGAGCTTGCTGCGAAAGGGGAGTTCGATTGAAAGCCAAAGTGAAACCTGCGGGCAAGTCGCCTGCGCAGGAAAAGTCCTCGAGCATCGACATCGTCAAGGTCGGTGAGCGCATCAAGGAATTGCGCGCGGCCAAAGGCTTGACGATAGACCGCCTGGCAACCCTTTCAGGCGTGCCAGGCAGCAGCATCAGCAAGATCGAGAACGGACAGTTGCGGCCAAGCCTCGTGCATGCGATCAACCTCGCCTCGGCCCTCCAGGAGAACCTGGCGTTTCTCGTGGGCCGCTATCGCGACAAGCCGAAGCCCCGTGCGCTGGTCAGAGCGGCCGAGCGCGACATGATCAATTATCCGGAGATGGGACTTGCTCTGCAGGACCTGAGCGGGCAGTTCGTGCCCGGAATTCTCGAGGCGCGTCTGGGCGTGCTGTCGCAGGGCGCGCTCTCCGGCAACGATCCGATGACGCACGGTGGCGAAGAGCTCTGCTATGTGATCGACGGTGCCATCCGCTACCGGATCGACAACGAACCCATCGACCTGCTTCCACGCGAGTTTCTTCAGTTCAAGTGCGACGTTCCCCACTCCTGGGAGAACACGCACGAGGGGGAAACGCGTGTGCTGTGGCTTTTCTCCGATGGGCTTTCCTTCTAGGAGTGCGTGCACATGAGTTTCGAATCGAGCGCGGGGATCGAAATCCCCTTGTATCGGCCCGGCAGTCTGGCGGACGCCTTGGGCCTGTTGCAGGCAAACCCCGACGCCCGTCCCCTAGGTGGCGGGCAGACACTCGTTTCCATGCTGTCGTTGGGCTATGCGCAACCGAGCGCCATCGTCGCGCTGGGGGATGTCGCCGAGCTGCGAGGCATCCGCCGCCTGGACGATGGGAGCGTGCGCATCGGCGCCATGACGACACATGCCGAACTGGCCGCATGCCGAAGCTTTGTCGGAGGGCAGGCGCTTCTGGCAAGCACGGCTTCGCAGATCGCCGATCCCGCGATCCGGAACTTTGGAACGATCGGCGGCGCGTGCGCACATGGGGACTCCGTTGCCGATTGGCCGCCGGCGCTCGTTGCAGCCGATGCGCGAATGCTGGTTGACGGACCGAATGGCGTTCGCGAAATCAGGGCTCGCGACTTCTTCGTGAACCTGCTGACAACGGCGCTCGAGCCTGCGGAGTTGCTGACGGCCGTCGTGGTTCCGGCAATCGCCGGTCGTGGCCGCTATCGCAAGCTGGCCCGGGTCGAGGGCGATTTCGCCACGGTGTCGGTGGCGGCCACTGCGGCCTCCGACGGCGGTATTTGCAAATCGCTGGCGATCGCCATAGGTGCTTGCGGCCCACGTCCTGTGCGCGTTGCACAAGCGGAAGCTCTGCTGATCGGGTGCCCCGTCGACGAAGAGCTGGCCATCCGGGCCGGGCAGTTGCTGGCCGACGCCATCGACCCGATCAGCGACGTGCGCGCAAGCGCTGCGTACAGGAAGCGCGTGCTGCCGCGGCTCGTGGCGCAAACCATTCTGGAGGTATTGGCATGACACACGAGGTTCTCCTGAGCGTGAATGGCGAGCCGAGACCGGCACGGGCCTGCGCGGCCACCACGCTGTTGCACGTGCTGCGCGAGCAACTTCATCTCACCGGTACGAAGTGCGGTTGCGGCTACGGTGTTTGCGGTGCCTGCACGGTGCTGATCGATGGCAAACCGGCGCGCAGTTGCCTGACACTCGCCGCCCTGTGCGAGGGACAGTCGATCACCACGATCGAGGGGGTGTCGGCCAGCGGCGAACTGGACCTGGTCCAGAAGTCGATGCTTGAATGCGGGGCGGTCCAGTGCGGCTTCTGCACGCCGGGCATCGTGATCACGGCAAAGGCGCTGCTCAAGGAAAATCCACGGCCGACACGGGAGGAGATTCGCGGCGCGCTGGCTGGCAACATCTGTCGCTGCTCGGGCTACGTCGCCATCGTCGATGCCATCTCTGCCGCTGCGGAGGCGTCTCGATGAGTCAGTACGCCACCATCGGCAAATCCGTTCCGCGTCTCGAAGGCGCCGAGAAGGTCGCCGGCGGTGCGATCTATGTCGACGACATCTCGCGCGCGGGGATGTTGCATGGCGCCTACCTGCTGTCGCCTTACCCGCATGCACGCATCGTCAGGATCGACATCTCGGGCGCGTCGAGCCTGCCAGGCGTCCGATGCGTCCTGACCGGCGCCGACTTTCCTCGGCTGTACGGGGCGTTCGTCAAGGACGAGGACGTGCTCGCGAGGCACCATGTGCGCTATGTGGGCGAGCCGGTCGCTGCGGTCGCGGCTGTCGATCTGGCCACGGCGCGGCGGGCCATCGAGCTCATCGAGGTGGAGTACGAGGAGCTTCCGCCGCTGCTGACGCCGGAAGATTCGTTGGCCGAAGGTGCTCCCGCCATTCACGAAGAGTTTTCCGCCTATTTGCGGCGCTTCAAAGGGCTGCTGCCGGTGAACGTCTGTGCCCAGACCACGATGGCTGAGGGTGATATCGAGCATGGCTTCGCGCGCGCCGAGGTGATCGTCGAGGCCACCTATGAAACACCCGCGCAGGTGCACTGCTACATGGAGCCGTGCGGTGCGGTGGCGGAGGTCGACGATGCCGGCAGGATCGTGATCTGGTCGCCTTGCCAGGCGGTGCACCGCGTGCAGGCGACGACAGCCGAGATCCTCGGTGTGCCGATGTCGAAGGTTCGCGTGATCCTGACCCGCGTCGGCGGCGCGTTCGGCGGCAAGACCGATACGACCGTGCAACCTGTGGCGGCACTGATGGCTTTGCGCACGCGCAAGCCCGTCAAGCTTGTGCTGTCGCGCACCGACGATTTCATGATGATGCGCACGCGCCATCCCGCCAGGATCTGGATGCGTACTGGCGCCATGCGCGATGGCACGCTGGTCGCGCGCCAGGCCCGGCTCGTCCTCGACGGCGGCGCCTATGCCGAAGACAGCTCGGCCGTCCTCGGCTTTGCCATGATGATGGCGCGCGGGCCGTACCGGATCGCGAACGTGCTGGTGGAAGGGCAGGTGGCCTACACGAACAGGCTGCGTGCCGCCGGCTTTCGGGGCTACGGCAATCCCCAGATCACGTTCGCGGGCGAGTCACAGATGGACGAACTCGCTGACAAGCTCGGGATGGACCCGCTCGATCTTCGGCTGCGCAATGCCATGGTCACGGGGGATGCAGGTTTCGGAGGACAGACGGCCGACGCCTGCGGCCTGATCGAGTGCCTCGAACGCGTGCGCGCCGCCAGCGCGTGGGACAAGCGCCAGCCTCGCGCAGAAGCCCGGCCGGGCCACCGGCGGGGCTTCGGCATCGCGAGTGTCATGCACACCTGCGCCATCCTGTCGACGAGCGCCATCGTACGCGTGCTCGAAGACGGAACGATCACGCTGAGCGTGGGCGCCGTCGATCTCGGCCAGGGGTCGGATACCGCCCTGGCGCAGATGTGCGCCGAAGCGCTGCAGGTTCCCCTGGAGCGTGTGAACTTCGCCCCGCCGGACACCGACGGATCGCCCTACAACTGGGCGACCGGCGGTTCTCGCGTGACCTACATGGTCGGCCGTGCGGTGGCACAGGCTGCATACGACGCACGCGACAAGATGTTCGAGCATGCCAGCGCAATGCTCGAATGTAGTGCCTGCGATCTGGAGTTGCGGCCCGACGGCCGCATCGGCGTGCTCGGTGTCCCGGGCGCGGAGGTTTCCTTCCACGCCGTCAGTCAGCATGCCCATTGGCAGGTCGGCGGTCCGATTCACGGGACCTCGACGGTCATGTTCGAAGGCACCAGCTTCGATCCGAAGCGAACAACGGTGTCGGGCAACAGCCTGGGCAATGTGGGGGTCTTCGTGTTTGGGGCCCAAGTAGCCGAGGTGGAGGTCGATGAGGTGACTGGTGAAACGCGCGTGTTGAACTTCTGGGCAGCGCACGATGTCGGGCGTGCCATCAATACGGGCGGTGTTCGCGGACAGATCACGGGGGGCGTGGCCCAGGGCATCGGGTACGCGCTGTATGAAGATCTCGTCTTCGACGACGGGCGCCCCGCGAACCCGACCTTCATGGACTACAAGGTGCCCGGAGCGCATGAGCTTCCCGACATCGAAGCCATCATCGTCGAGAACCCCGAGCCGAGTCATCCCTTCGGCGTGAAGGGGGTCGGCGAGCCACCCATAGTTGGCGTCGCTCCCGCCATTGCGAATGCGATCGCAAATGCTTGCGGCGCTCGCGTGCGCTGCCTGCCCATGACGCCCGAGCGCGTCCTCGATGCGATGGATGGGCAAGGCGCCTGAGGCTGACTTCCGGCGGGCCGCCAGAGGCGGGTCGCCGTTTCCTTGCAAGAAAACAATCCGGAGACATACACCATGGACATGACTGGTTCCCAGACTCTGCCTGTCACGCAGCAGATCGCATGGGATGCACTGAATGACGCCGACATGCTGAAGACGTCGATACCCGGCTGCGACGAGCTAATTCGCACGAGCGACACCGAGTTCTCGGCTGTAGTGAATGCGGCGCTGGGTCCGGTGAAGGCTCGCTTCAAGGCGAAGCTGTCGCTGTGCGATGTCGATGCGCCCAATGCGTACACCATCCGCTTCGACGGGCAGGGCGGCGTGGCCGGATTCGGAAAGGGCGAGGCCAAGGTGACGCTCTCGCCCGAAGGGCCGCTGACGCGGCTCGACTATTCCGCGAAGGCCAGCGTCGGCGGGAAGCTTGCACAGATCGGTTCGCGGCTGGTGGACTCGGCCGCAAGGAAACTGGCCGAAGAATTCTTCACGAAGTTCACCGCCGAGTTGGCGAGCCGTCATCCGACAGCTGAGGCGGCTTCTCACCCCGAGCTGGCGACAGTCTGCGAGTCGCAGGACCGTGTGGAGCCCGGTACACCCTCGTCCTCATGGTGGCGTCGACTCGTCGACTGACCGATTTCCCCTCTCTTCCGTCCAGCGGAACCCCATTTTTTAGAAAGCCTGACTCATATGTTCAAAGCCATCGTCATTGACAAAGATGCCAACGGCTACAGCGCCGTCGTGAAAGATGTGGACGACAGCGCATTGCCTGCGGGCGAGGTAACTGTCCGTGTCGAATACTCCACGATCAACTTCAAGGACGGGCTGGCCATCACTGGCCGCTCTCCTGTGGTACGCAAGTTCCCCCTTCATGCCGGAATCGATTTTGCCGGCGTGGTCGAAGCCAGTGATGACCCGAGGTACAAGCCCGGTGATCGCGTCGTGCTCAACGGTTGGGGCGTGGGGGAATCGCACTCCGGCGGTTTGGCGCAGAAGGCGCGCGTCAAGGCTGACTGGCTCGTCCCCTTGCCGGAGAAGCTCACCACGCGACAAGCCATGGCCATCGGGACGGCGGGCTATACAGCGATGCTGTGCGTTCTGGCGCTTCAGCGCCACGGAATCAAGCCGGACGCCGGCGATGTGCTCGTCACTGGCGCCAACGGTGGCGTCGGAAGCGTCGCCATCACGCTGCTCGCGGCACTCGGCTATCGTGTCGTGGCCTCGACCGGGCGCACGGCCGAAGCGGAATTCCTGACCGAACTCGGTGCGGCAGAGCTGATTCATCGCGACGAACTCTCGGTCCCCGGCAAGCCGCTCGGCAAGGAGCGATGGGCGGGCGTGGTGGACTCCGTGGGCAGTCACACGTTGGCAAACGCGTGTGCCAGCACACGCTACGGCGGCGCCGTGGCCGCATGCGGTCTGGCGCAGGGCATGGATTTCCCTGCTTCGGTGGCACCTTTCATTCTTCGTGGGATCACGCTTTACGGCATCGACAGTGTGATGGCTCCCTACTCGGTGCGGCGGCATGCATGGAACAGTCTGGCCGAGCATCTCGATCTCGGAAAGCTGGCTGCCATCACCCGCGAAATTCCGTTGGCCGCGGCGCTGCAGGCTGGACAGGACATTCTCGATGGGCGCGTGCGCGGTCGCCTGATCGTGGACGTGAACGCCTGAGTCGCTGCTGCGGCAGCGGTGAAGCAGGCTTTGCGCGTTGACCCCCTTGGGGGTCTCGTGCCCAAAGCACGCGGCCATGATGGATCGTCTCACGTTCAATTTCACCATCACCGGCTTCGAGTTCTTCTCCGACATCACGCTCGGCCGCGGCGAACTGATGCCCGAGCTACGAGAAGCCGTAAGCGAGCAGAGCGGTACAGGAGCTCGCAATGACGGGGGACGTGGCCTGGACATGGGGCGTGTCAATCGGGATTTGTCGCCGCTGATCCTCGACGCGGAGACTGAAACTTTAGATCCTTTTTCCGACCTGGCTTTGAAGAAGATGTTCCAGGTTCGCAATGGGCCTCATCCCATGGTTGGGAGCCGGCGCAATCACAACCCGGTGAGCAGCCTCATGCCCCAGTTGACAGCCTAGATTCGAAAGAGGCGCCTCGGGACATTGAGTTCGCAGCGGCACGCCGGTCGTATCAGGGCGGTCACTCGTGTGCCGATCGAGGAGAAGGAGAGCATAGTGAGTCCGACCGGCATATGGGCGAACAACCGATTGGCATGACCACGCCGCATATGCCCAATCAAAGTTCAATCATCCGTCCAGTATTGGTGGAAACACCTATGCCTGCGAGAGCCTCAGCGCGTTGAGTTGATCGAGCCTTCGTCGCCCAGCCCCACAAGACATGACGAACGATGAGCGATCGAGTCAGCATCGCGTAGCCAAGACGAAATGAGTTTTCGAAGGGGAAGCTGCTGCATATGTCCACCTTCAACCGCATGTTGCAAGAGGCGCTCGCCACTAACTATGCCGGCGAGCAAGCGGCATGAAGCAGATTCGCCTCTGTTGGACGGCCCACGTCAGTCACCTTAAGCACGAGATTCAGAACACGGCGGAATGGACATGTGCGACTCCCTATCTACGTCAAGACTACGAAATCATGGCGCGCGCTGGAAACGAGGTTTTTGGCGCAGGGACTCATTGGATCGAGGAGCGAGACGCCCTCGACTGTGATCAACCCTCTCCATCACGACCCGCATCATGATCGCGTACCTCGCGCCACCTCCTAGATGCCGTTGGCAAGGGCTTCCTGATCAGATCGGGGCGACTTCAATGAGCGTGCGGTGGCTGGCTTTCTTCCAATACAGTGGGTAACACATAGTCAGTCGCGGCGGGGCACGGCGGCCACGTTCCTCCACGCCTGGGCATGGCGGTAAGAATTTGGCACAATGGGCGTCAAGGCATCCGGCCCCACCTATCCTCGGGTGAAATCGGAGTTGTACGTCACACATCCATTTACCACCACCGCACTAGCTGTCGGGGGCCGGCGCGTAATCGAGGAACGCTGGTCCGCATGAAGACAGGAGTGCTGTCATGGCCCAATTCATCGCGTCTGCAAGCGTTGCTGCGCAAGTTTCCAATGCCGTCGAATCCGGCTCCACTCTCCGTTCTCTGAAGAACCGGCTGCATGCCCGTTTTTCGACGGTCAGATCGTCCCACTTGAGCGAGGCCATTGCCGCCGGCTTGGGCTTCAGCACCAACGCTGCGCTGCGTACCGCTCTGGCTGGGCCACAGGCGTGGATGCTGGAGCACAAAAAGATCGACACGATGGTGTTCCATCGTCGTCTGGTGGAACTCGGATACCCGCTGCAGCCCGACTTCACACTCGGCCCACTCGCTGCCTCACCCAAGCCACCGGCACACTTCCTCGACTGGCTTGACCAACTGCGTGAACTGGAGAAGGCTCCTAGTGGGCGTGGAGGTCGCATATCGGCGTTGCGCAAGCAATGCGCCAACGAGTTTGCGAGGACGTTCGAATTGGGCTATCCAGAGAAAGAGGATGACAAACGCGTCTTCAAGCGCTGGAGCATCGGTGTCGATCACACGGCGAGCCTGCCGGGCTGGGGTGAGAAGATCAATTGCCAACGCGGGAGAGCTGTCGACTTCCCCGGTAGCGATCACCGCCGGCGCTTCTATGAGTCGCTGCCACTTACCAATGGCAAGGTCGTTGAATACCAACGGGCGATGGTGTCCATGCCGTATGTCGACGCCATGGATATGCCACGCAGCCTTGAGGAAGCGTCGCACCTGGCTGGCCGCATTGGCTGGACTTGCACTGTGTTGTCGGAATGGTCGTGGTACGCACTAGGCTCGACGATGCTCATCCTATTCAAGCGCAGCACGCCACATCTGACCATGCTCCAGACTTGGGAGCGTTCGTTCAAGCGCTGGCTGCTCGAGAACCGCAGCACGCTGAGTAGGAGTGCAGGCGCAACGCGCAAGATGGTCATGGCCGACATCATCGATTGCCAGCATCTCCCGTTGGACCTGCGGGACTTCGAGGACTGCCGTGAACGATACCTGAAGGAGTTCGCGCCGCATCTGTACTATGGGCGCAATGAGGGGATGACCGCAGTCTTCAATCGCTTGATGGAAAGCTGGACACAGCAGTTGTTGTCTTCGCAGGAGGCCGCGATCAAATGATCTGGTGGCGCAGGCACATCACGACAGCGCGACCTCGGTGCCGTTGGAGGCCACCATGACGCTGGGCGTGGTGTCGGAAATCTCGATGGGCACACCCATGTGGTTTGTCGGGTCGATGCGCATCGT
>RCUK01002429.1_pt1 | contig 9928 bp, 8 predicted proteins | sample 2166381 | NCBI WGS metagenome assembly RCUK01 (sample SAMN09932809, study PRJNA488358) | compost metagenome | isolation source: compost soil in an enriched community | place: Germany: Experimental Botanical Garden
CATCCGGAAAAGAATCAGTTCGCCTATAAGTTAGAGGGTTTTGATAAAAATTGGAATTATTTAGGAGACCAAAGAAAAGCAACTTACACCAATCTTAACCCGGGAACTTATTTATTTCATGTGAAAGCCTCTAATAATGATGGTGTTTGGAATGAAAAAGGAACTACTCTAAAAATTACAATTACTCCCCCTTTTTGGGCCACTTGGTGGTTTAGAATTGTTGTTGTTTTATTAGTTTTTGGTGCTTTATATGGATTTTTGAAATTCAGGGTATCTATATTAAAAGCAAAATATAGATGGGCTAATATTAATGCCAAAAAAGAAGAACTTGAAAAACAAGTCAGAGTCCGAACCGAAGAATTGGTGAATAAATCGAAAGAAGCTGAAACCGCTATGCTAGAGGCCGAACGGGCTAATCAGGCCAAGAGTGCATTTTTGGCTGCGATGAGTCACGAAATACGAACCCCTATGAATGGCGTGATGGGTATGACCTCTTTATTGGCGAGTACCAGTTTAAGTCATGAGCAGGAAGGGTATGTAAACATCATCAAAACGAGTAGTGACGCTTTATTGGCGGTTATCAATGATGTTTTGGATTTTTCCAAAATAGAAAGCGGTAACGTAGAAATAGAGCGACACGATTTCAACCTGCGCCAATGTGTAGAAAATGTACTCGATAATTTTGCTGTAAAAGCAACCGAACTGAACTTAGAATTGGTTTGCCAGATTGATTATTCCCTTCCGATTATGATTGTGGGAGATAGTGTTCGATTGCAACAGGTGTTAATGAATCTGGTTAGCAATGCTTTGAAATTTACCCATAAAGGAGAAGTATTTGTTCAGATTCGTTCTGAAAAAGCAGAAGGGGATGACCTTCGGATTTATTTTGAAGTGAAAGATTCGGGTATTGGAATTCCGAAAGATAAACTGTCCCGATTATTTAAGGACTTTTCACAGGTAGATTCTTCGACTACCCGAAAATATGGAGGTACAGGACTGGGTTTGGCAATCAGTGAACGTTTGGTAAAACTAATGGGTGGCGAGGTTAGTGTAAACAGTGAAGAAGGAGGAGGAACGGCTTTTGGTTTTTATATAAAATGTAAAATAGCCAAAGGATCTCCATATCTGTATGATATTTTTGATACCGAAGGGAATGCGGGTAAAAAGATTCTGTTGGTTGACGATAATGCTACCAATTTAAGTGTCCTGAAAGCACAACTGGAAATCTGGAAATTGAACGTAACTCAGGTACTGTCTGCGAAACAGGCGCTTGAAATTCTGGCGCAAGGAGAAATCTTTGATTTGGTTGTTACAGATACACAGATGCCTGATATGGATGGCGTGATGTTAGCTAATGAAATCAAAGCCAAACGACCACAACTTCCAATTATTCTAATGGGATTTATAGAAAATGAAAACAAATTAAAATATGCCCATTTGTTCAAATCGGTTATAACCAAACCGATTAAGCCAACTCAATTGTATGAAGCGATCCAGCAGGAATTGAAGTATCAGGGGCAACAAGTTTTCAAAGAAAAAAGCAAGCAACCACTGTTTCCGGAAGATTTTTCCAGTACTTATCCACTGCGTATTTTAATCGCTGAAGACAATAAGATCAATCAGGTATTAGTCATGCGGATTTTGAACAGATTGGGATATGAACCACAGATAGCCAATAACGGAAAAGAAGTGGTCGATATGCTAAAAGCTAATCCATTTGATGTAATCCTGATGGATATGCTGATGCCGGAGATGGATGGTTTGCAGGCAACGAAGATAATCAGAGAGACAATGGGCGTGCAACCTCAGATTATAGCCATGACGGCCAATGCGTTTCCAGAGGATAGAATCACCTGTTTAGAAGCTGGCATGGATGATTATATATCTAAGCCTATCAGAATAGAAATATTAATAGAGATGTTGAAGCAAGCAGCAGTTAAAGTGGTCATGACAAGAATTAATCCATGACAAATAGATAATAAGATATTATCTGAAATTAGAAGACAAAGGATTATTCAAATCTCTAATATAATTAGTTAAAAACTACCCTGTCTTTGCATTCGCATGGAATCCTCCAATGTACTTATACAGTTTATCCACCACTAAACCTAAGGCTATTTAAGCCAATTTCTTTTCGGATTGAAAGGAAAAAAGAAGCTTTTCTTAATCGGAGAATACATCAATGAATGGAATTATTATCCCAAAATAATTTGTAGTAACGCAACCATTTTAAAACAATAGTATCTATGAAATAAAACCTTTATTAAATATCAATTATGAAAAAAATTCTGTTAGGCTTATTTATTGCTTTTGGCGTTAGCGCATGTTCAATTAATTCTGATGAAGAGAATTATAATTGCGGAAGCACAGCCAACGTTGCTTTTACTAATTTTCCTTTGGACTGTAATTATAGCATTAAGACTTTGCCAACTGTCCCGACTGCGATAATAATAAACTCGCAAGAAAAATTGGAATCCTATTTTACGAAACACGAAAATTCGTGTCCCAACCCAACAAATGCGACTATTGATTTTAGTAAATATTATTTAATCAGTCTTTATGCCGGACCAAAAGCTACAGGTGGTCACAGCATAAAAATAATTTCGGTTGTAGAAAATAATTGCGAAATGGTAATCGATTTTTATGAAAAAGCACCTCTTCCTGGCGAAGTTGTTACGCAAGCCATAAGCTATCCTTCTGACTTTATTTTGATTCCTAAAACCACAAAACCAATTTATTATAATAAAGTAAATCAAATGCCTAATAGCGTCGTTATTGGGAGCTTTAGAGGGGAATGTACAGGAAGCGATTGCCAGCAATTTTATCAGATAAACGATTATAATGTCCTTCACTTTTTGAATGTAGTTAACGGAAATTATGATTTTAGTCAATACAGCTATGAAGGATTAACCCTAAAAGGAGATTATACTTTGTTTTTGAAAAATGTTCCTACTGAAATTTTAAATTTAAAAGGACAAACCAAAACTTATGGCAGCCCTGATTCACACGATCAAGGCGGATTGTATTTCGAACTTCGTCAAGGGACGGATATCACCAAAATATATTTGGATAATGATAACACTGCCGATCAAAATTCTGAAATTTTACTTTTCAAAAAAGCAATTCAAGATAAAATCACAGCATTGAAAACGAATTAATAGTAGTTTCATATGAAAAAATCATTCTTACTAATCGTACTAATCAGTATCCTGTCTATATCTTGTTCAGTGGAATCAAATGTTAGTGATTCAAATTCAAATAGTATCATAGGTACTTGGACTTGGCAAAAATCGGTAGGTGGAATTGCCGGTACAACGGAAACTCCTGAGAGTACAGGAATACAAAAAAAGATTGTTTTTACCAGCGAAGGAAAAGTAATGGTCTACAGCAACAATGTGGAAATTACAAATACAACTTACGAAATAAAGAAAGGAACCAGTATTTTTGATGCCGATGAGCATAGTTTGATACTCTTTGATGGAATGACTTATGTCGTGCTATTTATTGATGCTCATAATTTAACGATCGCTGATAATTTTGCTGACGGGTACAGTTCCGATTATAAAAGATAATTTTAAGAATCACAAAACGCTTATTTTTACCAATTAGAAATACTTTAAAATTATTTTTTGAAAGAAGATTTAGAAATACTTATACGAAAGTGCATTCAAAATGACAGAGCAGGACAACTGAAATTGTATCAGTTGTTCTCTCCTGTTTTGTATGGTATCTGTCTTAAATATATGAAGAATGAAGATGATGCCAAGGATGTTTTTCAAGAGGCATTTATAATCGTTTTTCAGAAAATAAGCCAATATAAATTTGAAGGAAGTTTTGAAGGATGGCTGAAAAGAATTTTTATTAATAAATTGATTGAAACTTTAAATAAAAAGAAAAAAGAAAGTTTCTTTTTGGATGTTTTTGATCCGGAGACAGATGAAATTGCCGAAGAGGAGTTGGGGATTATTCCTATTAGTCAAGAGAAAATGCTGGAGTATATTCAGGATTTACCAGATCAATACCGAATGGTTTTTAATCTTTATGTTTTCGAAAAAATGAAGCATAAAGAAATAGCAAAACTGCTTCAGATTTCAGAAGGAACTTCAAAGTCTAATTTGAATAGAGCAAAAAGAATTTTGCAAAAGAGAATTTTGACAGTATTAAATTTTAAAATAGCATGAAAAAGCAAAAAATAGAAGATATTTTTTCATCAATGGAAAATTTTTCTAGTGTTCCACCACCAGAATTATGGAGTCAGATTGAGGAAGAACTGGACAAACCTAAAAAGAAGAAAAGAGCCATTCTTTGGTGGTCAGTTGCGGCTAGTCTTTTGCTAGGTTTTGCGATTCCATCTGTTTTATATTTTAATTCGGTTTCGAACGGTAACAATCCAAATAGCATTTCTTTCGAAAATAATACTGTTGTATTGCAAAAGAAAAACACAGATTCAAAGGGAAGTAAAGGGACATCAATTAAAGACGAAATTTCAAAAAATACCAATCAGGTTAAAAATGCGGTGAGTATAGCTGTTGTAAATAAAAATCAGGATGCCGTTGTTAAAAAGAAATCTGGAGAAAATGGAATTTCAAAAAGCAATACTAGTTCTCAAGTTGTAATGCAAACGCGATTAGCTTCAAATACCAATAAATCAAGTTATTTAAACGCTTCCCATCAAGGAGGCACAAACGCTTTTTTAGAGAAATCCAGTCACGATACGGATTACAGTAGCAATAACAATAACAATAGTAATATCAATAGCAGTAACAATAACATTGCACAAACCACCAAAACAAGTTCATCTATTGCTCAAGTGATAAAATCTGAAACGGATAAACCAGTTAATGGTACATCGAAAAAAGGCAAAACAACAAACTTGGCTTTGACTCAAAACGATTCTGTACAACTAGCGGAACTTCAAAAATTGGAAAATACTTTCGCAAAAGCAGAAAACAAAAACAATAAAACCAAGCCCGTTCCAGAAACTGACAAATGGTCTGTTCAGGTATTTGCAGGTGTTTCGAGTTCTCAAAATTACAAAACAGAAAGTTCGTTGGGTAGCACGGTAGAATCAAAACAAGGGAATGCTTATGGTGTAAAAACAAATTATAAGCTAAATAAAAAATGGGGAATAAGTTCCGGCTTTAAATTTAATGAATTAGGTCAGGCCATTGCTGATGTTTCCTATGTAAATGCACAAAATACCATGGGATTAACTACCAGTAATTTTTTCATTCAGAACTCAAATGTGGAGCGTGTCAGCACGAATACAAATTATGTATTTATTTCAAATAATGACCAAAATGAAATGAAAAATTCTAATTTTCAAACGGGAACTATTGACCAAAGCTTGAAATACATCGAAATGCCTTTAGAGGTTTCTTATTCGCTTTTGGACAAAAATAAAACCAGTATAAGCCTAAATACAGGAGGTTTTGTGGGTAAATTAATTTCAAATGAGATGCAGTTGAACGGAACTGCAATAGGTGAGAATCTTAATGTGAATGAATTCGTTTACGGATCTCTATTGAGCAGTACTGTGCAATATCGATTGTATAAGCAAACCAGTGTTTTTGTAGAACCGGGAATGAATTATTATATTAATCCTTTAAACAATCAATCTTTTAATCAATTTCAATGGGCATTGAATTTTGGGTTGAATGTTTCTTTTTAAGTAAAGGGTTTTAAATTGTAAGGATTGTGTTTTTTTGATTAATCGTTTAGGGATTCTCTAAGCGATTTTTTTATTCCATTTTTAGAAAAAAAGTTCCATCAAAGTAGGACTAAAGATTTTAGGTTTGTATTCTGTATAAAAATAAAAGAAAAAGCTTACAAAAAATGATTAATCTATTGTAAAATCATCTAAATTCGAATCTTCGTACAGGGACAGGTCGCGACCTGTCTGTACGCTGGATTAATCAATAGATAATCGAATTTATGAAAAATAGAAAGCGAAATAGAATGCAGGGGTATGATTATTCGAAGAATAATTTATATTTCGTCACCATTTGTGTTCAGGATAGAAAATGTTGTTTTGGTAATATTTCGGTAGGGACGGCAGGGACAGGTCGCGACCTGTCCGTACATGTGAATCCATCCATATCCATGAATCCATCCGAATCCGTGAATCCATCCCCACCCAGAAATCCATTCCAATCGGAAAATCCATCTATAGCCGCGGATCCATTTATTTCGATTATGCAATTAAATGAATATGGTTCAATTGTTCAGAGGCAATGGGAGTGGCTAGCAAGTCAATATCCGTATGTTGTTTTGCATTCTTTTATCGTTATGCCAAATCATTTTCATGGAATTTTAGAAATTGATAGTAGTTTGGTTTCCGATGGAACCATAAAGATTAAGTCATTATCAGAATTGGTTGGGGCTTTTAAAACGACCTCTTCAAAACAGATTCGTTTGGCTGGCTATAAGGATTTTGCGTGGCATCGTTCTTTTCATGACCATATCATCAGAAACGATATTTCGTATTGTAAGATATCTAATTATATAGATACTAATGCGTTGAGGTGGAAAGGAGATGTTTTTCATGTTTAGAAAAAACCATCCACAGCTTCAAATTTATAGATGATTTTAAATACTACAAAAACAACCCTATCTTTGCATTCGAAAAGAAAATTCCAATGTCCTTACACCAGCATTTCATCCTTCACAAACCCTACGGTTATTTAAGTCAGTTTATTTACGAATTGAAAAGAAAAAAGAAACTCCTGGGGGAATTGCATGATTTTCCTGTTGGAACAATGGCGATAGGGCGTTTGGATGAAGATTCGGAAGGTTTATTGTTACTGACTACTGACGGAAAAATGAGTGAAACCATTCGAAGCAGAAAAGTAGATAAAGAATACTACGTACAAGTCGATGGAATCATAGATCAGGAAGCCATTGATAAAATACGGGAGGGAGTCGAAATCGGTTTTAATGGTACAAAATACATCACTAAACCTTGTAAAGCATCCTTGATACATGAAATTCCAGCTTTTGGAGCCAGAGGAAAAAAAATTCGTGACGAACGCCATGGGCCAACTTCCTGGGCTTCGATTACGGTCAATGAAGGGAAGTTTCGACAAGTTAGAAAAATGACGGCTGCTGTTGGTTTTCCAACCCTGAGATTGGTTCGTGTCCGGATTGGGAATGTACATCTTAATGATTTACAAGCGGGAGAAGTCTTAGAAGTAGAAAATTTTCAAATAGAAATTTAAAGGATGAGATGCGATTTTTTTAATCTTTTAATTTTTCAATCTTTTAATAAAGTATAAAATGTTAAACATCGTTTTAGTAGAACCGGAAATACCAAATAATACCGGGAATATAGGTCGGTTATGTGTAGGCACCGAAAGCCGTTTGCACTTAATTCATCCTTTTGGTTTTGTTATTAATGATAAAAATCTGAAACGTTCAGGCTTGGATTATTGGGTGCATCTTGATGTGACAGAATATCAAAATGTTGAAGAATGGATGAATCAAATTCCTGATAAATCACGAGTTTTTCTGATGAGTTCCCATGCTAAAAAATCGTATTTGGAGAATCATTTTCAGGATGGTGACTGGTTGGTTTTTGGAAAAGAAAGCGTTGGTTTGAGTGAAGAGGTTTTAGCACTTTTTGAAAATCATTTGACGATTCCCATGTCGCCTCTAATCAGAAGTTTTAATATTGCCAACTCTGTTGCTTTTGTTGTTGGTGAAGCCAAAAGACAAATTGGGTCGAAACTTTAAGTTTTAATCGGTAAAAAGCGTGAGATTCAGTATGTTATTCTGCTGAAATTTCATATATTTGAGAAAAGCATTCCTAGTCTAAGCAGTATTTTTTCTTCCTTTAAATTTACTCATTATGATAGATTCCGTTTTTCTCCGAAGTACTATATTCAAACATTTAGATGGTTTAGTTACAGCTCCCGTAGCCTATGCATTAAATGAAAATGGAATCCTGTCTTATATTCTTTATAAAAAAGAAGCCACTCTTACTGAGCTTGCTACGCATTTTAAAGCGAATGAGGGCTATCTCAATGTGGCTTTGCGTGTTTTGTGTTCCCAAGGTTTTCTGGACTACCATATTGATAGCACTAATGACCAAATAAAATTTAGTATAAACGATAAAAGCGCCATTGCTTTTTCACTCTTCCATTTGTATGAAGATGTGGTTGATTTACTGCACTTCACGATGCAGTCTCCAAGTCGGTTATTAGACGACATTCCATTTGCCAGGTTGAGTTTAATTTTCGACTTATATAAAGATAATTATGGTGTTTCAATCTCGGATGATCCCTTAACCAAGGAAATTCAACAGCAAATTCTAGTACATATCGAAGGAAATCTTGTTGGGCCAATTTTAGTCCGTTTAGGTAGGAGCGGAATGTTTCATAAGTATTTTATGGAGATATCCTTTCGGGCGGAAGAGTTCCATAAATCACCGGAAAACTTCAAAATTATATTAGATTTCTTTGTTTATTTAGGTTGGTTTTCCAAAAAAAAGGACAACTATCAGTTTACGGAGACTGGTTTGTTTTTTGCCAAAAGAGCTTCTGCTTATGGCGTGACAGTTTCTTATTTGCCTACGTTCAATAAAATGGAAGATTTGCTTTTTGGAAATCCAAATGTATTGAGAAATACTTCAGAAGGAGAAGATGAAATTCATGTGGACAGAGAAATGAATGTTTGGGGCAGTGGTGGGGCACACGATACTTATTTTAAAGTAGTTGATGAAATCATTGTCAGATTATTCAATTTACCAATAGAGGATCAACCTAAAGGGATTCTGGATATGGGTTGTGGCAATGGAGCTTTTTTGGAACATATTTTTGATGTTATCGAAAGACAAACATTACGCGGAAAAATGTTAGATGAATATCCTTTGTTTCTTGTGGGAGCCGATTATAATCAGGCCGCTTTAAAAGTAACCCGAGCCAATTTAATCAAAGCGGATATTTGGGCCAAAGTAATCTGGGGCGATATTGGCAGACCCGATTTATTAGCCGAAGATTTATTGGAGAATTATAATATTGATTTAAAGGATTTGTTGAACGCAAGAACCTTTCTGGATCATAACAGAATCTGGGAAATACCGGAACATATAACCGAAGACAGAGTGAGTCATTCAACTGGCGCATTTGCCCATAGAGGCAAACGAATCAGTAATAATTTAGTTGAGGATAATTTGTTGGAGCATTTCAAAAAATGGTCTCCTTATGTTAAGAAATATGGGCTGCTAATGATTGAATTGCATACAATAGCGCCGACTTTAACAGCCGCTAATTTGGGAAGAACAGCCGCAACAGCTTATGATGCTACACATGGTTTCTCTGATCAATACATAGTTGAAATTCCTGTTTTACATAAAATTGCTGCCGAAGCAGGTTTGTATCCTGATGCTAATTTTTTTAGAAAATTTCCAGATTCTGATTTGGCAACGGTGAGTATTAATTTGTTGAAGGGAAAAGGATAGTGCTGCTTTGGCAGAATTAGTATAGTAGAAAACTAAAAAGAGGAAATCTGTTCGGTTTCCTCTTTTTAAATTAATTTCTAGCGACAAATCCGCTTAATGTTATATAGGTATTTCCGGTTACGGCATCATGGTAAATATTGTATTTCGTTGGGTAGTTTCCAGATTTTTCAAAATACTCTGGTTGCGAATAATCGATACTGGTGTCTTCATTTGAAAGTAAATATTCTAACGTAACCATCGGCTCTACAAAAATAAGCTGGCCATCATAAGATCCATAAATCATAATTTTAGAAAATGGAAGATAATCCCCTAGGTTTATGGGAAGCCAGTGTTTTCCCATTTGTGCTTCTGCAGTGGCTGCACCGGGAGGGGTGTCATAATCTGCAGGCATGTAGCCTACTGGAGGGCGAAGATTAAAGGCGGCATCTGTGTCTGCAGACCAAGCAGGTATAGCCATTTGTTCTTCAACAG
>RCUK01002430.1_pt1 | contig 9919 bp, 9 predicted proteins | sample 2166381 | NCBI WGS metagenome assembly RCUK01 (sample SAMN09932809, study PRJNA488358) | compost metagenome | isolation source: compost soil in an enriched community | place: Germany: Experimental Botanical Garden
CGCTTCGCCGCGGCGGGGTCTTTCGCGGCGATGGCAGGAGAAAGTCGTCGCGCCGATGCGCGCCGGCGCGCCACGCGCGGAGAAATGAAATCCCGCCTGCGGGCGGCGCCGGACCGGTAGCAACTTGCTGCTGCCGATCTCGCCGGCGTTCGGGTGGGAGCGGTTGCGGGACGCACGATCTGTCCGATCGAGCACCCGATACCCAACGCGTATCGCCCGACATGAAGACGGTATTTCACGGCCAACACCGGTTCCCCTAGCATCGTTCCAACGATACGGGAGACCGAATGAACACAAGGACTGAAGCGGCGGGTCGCTTCCTTCTGCGCACCGCACTATCGGCTTCGAAAAGCCAGGGGGCCCCATGAGCGGACCTCTCGACGGTGTGCGCATCATCGACATGACCGCGGTGCTGATGGGGCCCTATGCCACCCAGATCCTCGGCGACCTGGGCGCCGACGTCATCAAGATCGAGTCGCCCGGCGGCGACACGGTGCGCGGCATCGGGCCCGGCCGGAACCCCGGCATGGGCGGCATCTTCCTGCACGCCAATCGCAGCAAGCGCAGCGTGGTGCTGGACCTCAAGCAGCCCGACGGCCGCGAGGCGCTGCTGCGGTTGGCCGCCGATGCCGACGTGCTCATCTACAACGTCCGGCCGCAGGCCATGGCGCGCCTGGGGCTGGATTACGCCGCCATTGCTGCCGTCAATCCGCGCATCCTGTATGTCGGTGTGTACGGCTATGGGCAAGACGGGCCCTATGCGGCCAAGCCGGCCTATGACGACCTGATCCAGGGCGCGGCCGCGATTCCCACCTTGGGCGTGCGCGCGGGCGCCGACGTGCCGCGCTACGTGCCCAGTGCCATGGTCGACCGCATCGTGGGCATGAGCGCGGCCAACGCCGTGTCGGCGGGGCTCTTCCACCGTGAACGCACGGGCAGGGGGCAATCGATCGACGTGCCCATGTTCGAGACCATGGCGCAGTTCGTTCTCGGCGACCACATGGGCGGCTGCACCTTCGAGCCGCCGATCGGGCCTGCCGGCTATGCGCGGCTGCTCAACGAGCACCGCCGTCCCTATGCCACGCTGGACGGTCATCTGTGCGTGCTGATCTACAACGACAAGCAGTGGAAGACCTTCTTCGGCCTGATCGGCAAGTCGCAGGAGATGGAGGCCGATCCGCGTTTCAGCACCATCGGCCGGCGCACCGAGAACATCGGCGAGCTGTACCAGTTGGTGGGCCAGGTGATGAAGACCCGCACATCGGCCGACTGGACCGCACGGCTCGAAGCCGCCGACATCCCCGTCATGCCGATGCACACCCTCGAGTCGCTGATGGACGACCCGCATCTCAAGGCCGTGGGGTTCTTCGAAACCGTGGAACACCCCAGCGAAGGGCGCCTGCGCGCCATGGCGATCGCGACGCGATGGTCCGATTCGCCCCCCAAGGTGTTGCGTCAGGCGCCCCGGCTCGGAGAGCACAGCGCCGAGGTGCTGGCCGAGGCCGGCTACAGCGCGACGCAGATCGAGGCACTGGCTGCGCAGGGCGCCACCTTGTTGCCCGCCGAACTGATTTCCGAAGCGAGTTGAACCGCCACCGCATGGACCCGAACGGAGCGAACCCTTGATCCAGCTGAACACCGGCTTCCATTTCGACGAGCTGCCAACAGGCATGCGCTTTCGTTCCCGTTCCCGCACCGTGACCGAGGCGGACCTCGTGAGCTTCATCAACCTGAGCTGGCTGAACGAGGAACTGTTCACCGACACCAGCGACCGGGCGCACATGGCGATCGCGGGCCGGGTGGTGCCGGGCGCGCTGGTCTATGCCTTCGCCGAAGGCCTGATCACGCCGTCCATGCAGGGCACGGGCCTGGCGTTCCTGAATGCGGAACTCGACATCGCCGCGCCGACCTTCGTGGGCGACACGATCCATGTCGAATGCGAAGTGATCGAGCGACGCCCCACCGCCAAGCCGGGACGCGGCCTCGTGCGCACCCGCAATTCGGTTCTCAACCAGGATGGCAAGACCGTTCTCACCTACACGCCGCTGCGCATGATGCGCATGAAGCCGGCAGACGAAAAGAAGGCGCACTGACATGGAAGACTTCCTCAAGATCGAACGCGACGGCGGCGTGGCCGTGGTGACGATGAACCGTCCGCAGACCCGCAATGCACTGTCCGACGCGGATGCCGTCGAGTCGCTGATCGCGCTGTGCGACACCGTCAACCGCGACCTGTCCGTGCGCGCCGTGGTGCTGACCGGTGCGGGCACGGCGTTCTCGTCGGGCGGCAACCTGAAGACCTTGCGCGACACCATCGGCAGCGGGCTCGGCGAGCCGGTGCACAGCCGCTACGCCTACCGCGACGGCATCCAGCGCCTGCCGCTGGCGCTGTGCAACCTCGAAGTGCCGACCATCGCGGCCGTCAACGGGCCGGCCTACGGCGCGGGCAGCGACCTGGCCTGCATGTGCGACATCCGCATTGCCTCGCGCACGGCCGTGTTCGCCGAAAGCTTCGTCAAGCTCGGCCTGATTCCGGGCGACGGCGGCGCGTGGCTGCTGCCGCGCGCGGTCGGCATGTCGCGCGCCTGCGAGATGGCCTTCACCGGCGATCCCATCGATGCCGCGCAGGCCCTGCAATGGGGGCTGGTCTCCGATGTGGTCGAGCCCGATGCGCTGATGCCCACGGCGTTGCGGCTCGCGCAGCGCATCGCCAGCAATCCGTCGCATGCCCTGCGCATGACCAAGCGGCTGCTGCGCGAAGCACAGCATGCGCGGCTCGACACGGTGCTGGAGATGTCGGCGGGCTTCCAGGCACTGGCGCACCACACCGCCGCGCACGAGTCCGCGCTCGATGCCTTTCTCGATGCGGCGAAGGCCCGTGCCGCGGCGCGCGCCTGACAGCGGGGAATGAACATGTCCTTTCAACGGCGCCACATCCTTGCCGCTGCGGGTGCGCTCGCAGCGATGCCCCTGGCCCGCGCGGCCGATGAACCCAAAGCCTGGCCGCAGAAGCCGATCCGGCTGGTGCTGCCTTACGCTGCGGGCGGGCCCACCGACGTCGTGGCACGCGCCATCGGGTTCAAGCTCTCGCAACTGCTGGGGCAGCCGGTGGTCGTCGACAACCGCACCGGCGCCAGCGGCAACATCGCGACCGAGTTCGTCGCGCGCTCCGTACCGGACGGCTACACCGTGCTGTATCACTCGTCGGGCCTGGCCATCAGTCCGGCGCTGCACAAGAACCTGCCCTATGACACGCTGCGCGATCTCGTGCCCGTGGCGCTGCCCGCGCTGATCCCGACCGTGCTCATGGCAAGCCCGAGCTTGCCCGTGGCCAACATCGAGGAGTTCGTGCAGTACATGAAGGCGCGGCCCGGCAAGCTCGCCTACGGTTCGGGCGGGCAGGGCAACGTCACGCACCTGGGTGTCGCGCTGTTCCTGCAGGCCCTGAAGCTCGATGCGATGCATGTGCCCTACAAGGGCACCGCACCCGCCATGGCCGACCTGATGAGCGGACAGACCCAGTTCCTGCTCGACGCCGTGAACTCGTCGCTGCCTTTCATCCGCGACGGCCGCGTGCGTGCGCTGGCCGTGGCCGGCAAGGCGCGCATCGGCGTGCTGCCCGGCGTGCCGGCGTTGGGCGAGTCGCTGATCCCGGGTTTTGACGCCCCCACCTGGCACGGCCTGCTGGTGCCCAAGGGCACGCCGCCGGCCATCGTCAAGACGCTCAACGAAGCCGTCAACAAGGTGGTGGCCGACCCGGGCCTGCGCGGCCAGTTCGAGCCGCAAGGCGTGCTGCTCCAGTCTTCCACGCCCGAGCAGTTCGGCACCTACCTGCGCACGGAGCTCAAGCGCTGGGCCGGCGCGGTGCAGGCCGCGGGCATCGAGGCCGAATAAGAAGACAGGCATCGGACCTGCGATCGGCGGGCCGGACAACAACGACAAGGAACCAGAGACATGAAGACCCCTTTCCTCGCGCGCTGGCTGCTGGCGCTTTCATTGGGTTGCGCCGCCGCGCTGGCGACCGCGGCCGGGTATCCGGACAAGCCCGTCAAGATCATCGTGTCGCTGCCGCCCGGCAGCGGCGCCGACACCACCGCCCGCTTCCTGGCCCGGCACCTGAGCGAAAAGCTCGGTCAGCCTTTTCTCGTGGACAACCGGCCCGGCGCCGACAGCTTCATCGCCGCGCGCGCCGTGGCCACCGCACCGGCCGACGGCTACACGATGTTCGTCGCCAGCAACTCGCCGATGGTGACCAACGTGGCCGTGTTCCGGCAGTTGCCTTACGACGCGGTGAAAGACTTCCAGCCGCTGGCGCGCATCGCCCGTTTCCCGATGGTGCTGGTCGTGCCCGCCAGCTCGCCCTTCAAGACCCTGCAGGACCTGGTGGCGGCCGCGCGCCAGGCGCCGGGCAAGCTCAACTTCGGCAGCGGCACCGCCACCTACCGCGTCGCGCTCGAACTGCTGCACGAGCGCAACCAGATCAAGGCCACGGCCGTGCCCTACAAGGGCACCTCGGCGGCCATGACCGACCTGGCCGGCGGCAACATCGACTACACGATGGCGGAGGTCAGCGCGGTGATGCCGCTGCTGCGCGGCGGCAAGGTGCGTGCGCTGGCCGTCGCCGCCAACGAACGCATCAAGGAACTGCCGCAGGTGCCGACCGTGAGCGAGAGCGGCACGCCCGGCTACGAGTCGTATGCCTGGACCGGCGTGTTCTTTCCCGCGGGCGTGCCCGAGCCCGTGCTCACCCGGGCGTCACAGGCCATCAAGGAGCTGATGGACAGCGACGAGGCCAGGACCTTCATCACCCTGCAGGGCGGGGCGGTGTTCTACGGCGCGCCGCAGGCCTTCGGCGAGTTCCAGCGGGCCGAGATCGAGAAGACCCGGCGCATCGTGAAGACCGCCAACATCGGCTACGAAGACTGAGCCGGTGGCTGCGTTGCAGAAGGCTGGACAGCAGCATGCGCCACCGCGATGAAATTGCGTGCGGCCGGCGTCAAGGCGTCGGGCAGCGTGGCCATCGCGATGCCCACGGTGTACTTGGAGGGCATGTCGGTCAGCGGGATCAGGCGCACGCCGTTGCTGGCGTAGCGCTGCACCACCGCCGGCACCAGCGCCATGCCCAGGCCGCTTTCCACCAGGCCGAGGATCGTCTGGACCTGCACCGCCTCCTGCGTGATGCGCGGCTGCACGCCGGCATCCTGGAACACCTGCATGGTCAGCACATGCATGGTGGGCACCAGCGTGCGCGAGTACGCGATGAAGGGCTCGCCCTCCAGCTCGGCGATGGCGATCTCGCTGCGCTGCGCGAAGGCCGAATCGGCGCTCACGGCCAGCACCAGGTGGTCCAGCTGCAGCACCGTGAGTTCCGCTGCGGTCGGCGTCAGCACCGGATAGCGCACCAGCGCGAGGTCGAGCGAGTGGTCCTCGATGCGCCGCAGCAGATCGGTGGTGGTCGACTCCTCGATCTCCAGGTCCACGCGCGGGTACTGGCGGTGAAAGCTGCGCACGATCTGCGGCATCAGCGAATAGGTGGCCGAGCCGACGAAGCCGATGCGCAGCAGGCCCTCTTCGCCCGCCACGCCGTCGCGGGCCGCGCGGCGGACCTCGTCGACGAAGAACAGCGCGCGCTTGGCGTTCTGCAGCACGGCTTCGCCGGCGGCCGTGAGCCGCAGGCCGGTGGAGAGCCGGTCGAACAGGAGCACGCCGAGTTCTTCCTCGAGCTTCTTGATCGAGGTGGACAGCGGCGGCTGCGCCATGTGCAGCCGCTCTGCGGCGCGGTGAAAGTTGAGCGTCTCCGACAGGACGACGACCTGCCGCAGTTGGCGAAGCTCCATGGGGGCGAATGTCTCGGTGATTGCGGCAGTAACGGGTGGCCCGCTGCGGCTGCCAAACGGTGCAGGAGCCACGCGGATTATGGCGCTTGCACCCATCCGAACGAAGCGGGCAAAACCCGATGAAGCATCTGTGAGGACACACCATTGAACACCCTGCAATCGTTTTCGCTGGTCGCGATTCCACCGGAGGACGAAGCCCTGCGCGCGCCGGTGCGCGCCTTCCTGCAGTCGGCGCTGCACGGCGTTGCGCCGGCCGTGCGGGCGCGCTCCTGGATGGGGTTCGACGCCGACTTCAGCCGCGCGCTCGGGCGCCAGGGCTGGATCGGCCTGACGCTGCCCAAGGCCTATGGCGGCGCCGGGCGCAGCAGCTTCGCGCGCTTCGTGCTGCTCGAAGAACTGCTCGCCGCGGGCGCACCCGTCTCGGCCCACTGGATCGCGGACCGGCAGACCGCGCCGCTGATCCTGCGCTACGGCAGCGAGGCGCAGCGCGCGTTCTTCGTGCCGCGCATCGCGCGCGGCGAACTCTTCACCAGCATCGGCATGAGCGAGCCCGACACCGGCTCCGACCTGGCCGGTGTCCGCTCGCGGGCCGTGCTCACCGCCACCGGCTGGCGCCTGAACGGCCGCAAGATCTGGACGACCAATGCGCACCGCGCGCACTACATGTGCACCCTGGTCCGCACCTCGGGCATGCCGGAAGACCGGCACAAGGGCCTGTCGCAGTTGCTGGTCGACCTGACGCTGCTCTTCGAGGACGTCGAGCTGCCGGCCGATGCGCTGGTCGGCGAAGAGGGCGCGGGCTGGCAACAGGTGACGGCCGAACTGGCCTTCGAGCGCAGCGGACCCGAGCGCATCTACTCCAGCCTCGTGCTCGCCGAAGCCTGGCTCGCCGAACTGCGCCAGGGCCCGGCGCCGGCGGCCGGCGCGCAGGTCATCGCGGGGCGCATCGCCGCGCGCATGGCGGTGCTGCGCGCGATGTCTCTGGCCGTGGCGGAGCAATTGGGCCGCGGGCTCGATCCCGCCTTCGAAGCCTCGCTGGTGAAAGACCTGGGCACCGAGTTCGAACAGGCGGTCCCCGGATGGATCGAGGAAGCCTTCGACGCGCCCGGCCATCCCGTGCCGTCGGCTGGCCTGTTGCAGACCCTGGCCTACGTGACGCAACTGGCCCCCAGCTTTTCCCTGCGCGGCGGCACGCGCCAGATCATGCGCGGCATCATCGCCCGCGGGCTGGGCGTTCGCTAGCAGCGCCGCACACAAGGACACATGATGGACGACACACTCCTTGACGAATTCGAACGCCCGCTGCGCGCGCTGTGCACGGACGACACCTTGCGCGCCGTCGAAGCCGGCGCGCCCACCGACGCGCTGTGGCAGGCCATCGATGCGCTCGGCTACACCGATGCACTCGTGGCGGAAGCGCAGGGCGGCGCGGGCCTGTCGCTGCGCGAGCTGTTCGCGCTCGTGTTCGCCGCCGGCAAGGCCGGGCTCGGGCTTCCCTTCGGCGAGACCGCCGTCGCGCGCGCACTGCTGGCTGCGGCGGGGCATGGCGAGCGGCGCGGCGCCGGCCCCATCGCGATCGCACCGGGTGTTCCCGGCGACGCGGGTTCCATCGTTTGCCGCGACGTGCCCGGTGGTGCGCTGGCGCAGCAGGTGCTCGTGAGCTGGCAAGGCGAGTGGCTGCTGCTGCCGCGCGAGCGTGCAACGGCCACGCCGGGTGCATGGCGTCCGCAGGCTTCCGCCACTTTGCAGTGGCACACACGCGATCTCGCCGTGGCGCGCTTCGATGCGGGCGCGGCCGACGCCGTGGCGCTTTGCAACGCGCTTCATGCCGCGGGCATGGCGGGCGCCATGGCGCGCGTGCTCGAACTGGTGACCGACTACGCGCGCGACCGCAAGCAGTTCGGCCGGCCGATCGCGCAGTTCCAGGCCGTGCAGCAGGAACTCAGCGTGCTGGGCGAGCAGGCGCATTCGGCCACGCTGGCCGCCCGACTGGGATGCAGCGCTGCGGGCGTGCAACCCGATCCGTTGCTGGCGGCCACCGCGAAGCTGCGGGCCTGCGAGGCGGCGCGCAGCGTCTGCGCCATCGCGCACGCCGTGTTCGGTGCCATCGGCATCACCGAGGAACATGTGCTCGGCCTGTACACGCGCCGCCTGCATGAGTGGCGGGCGGTGCCGGGCACGGAGACGCAGTGCGCGCGCCTGTTGGGCGAGGCCCTGCTCGCGCAACCCGACGGACTGTTCGATTTCGTCCGGCTGCGCTTGTCCGCGCCGGCCCTGGCCTGAGTTTTGACCAATCCGCGTGGCAGGAAGCCGCCACGCATCGAAGGAGACAAGCGAATGGGACCCTTGCAAGGAATCAGGATCGTGGAGCTCGCCGGCATCGGCCCGGGCCCCATGGCCTGCATGCTGCTGGCCGACCTGGGCGCCACGGTGCTGCGCATCGATCGCACCGAGGCGGCCGACCTGGGCGTCAAGCGCCCGGCCAAATACAACCTGCTGCTGCGCAACCGCCAATGCGCGATGCTCGATCTGAAGCAGCCCGCGGCCGTCGAGCAGGTGCTGGAACTCGTGGAGCACGCCGACGTGCTGATCGAGGGATTCAGGCCCGGCGTGGCGGAGCGCCTCGGGCTTGGGCCTGAAATCTGTCTCGCGCGCAATGCACGCCTCGTGTACGGCCGCATGACCGGCTGGGGCCAGACCGGCCCGCTCGCCCACGCCGCCGGCCACGACGTGAACTACCTCGCGCTCACCGGTGCGCTGAACGCCATCGGCCGCAAGGACCAGGCGCCTTCGATTCCCCTGGCCCTGGCCGGCGACATGGGCGGCGGCGCGCTCTACCTGGTGATGGGCGTGCTGGCGGCGCTGCTGGAAGCGCGCGGCTCCGGCCAGGGCCAGGTCGTCGATGCCGCCATCGTCGACGGCGCGGCCTCGCTGGCCACCTCCTTCTACGGCCTGCATGCCGCGGGTTTGTGGGACGAGCGCCGGGGCACCAACATCCTGGACACCGGCGCGCCGTTCTACGAGGTCTACGAATGCCAGGACGGCGGATGGATTTCGGTCGGCCCGATCGAGGCGCGCTTCTATGCGCAGCTGCTGCAGAAGCTGGACCTCGATGCCGCAGCGCTCGGCGACCAGCACGACCGCGGCGCATGGGCACAGGCCAAGGTGCAGATCGCGCAGCGCTTCAAGTCGCGCACGCGGCAACAGTGGTGCGACCTGCTCGAAGGCAGCGATGTCTGCTTTGCGCCGGTGCTGTCCTTTGCCGAGGCGCCGCAGCATGCGCACATGAAGGCGCGCGGCACCTTCGTCGAGGTCGAGGGCGTGGTGCAGCCGGCCCCGGCGCCGCGCTTCAGCCGCACCGTGCCCGCCATGCCCAGGGCGCCCCAGGAACGGCCGGACGCCGACCTCGCCGCCATCGCCGCCGAATGGCGCACCGCGCGACGCTGACTTGCGCATCGGCGCTCCATACTGCGGGGAGTCTCTTCCTTCGTGTCCATGGATGAATCCTTGAACCCCAGCCTTGCGACGGTGCCGGAGCGCAGGATCGAACCGGTCGCCAGCACCAAGCTGCTTCCGCCACGTCCGTCGCGCCGGCTGGTGCCGCGCGACGCCTTGCAGGCGCGGCTGCTGGAGGCCCGGCGCCAGCGCTGCGTGGTCGTGCAGGGGCCCGCGGGCAGCGGCAAGACCAGCACGCTGGTGGCCTGGCGGCAGGCCCTGCTGGCGCTGGACTTCGACGTCGCCTGGCTGTCGCTGTCCGCCGAAGACTGCGAGCCGACACGCTTCTTCGACTGCCTGCTGGCCAGCATCGGCGAGGTCGATCCCGAGGCGGTGCGCGAGGCGGCGCTGCTGATGGGGCGGGACAGCGACGAGTCGGCGCTCGAGCACGCCGTGATCACGGTCGTGCAGGCCATCTCGTCGCGCTCGCGGGAGCTGGTGCTGATGCTCGACGACCTCCAGCACCTGGAGGACGCGCGCATCTTCCAGGTGCTGCAATGGCTGCTCGACTACGCACCGCCGCGGCTGCACCTGGCCTTCGCTTCGCGCACCGCCTTGCCGTTGTCGTTCGCGCGGCTGCGCTCCCA
>RCUK01002431.1_pt1 | contig 9915 bp, 5 predicted proteins | sample 2166381 | NCBI WGS metagenome assembly RCUK01 (sample SAMN09932809, study PRJNA488358) | compost metagenome | isolation source: compost soil in an enriched community | place: Germany: Experimental Botanical Garden
GATTATAGCTGTTGTTATTTCTGTTTTGGTTATGATGTTATTTGCCGTTCCTGTTGGAAATTTCGTCAATAAAAATCCATCGATTCAAATATTAGGACTTTCATTTTTAATCCTGATCGGATTTATGCTGATCACAGAAAGCATGCATTTGTCAGGTGCTACACTTGCAGGTGAGCACATAGGTGCAGTTCCTAAGGGCTATCTGTACTTTGCTATTGCATTTTCATTAGCCGTTGAATTTATCAATATGCGAATCCGAAAAAAACAATCGCAAAACTAAATAATAAAGTTCCAATTTGGGACATTCTGCCGCAAAGGCGCTAAGGCACAAAGTTTTATAATTCTTTGCAACTTAGCGCCTTTGCGGCTATAAAAAAATTAACGTGTTTCTTTTACATTTCTATTTTTAAGTAGTATTTTAGAACCTAAATCTCACGCATGAAAAATACCATATCACATAGAGTTGCCGATTTTTTAAAGGACTTCCCTCCTTTTAGTTTTTTGCACAAAATGGATTTAGAAAAGCTATCAGAGCAAATTTCGATTATATACAAAGACAAGGATGCTGTTATTTTTGCTGAAAATGAAAAAACACATGATTCTTTTTATGTCGTTCATAAAGGCGCTGTGGCTTTAAAGAAAAGTACAAAAAACACAGTTCTCGATATGTGTGATGAAGGTGATATATTTGGATTGCGTCCGCTTTTGGCGCAGGAAAATTATATTATGGAGGCGGTCGCCCATGAAGAAAGTATTTTATATGCGATCCCGATTGCGGTTTTTAAACCTTATGCGCTGGAAAACAGAACAGTTGGAAATTTCCTGATTGAAAGTTACGCTTCAAATACCCGAAATCCGTATTCTGATATTCATAAAGATAAATTGTATGGCGATGATTTAGAGCATAACACAATGCATTCTGATACCAATTCTTTTGATTTAACGCCTATAAAATATTCTAAAAAAATTGTTACTTGTTCGCCATCAACCACTGCAAGAGATGTTGCCAAGATTATGAACAAGAAAAAAGTGGGTGCTATTTTAATTGTTGATGAAATGCTTCCGATAGGTATTTTAACCGATAAAGATTTGCGTAATAAAATCGTAACCGGAGATTACTCGATACTAACAACAGCTGAAGCGATTATGACGAAACCTGTTATTACTTATCCAAAGAAAATGACAGTTACCGAGGCTCAAATGGCGATGATGAAAAGCAACATTAGCCATTTGTGTTTAACCAAAGATGGCACAATTAATACCAAAGCTGTAGGGATTTTATCAAAACATGACGTTATGGTGGCGCTGGGGAATAACCCAGCCGTTTTGATCAAAGCTTTAAAAAGGGCCAAAAAAATCAAAGAGATTAAGCCAATCCGAAATAGAATCATGCAATTGCTTCAGGGATATTTAGATCAAAATATTCCGATGACACTGATTTCTAAAATCATTACCGAATTAAATGAAGCCTGCACGACTCGTGTTATCGAAATGTGTATTGAAAAAATGAGCAGTCCCCCACCGGTAAAATTTGCATGGTTAGCTTTGGGAAGTCAGGGAAGAGGCGAACAAATGTTACATACGGATCAGGATAATGCCATAGTGTACGAAAATGTTTCTGACGTTTTTAAAGACGAAACCAGAATATACTTTTTAAAATTTGCAGCTCTTATTAACAAAGGTCTTTTTGAAATTGGTTATGACTATTGTCCGGCCGAAATGATGGCCTCGAACCCAAAATGGTGTATGAGCCTTGATGAGTGGAAAAATCAGGTACATCATTGGATTACAAATCCGGGGAAAAATGAAGTTCTATTATCGTTCATATTTTTTGATTACAGTGTGACTTATGGCGATACTGAGATAGCAAGTCAATTATCTGATTCTATTTTTGAGGATGTAAAAGCAAATCCGATTTTTTATGTTCATTTGGTTAGTGGTGCCTTACAAAGTCCTTCGCCAACAGGTTTTTTTAGACAGTTTTTAGTAGAACAAGATGGAGCCAACAAAGACAATTTTGATATAAAAAGAAGAGCTTTAATGCCTTTGACAGATGCCGCACGTGTTTTGATTTTATCGCATTCGGTTAAAGGAATCAGCAACACAGCAGAGCGATTTGAAAAACTGGCCGAATTAGAACCTAATAACAGTGAGTTGTATTTATCGTGTTCTTATTCCTTTAAGGCTTTATTGAAATTCAGAACCAAACAAGGGCTTTTACATCATGATTCAGGGCAATTTATTGCCTTAGAATCGTTATCAAAAATGGAAAAAATAAAGCTCAAAAGAACCTTTAAAACCATCAAAGAGCTTCAGGAATTAATAAGCGTAAGGTTTAATGTTTCAAACGTAATATAAGTATGAGTTTATTTAATTTTTGGAAAAAAGAAGAAAATCTATTTGATGAAAATACTACTATTGAAGAAACTCGTTTTATTGTTTTAGATACCGAAACTACCGGTTTTGATTATGAAAACGACCGGATTTTATGTATTGGCGCACTTGTTTTACAAAATGGCATAATCTCAATTCAAAATAGTTTTGAAGTTTACATAGAGCAAGAACATTATGATAAATCAACAGCTCAGATTCATGGCATATTAAAAGCTTTTGTTCTAAAACGCCCTAGTGAATTAGAGGCTTTACAACAATTTTTAGATTTTTTAGGAGATTCCATTATTATTGCACACCATACTGTTTTTGATGTTACAATGATTAATAAAGCTTTAGAAAGAAATGGTTTACCTCAACTGGTAAATCATAGATTAGATACTGCGATTTTATACAAAAAGACTTTAATCAAATCTCATTTATTTGAACGAAAAGACCATTACTCTTTAGATGACCTTGCTGATAAATTTGATATTTCTAAAAAAGACAGGCATACCGCTTTAGGTGATGCATATATTACAGCAATTGCTTTCTTGAAAATTGTAAAAAAACTCAAAGAGAAGAGAGAAACTAATTTGAACTCTCTATTTAAATAAATTGAAATCATTTTTAAGTTTTATTTATGAATCTTAAATTTACATTTATCATCAAAAATTTACTTTTTAGTAATATATCCCTTATCATTTAATATCAATTTTAAAAGGTTTACATAACATACTTTTTGTTTTTCGAAGATAGCTTTGCTTCATCTAAAAAAACAAACAATTATGAAATCTAATTTTTTAAAATCAATCGCATTATTAGGATTTACAGGTTTATCTGTAATGAGCTGTCAAAATGATGACAAAGACTCTTCAAAAGATGTTAATGCTGACATCGACTTTACTACTCATTCAAAAGTTCCTGCTTTTGTTTATCCGATGACAGGTTTTGAGAGCTTAAAAATCAGTACTTTAATTGCTAGTTCTGATGTATTACCTGAATCACCTTCATTTGTTTACGGAGCACAACCCGATGGTGCCGGAATAATGAAAAATCCGAACGGAGAAGGTTATATTATGATTACAAATCACGAAATAGTACAATCTGTTTCAAGAGTTTATTTAGATAAAACTTTTAAACCTGTAAAAGGAGAATATATTGTAGACGGAGTTGGTGGTATGACGCGTTTGTGTTCTGCAACTTTAGTAACTCCGGAAATACACGGATTTGGTCCGATTTTTTTAACTGCCGGAGAAACTAATCAGGAAAGCATGGTTCACGGAATTAACCCATTAGGATTAACAACAGATAAAAGCAGAACGGATAGAATTTTACCAGCCCTGGGAAAAGCAAGTATGGAAAATGCGGTTCCGTTGACTAAAGAAGCTTATCCTGGAAAAACGATAATAATTATTGGTGAAGACCAGTCTTATACAACTGCTCACGCAAGTGCAGGACAGCTAATTATGTATATGAGTACGACTGTAGGAGATCTTACAAACGGAAAATTATATGCTTTAAAAAGGACAGATGGGAATCAGGTAGAAACCACTATGACTTTAAACAATTCCTATCCAGTTTCATTTGTTGAAATTCCGAATGCTAAAAACTTAACAGGTGCAGTTATTAATACTACAGTAAACTCTTTAGGAGCTATTCACTTTTCAAGAGTTGAAGATGTTGATTACAGAAAAGGAAGTGCCAGCAATAATAGAGAAGTTTATTTTACAGCCACCGGGCAGGCTACTGCCAACGTTCCTGTAGATGGATATACAATGTGGGGACGTGTTTATAAACTTAAAATGGATGCTACCGATCCGCTTAAAGGAACTTTAGAATTAGCTGTAGAAGGTGACAGTACACCTGGAACAGGAATAATCAATCCTGACAACTTATGCGTGACTGAGAATTTCGTTTATATTCAGGAAGATGGAGACAGTTATTATGCTGATGCTAAACATGATTCTTATATCTGGCAATATAACATCGCTACAAAACAAAATAAAGCGTGGTTGAACATGAACCATAAAAGAACAGATGTGGCTTGGAATACTTTATATAACCAAACCGGTGAAATGAGATTCGGTAGCTGGGAGTTTGGTGCTATGAATGATATTTCAGATTTAATTGGTGTTCCAGATACTTTTACTTTAAATATTCACCCGCATACATGGCAATTAGATAAATTTGAAAATGCTGATGGTTCAGGAGTTAGTAAAGTTAAAGAAGGTGGGCAGACTGTTATTATAAGAAACGTACAACGATAATAATTTCAATCGAAATCACATACAACAACCCTTATTTTTTTTGATAAGGGTTGTTTTTATTACAATACTAGTATGAAATTAAAACACTTTACTTTTCTATTTTTAACGCTTTGTTTTTTCTTTTCATGTCAAAAAAATGAAGCTCCAAAGACAACGATTAAACAAGATTTACTAATTGAACTAACCAAATTAAACAATAAAATTGTTCAGCTTGAAAAGCTTGTCAATAACAATTCGTCACAAAAAGAAATTCTAGTCCAATTTAAAAAGTGTCGGTTAGCATATAAAAAAGTAGAATGGGCAATTGAATATTTTATCCCCGACACAGCAAGGTTTATGAATGGCCCGGCATTGGATGAAATGGAATTAGAAGAAAACAAATCTTTTGAGCCCCATGGTTTTCAGGTTATAGAAGAAATGATTTATCCAGAGTATGCAATAGAAAACAAAAAAGATCTAATCCGAGAATTCCATATTTTTCAATCGAATATCAAACAAGTATCAAGTACGCTTGAAGTTATAACCATTAGCGACGATTATGTCCTGGATGCCATAGAACAAAATGTTTTTAGAGTAATTACCTTAGGAATTACTGGTTTTGACAGTCCAATTTTACAATCTTCAGTTTTAGAAGCCGGTGAAAGTTTAATTGTGATTCCTGAATCTTTGGAAAAAATCAATTCTAAGAACAAGTCATTATCTGAAATAAAAAAATTGACTGAAAAAGCACAAAACTATTGCAAGAAAAATAATAATTTTAATGCCTTTAACAGGGGCATTTTTATAACTGAATATTTAAATCCGATTTCGAAGAAAGTAAAAGCTTTTCAGAAAGAAGAGAATATTAAAAACGTAAAGAAAAACAGTCCGTTAAAGCCAACTATTAAAACTTTGTTTGATAAAGATGCTTTTGACGTAAACGCATTTGTACTTTCAAATGAATATAATTTCACTCCGGAAAAAGCAGTTTTGGGAGAAAAATTATTTTATGACAAAAGCCTTTCTAAAAATAATGATAGAAGTTGTGCTACTTGTCATAATCCGGAAAAAGCATTTACAGATGGCTTAAAAACAAATGTTTCTTTAACCGGATCTAATTTAGCAAGAAACACTCCTACTCTAACTTATGCCTCTTTACAAAATGCCCAATTTTGGGATATGCGCCAAATAGATCTAGAAAAACAAAGTATCGATGTTATTCAGAATAAAGACGAAATGCATGGTTCTATGGAAAATATTCATACTAAAATTCTGCTGGACAAAGATTATATAAAACTGTTTCAAAAAGCATATCCAAAAACCTTAAAGACTGAAACATGGCAAATTCAGAATGCCATTGCAAGTTATGTCAGATCTTTAAATTCTTTTGATTCAAGATTTGATCTTTATATGCGAGGAAAGAAAAATACTCTGAACAACCAGGAAATTGAAGGAATGAATCTCTTTATGGGGAAAGCAAAATGTGCGACTTGTCATTTTACCCCTTTATTTAATGGAACTGTTCCACCAAGCTATTCCAAAACCGAGCATGAAGTTATAGGCACTCCAAACGAAGAGTCAGGAAAAAAACTAAGCCCTGATTTGGGAAGGTATCAATACAATAAGATGTCTCAATTAATTGGCGCATTTAAAACACCAACAGTTCGAAACGTTGCAGTAACTGCTCCCTATATGCATAACGGAGTCTTTAAAACTTTAGAAGAAGTTGTTTCGTTTTACAACAAAGGAGGTGGAAAAGGTCTAGGTTATGCAGTAGAAAATCAGACACTCCCTTTTGATAAATTGAATTTAACTGTGAAAGAGGAGCAAGCTCTTGTTGCGTTTATGAAAACGTTGACAGATAAAAAATACCAGTAATCCAATTAAAAATATTCGATACGGAAATACATTTGAAGATCTATTTTTAAGATATTTCGTGAAGCTGTCGCACAAATAATCCCATTCACTGGCTAAGAAAATCATTACAGGAGAAGTAAAAGATGGCGATAAAATGGTTGTTACAATTGAAAATGATGTAATTAAAATGGATTAAAGAATAAGTTTTGGCAGAGCACACTAAACTTGAAAACAAAAAAAGGCTAAGAAATTCTCTTAGCCTTTTTTTTGTTTTTATATTATTCTAAAACTAAACCAATCTGTCCATCATCATCTAATTCAGTTTCTACTGAATCATCTTCTGAAATTTCCGGTGTTTCAGGGATTTCTTCAACCGGTTCTTCATAAGGTAGGGGATCTAACAAATTGACTTGTTTTAATTTATCTGTTGTTAATTGATTTCCTAAAGCTTTAAACCCTTTTACAGCTATAAAATCCTCAACATCGATATGTAAATCTTCTTTTTGAACTCCTTTTACTTTTGCGAAAATCAACTGTGCTACCGGACGGTAATCCGTTGAAACAATTTCTAATTGCGAATTTGCATGCTCTGTAATAAAACTTTCTTCTTTTCCTTCACTTTCAACCAAGAAACGTTTTAAGAAATAACGCTCTTTTTCTCCGTCATAATAAATTGCTGAAATTGGTTTCTTTGGATTCCATTTTTCCAACACAATCATATCTTCATCAAAGTGAGTCGACAATTCCGGAATTATAACCTTCAATTTTCCTGTTTGATTGATGATCAGAATTTTATCGCTTGGTTTAAATTCTCCAAGCAGTTCTCCTCTAGCATCAACATTTAAACGTTTTACAGTATCATCAAACCAAACTTTTCTTGGCAATAACGTCGAAATTCCTTTCTCTTTTAATTCGATTTTTTTAATTGGATATTTCGTAACTAAATTTCCTTTTGAAGCACGTCCTTTAATTGCTAACTTGGCAAAATCGATATCAAATTTCAATTTTTTAATCGTTCCAACCTGACGTAATAAAATTGTTATTACCTCAGCTTCTCCATTCGGATTATGAGAAAAATAAACTACTTGCGAACCAGCCGTTTCATTAGTCAGATCATATGGCTTATCACGTGTTACTCCTGTAACATTGAAACGTTTAATATACGAAGGTCCAGATTTTCCGTCACGATAAATCATGTTGTAAATTGTACGTTTGTCGCTCTTATCGAAAATCGCAACGTGTATAATATCTTTGCCTACAAATGTCTTGGCGTCGACTTTAGTAATAATCATTTTACCATCTCGCAAAAACACAATTACATCATCAATATCAGAACAATCCGTAAGATATTCGTCTTTTTTCAAACTTGTTCCAACGAAACCTTCTTCACGATTTACGTATAGTTTTGTATTTCTTAAAACTACTTTCGTTGCTTCAACATTATCAAAAACACGAAGTTCTGTCTGACGTTCACGGCCTTTTCCGTATTTCTCTTTTAGTTTTGTAAAATAAGCAATCGCAAAATCAGTTAAATGCTCCAAATTATGCTCTACTTCTTTCATTTCGTCTTCTAACTTTGCGATGAAATCATCGGCTTTATCAGAGTCAAAACGCGTAATACGAATCATTGGAATCTGAGTCAATCTTTGTAAATCATCGTCAGTGATTTCTCTAACGAATGATTTTTTGAAAGGCTCAAAACGATCGTATAAATATTTATAAAGAGATTCTCTATCAGAATATAATTTGAACTCAATGTACATTTCTTCACGGATGAAGATTTTCTCCAAAGTTGAGAAATGCCATTTATTCTTTAATTCTTCTAACTGAATTTCTAATTCTTGTTTCAGTAAATCAACTGTTCTGTGCGTTGAAATTTTCAACATTTCAGAAACACCAATAAACAAAGGTTTGTTATCTTCAATAACACATCCTAAAGGTGCTACGGAAGTTTCGCAGGCAGTAAAAGCAAATAAAGCATCAATTGTTTTGTCTGGAGAAACGCCAGGGAAAAGATGAATTAAAATCTCTACATCAGCCGCAGTGTTGTCTTCAATTTTCTTGATTTTGATTTTGCCTTTATCATTGGCTTTCAAAATACTGTCAATCAAAGTTGTCGTATTGGTCGAAAACGGTATTTGTGTAATGACCAATGTATTCTTATCTAACTGTGCAATTTTAGCACGCACACGCACACGTCCGCCACGAAGTCCGTCATTATAATTAGACACATCGGCAATACCTTGTGTCATGAAATCAGGATATAATGTAAAAGATTTTCCTTTTAAAATCTTGATTGAAGCATCAATTAATTCATTGAAGTTATGAGGCAAAACTTTAGTTGAAAGTCCAACCGCAATACCTTCTGCTCCCTGCGCCAAAAGCAACGGGAATTTTACCGGAAGATTATTTGGTTCTGCTCGACGACCATCGTACGAAACGCCCCAATCAGTAATTTTTGGAGAATACAAAACTTCTAAAGCAAATTTAGACAAACGTGCCTCAATGTAACGGGAAGCTGCTGCTCCATCGCCTGTTAAAATGTTACCCCAGTTTCCTTGGCAGTCAATCAATAAATCTTTCTGGCCAATTTGTACCATGGCATCACCAATACTCGCATCTCCGTGCGGGTGATACTGCATGGTATGTCCCACAACATTGGCAACTTTGTTATAACGGCCGTCATCCAGCTCTTTTAAAGAGTGCATAATACGACGCTGAACCGGTTTAAAACCATCTTCAATCGCCGGAACTGCACGTTCCAGAATTACGTAAGAAGCATAATCAAGAAACCAGTCTTTGTACATACCGGTGACTTTCGTGATTACGTCTTCGCCTTCTTCTTCCTCATTTTCGTAAAAATGCTGTCCTTCAAAATGCTTAGCATCTACATTGATTATGTCTTCAGAATCATCACTTTCCTGATTTTCATCAAATTGATTTTCTTCTGAATTATTCTCTTCGTTGTTTGGAATTATGTTGTCGTCTTCGTCTTTCATTTATTTTGATTCCGAATTATTTTATTTAACCTGAACGTTTTCTATGGTATGGTTTTGTTTCTTTTTGTAGCTTTTTATAAGAATATAAGTCAGTGCAAAACTTAAAATGAATGCAACTACTACGTAAATCAATGTTTTTTTATTCATGTGTTCTATACTTCTTCAACCGCATCAAGCTCCACCTTCAAATTCTTGATAATAAACTCTTGCCTGTCCGGTGTATTTTTTCCCATATAGAAAGACAAAAGTTGCTCAATTGAAGTATTCTTATCCATCATAATTGGGTCTAATCTAATGGTTTCTCCAATAAAATTCTTGAACTCATCTGGTGAAATTTCTCCCAAACCTTTAAATCGGGTAATTTCTGGTTTTGGTTTTAATTTTTCGATGGCATCTCTTCTTTCTTCTTCCGAATAACAATAAATGGTTTCTTTTTTATT
>RCUK01002432.1_pt1 | contig 9902 bp, 5 predicted proteins | sample 2166381 | NCBI WGS metagenome assembly RCUK01 (sample SAMN09932809, study PRJNA488358) | compost metagenome | isolation source: compost soil in an enriched community | place: Germany: Experimental Botanical Garden
GTCACATATTACGAAAAATATCAAGACATAATCGACGCAAGAAAATGCCACCACATTCGTGAGGTCATTCTTGTGATGAAAGTCCTATCCATCTTTGGGACCCGTCCCGAAGCGATCAAGATGGCGCCGCTCGTCACCGCCCTTTCCCAAGAGCCGGCGATTCAGAACGTGGTGTGCGTCACCGGCCAACATCGCGAAATGCTGGATCAAGTGCTAGCGCTGTTTGGACTGCGCGCCCAGCATGATCTGGACATCATGGTGCCGAACCAGACCTTGAACGGCCTGTACGCGCGGCTCATTGCCCGCGTGGACCAGGTTCTGGAAGCCGAACAGCCCGACTGCGTACTGGTGCATGGCGATACCAGCACCGCGTCGGCCTGCGCACTGGCGTCGTTTCACCGGCGCGTGCGGATCGGGCACGTCGAGGCCGGCTTGCGTACCGGCAACCTGGCGATGCCCTTCCCCGAAGAAATGAACCGGCGTGTGGTCGACGCGATCGGTGATTGGTTATTCGCGCCCACCGCGCAATCGCGCGGCAATCTGTCGCGCGAGAATTTGGCTGGGCAGATCACCGTCACCGGCAATACCGTGATCGACGCCCTGGCGATGACGTGCGCCAAGCTGGATCCCTCGGGGCCGCTTGCACAGCAGTTGGCGGCTCGTTACGGCTGGCTGGATCCGACGCGGCGGCTGTTGTTGGTGACCGGCCATCGGCGCGAGAGCTTTGGCGACGGCTTCAAGAATATCTGCGCCGCGCTGGCGGAACTGGCGCGCCGCGAAGATTTGCAGATCGTCTACCCCGTGCATTTGAATCCGCAGGTGCGCAATGTGGTGATGACGGATCTGGCCGGACTGTCGCATGTGCACCTGATTGATCCCCTGGATTACCTGGATTTCGTCTGGTTCATGCAACGCGCTCATCTCATCCTGACCGATTCGGGCGGGGTGCAGGAAGAGGCGCCCTATCTGGGCAAGCCGGTTCTGGTCATGCGCGACGTGACCGAGCGCCCCGAGGCGGTCGAAGCCGGCACCGTGGCGCTGGTCGGCACGGATGCCCGGCGCATTGTGACCGAAGTGAATCGCCTGCTGGACGACGCCGACCTGCATGCGTCGTTTTCAAGACGCATCAACCCCTACGGCGACGGCCGCGCCAGCCAACGCATCGTGGATGCGCTATGCGGCCGCGCCGTTGCCGAATTCGATCCCTACGGGACCGACATCCCCCCATCCGCCTGATGCATCCCCCCGCGACGCATTCCTGCCCCGGAGTCCGCATGCACCACCCCGCCCTGCACTTTCCTGTTGCCCGAACCCTACGCCGCGCGCTGATGGCCGCGGGACTCCTGCTTCCCTTGGCTAGCCTGGCCAGCCCGGCCGGTGACGCGCTGCGGCGTTTGCAGGGCGACGACTGGGTAACGCGCAACATCACGCTGCAAGACCTGGGCATTACCGAGCCGGTTGTCCTGACCAACAGCGATGCGCACCACGAGTTCTTTTTGCCCGTGCCGCGCGGCGTGCCGATCCTGGACGCCAACCTGAATTTCGACGCCAAATACACCAAAGGTGAATCGGGCCGGACCAACATGGTGCTATGGCTGGACGGCATCCCGCAGACCGCGCAACGCATCGCCGATGGCGACGGGTCGGTGGCACGCAATCTGACGGTCGAACAGCGCAACCGCGCGACCGGCTTCCTGCGGCTGGGTGTGGACTGGCAGTCGGAGATCGCGCTGCGCCACTGCGAGAGCAGCCGCGCCACCGCCAACGCGCTGACCATTTCGCCGCAGACCCGGTTGAGCTACCGCTACGACGCCTCGGCCATCAACAACCTGGATGACGCCTGGGGCACCCTTCCCGGCAAGCCCGTGTTGATGGTGGCGAGCGCCAAGCTGGACCAGCAGGCCTTCGATAGCGCCTGGCGTCTTGGCGTAGCGCTGGAACGCACGGGCAAACGGGTTTCGGTTCGGGCGTTCCCGTCAGTGGGCGACGACATCGACACGCGCGGGCTGCAAGTACCGGCGGGTCTGGAACGGGTCGCCGCCTTTGCCGCCATCGCGGGCAAGGAGAAGCACAAGCTGGCCAACCCGGCGGAGCTTGGCGCCTTGCTGGTGCTGGGCGCCCCCGCCGTCAGCGCCGACGTGGCGATTGTGGATGCCGCATTTCGCACGCGCTACAACGAAGCGCTGGATGCGTTGCAGACGCAGTTGGCCTCGGACAGCGACGCAGCCGACGCCTTCAAGGCGTGGCGCCAGGCGCGCATGCCGCTGGCCGGCGCAGACCTTCCCGCCAAGGACATCCGGCTGCTGCCGCTGGGCCGACAAGCCGTGATCGCGGTGGCCGCCGATGCGGGCGCGCAAGCCGCCGGCGCTTTCGACAGCGCATGGCGGCGCATCCTGGTGACCCGCCAGGTCAACGTCAAGGCAGCCACGCCGCCGCTGAGCGCGGATGGGGCATTGCGCCTGACCGCGTTGGGCGGATCCGCCGACAGCTTCGATGTCGCCTCGCGCGGCGACTGGACCACCACGTTCCCGCTGTCGGCCGTGTCCTCGGGCGGCCTCATGCCCGACGAACTGGTGATGGACCTGGCCGCCGCGCCCGGCGCCTCGTCCACGCGACCGGTGGCCTCCGTCTTCTGGAACGGCATCCTGCTGACGGCCAAGCAGATGGACGCGGACGGCAAGCCCGAACGCCTCAGGGCGCGCGTCCCGGGCTATGCCCTGGGCGTCAACAATGCCGTGCGCGTCACGTTCCAGCGGCAGCCCGTGTCGGTGGATTGCAATGAGATCCCGCAGGGTTACCCCGTCAATGTCCTGCCGACCAGCTACGTGAAACCGGGCAAGGCGCAGCCGGACGGTAGTTTTGTCGGGTTGCTGCCGTTAATGGCGGGCAACCCGCAACTGATCATTCCCGACACCTATCTGGCCGACGCGCCCGACAACATCAAGCGCGTGATCGGCATAGCCTCGGCAAGCGGCGTATCGCCGACGCGCGCGGAACTGTCGGTGACGCCGGCAGGCCAGGCGGTCAAGCCCGGCCGGCCTTTCTTGGCGATGGAAGTGGCGGTGGATGGCGCCGAACCCCTGGTCAAGGTGACGGACCGCAAGCAGTTGACGGTAGCGGGCAAGACCGCGACGTGGCTCGACATCTCCGGGCTGGAAAACCTGAGTACGGCGGAAGTCGTGCGCGGCAATGGCCAGGACGGGCTGCTGTGGCACACGCTGGGGCAGCGCCCGGGCACGCTGGACGCGCCTTTCGTGCTGAACCGCGGCAACGTCGCCGTCCTCGGCGCCACAGGGCCAATTGCATGGATAGACAGCGCCAACCCCGACGCCAGCCACCCACCGGGCGCGGGCGAAAGCGCTTTCTTCGAATGGCGTCGCTACGTCTCCTGGAGCGTGCCGGCCATCAGCGTGGCGCTGCTGGTCCTGATCCTGGTCCTGATCCTTGCCCGACGGGTGAATCGCAGGAAGACCAGGGAAACGAAGTAAGCCGGCCGGGTCTTCCCCAATGTCCTCCCTCTACTGGCCCTACTTCATCGCGGACTATTACCGCGGGCTGGAAGTGGTGACCGCCATCGTCGGCGTCGTCATCCTGCTTTCCAGCCTGGACGACCTGTTCATCGACGCCTGGTACTGGTTGCGGGAGCTGCGGCGTTCGCTGACGATCAAGCGCCGCTACACGCCCTTGTCGGCCGAAGACCTGCGCGCCAAAGCGGAACAACCGCTGGCGATCATGGTGCCCGCCTGGCTGGAGTACGACGTGATCTCGTCGATGCTTGAAACCATGGTGTCGACGCTGGAATACAAGAACTACATGATCTTCGCCGGCACCTACCAGAACGACCAGCGCACGATCGACGAAGTCGAGCGGATGCGGCGCCGATACCGCAAGTTGATCCGCGTGGAAGTGCCGCATGACGGGCCGACCTGCAAGGCAGACTGCCTGAACTGGATCGTGCAGGCCATCTTTGCGCAGAACGCGAAGCAGCCCGAGCCCTTTGCGGGCGTCATCCTGCACGATAGTGAAGACGTGCTGCACCCGCTGGAACTGAAGTACTACAACTATCTGCTGCCGCGCATCGACTTCATCCAGTTGCCCGTCACATCGCTGGAACGCCATTGGCATGAGCTGGTCGCCGGCACCTACATGGACGAGTTCGCCGAGTGGCACACCAAGGACCTGGTGGTGCGCGAAAGCTTGTCGAAGATGGTGCCGTCGGCGGGCGTGGGCACCTGCTTTTCGCGCCGCGCGCTGGAAGAACTGGCGGCGGAAACCAACAACCAGCCCTTCAATACCGACACGCTGACCGAGGACTACGACATCGGCGCGCGGCTGGCGCAACGCGGCATGAAGCAGATTTTTGGAAAGTTCCAGGTGGAGTACGTGACGCGCCGGCGTTCCTGGTTCGGCCTGGGGCGTGAAAAGGTGTCCAGCATTCGCATGCCGCTGGGCGTGCGCGAGTACTTTCCCAACACCTTTCGCACCGCGTACCGGCAAAAGGCGCGCTGGACGCTGGGCATCGGCCTGCAAGGCTGGCAGCAAGTGGGCTGGACGGGATCGCTGGCCAACCGGTACCTGCTGTTCCGCGACCGCAAGGGGCTGGTGACGTCGTTCATCGCGATTCTTGCCTACGTGCTGCTGGCCAACTTCTTCCTGTTTTTCCTGGCGGATAAATTCGGCTGGTGGACGGTGTATTACCCGTCGTACTTCCGGCCCGGCGGCTGGCTCGTGACACTGATGTGGCTCAACGCCGTCGCCCTGCTGCTGCGCGTGATGCAGCGGGCGTACTTCGTGGGCCGCATGTATGGCTGGGAACACGCGGTGCTGTCGATACCCCGCATGATCGTCGGCAACTTCATCAACGCCATGGCGGCGGCGCGCGCCTGGCGTCTGTTCATCGTGCATCTGATCACCGGCAAGCGCCTGGCCTGGGACAAGACCATGCACGACTTCCCCAGCACGGACCAGTTGTCGCAGCAACGCAAGCGGCTGGGCGAACTGCTGCTGTCGTGGCAGGCCATCGACCAGGACACGCTGGCGCGCGCGCTTGAGATCCAGGCTCGCGACAAGAAGCCCTTGGGCCAGATCCTGACCGAACAAGGCTGGCTGGACGAGGGCACGCTGAACGAAGCCATCGACTTCCAACAATCGGGCCAGGTGGCGCCATCACCACACGGCAACGACAAACCCGCGACGACATGATCCCGCTGACCCGTTCGCTCATTCTGTCCGCCGCGCTGGCCTGCGTGTGGGCCGCCTCGCCCGCCACCGCACAAACCGCTGCAAAAACGGAAGCCCCGCTGGAAGGCGCGGCGTACCGCTTCGCCGAAGAGGCCTACAAGAATTTTGACGCGGGCAAGTACGAACTTGCGGCGCGGCAGGCGGAGTCGGCCATCGTGTTGCGGCCCGACGTGGAACGGCTGCACCTGCTGCTGATCTACGCGCTGCAAAAGCAGGGAAAGTTGAAAGAGGCTGAACAGGCCGCCGCCAACGCCGTCAAGGAAGGGGTGGATACGCCCGCGTTGCGACAGGCCCGCGCCAACCTGCGCCCCACGCCCGGCCCGGCCGCCACGCCGGTGACGCCGACCGCCACAGCCCCCACAGCCACCGCCACATCCACCGCAACACCCACCGCCACACCGTCCCCGCCCGCCCCCCGACCCGCCTCTGCCTATAGCCGCGCTTACCCCATCGCCACCCGCGCCTACGCCGACTACAAGCGCGGCGACTATGCCGCCGCCGCGCGCGGCGCCGAGCGGGCCTTTCGCATGGATCCCAAGCAAGGCGCCTGGGCCATGCTGTGGCTGGACGCGCTGGAAGCCCAGAACCAGTACGCACAGGCCGAAGCCGCCGTGGACAAGGCGATTGCGCTGGGCGCCCCCAACAAGAAAGACCTGGCCGCCCGCCGCCAGACAATGAACGCGCGCATGGCCACCAAGCAGGCTGAAGCGGCCTACCAGGCGCTAAGCGCCAACCGCCCCGGCGACGCCGTGCCGCTGGCGCGCCAAGCCGTGGCCCTGGCGCCCGACTCCGCCAGCCACCGCTTGCTGTTGATCAACGCCCTGATGCTGGACGACCAATTGGCTGCCGCCGAAGCGGCCGCCACCGACGCCATCACGCATGACAAGCGCGACACGACGGCGCTTGTCATGCGCGGCTATCTACGCCAACGCCAAGGCAAAACCGATCTGGCGAATGCGGACTTTGACGCCGCGCTCAGGCAAGATCCGCAAGACGATGCCCAACGCCGCAACGTCCGCCTGCTTGCCGCCGATGCGGCATTGGCAGCCGGCGAAAATGCGCGCGCGTTGGACTTGCTGGCGCCCTTGGGCCAACAGGACGACGCAGCCAATGCACGGCTAAAACGCGCGCGCTCCCGCCCCGCCGTGCCCGCCACATTGACACTAGGCAACTACCCCGCACCGGTGCAGGACTGCCGCGACACGACTGCCGGCGCCGTTTGCCAATTGCTGCCGTCCGACGCTGCCGGCAATGGCGGCCCTGCCGCGCTGGCCTACGCTGCCTACGCACGGGAAGCGTACGCCGAAGCCATCGCCCAAGCCCGCAAGGCAGTCGAACAAGACCCCGACAACCAGGACTATCAGCGCCTGTTGACGACCACGCTGGCGGCGGGCAAGGGCCCCGAATTGGTCGAGGCAGAGCAGCGCATGAGCAAAGCGCTGGCGGCCCAGCCTGACGATCCCACGCTGCTGATGCAGCGGGGCTATCTGTACCAGCGCATGAGGCAGCCCGCGCTTGCGCTGCGGGATTTCGAGGCCGCGCGCGCCACCGGCAAAGCGCCGCCCACCGTGATTCTGGACGAAGGCTACGCGCGGGCCGGCGCGGGCGACAAGCGCGGCGCGGTCGACAACCTGAAGCAGGCCATCGACGAGGCCGATGCGGGCAAGCTGGCCTTGACGCCGCAACAGCGCTATGACACCCGCAGCGGCATCGGCGAACTGTCGCGTGAATGGGGCGGCTACGTTTCCGCAGGCTATCGTGGCGCGCGGCCAGCCTCGTCGGGCCTGGGTGGCGCGGCCATCACCGTGCCGGGCGACGCCATCTTCAGCACGGCCGAGATCTTCTGGCGGCCGGCGGATTTCATGAACTCCGCCACCCAGACCTTCGAACTGTATGGGCGCGTTTCCAACACGCTTTATGACAACGGCGGCACCACCACGGGCCAGACCGTGGCCGACCCTTGCGGGGGCAGCATCGATGTGGCCGAGACCCGCAACGAGGGCATTGCCGGCTTTCCGACCACGATCGGCTCCCTGGGCATGCGCTTCACGCCCTCTACCGAAGTGGGGCTGACGTTCGGTATCGAACGCCAGTTCAACCTGGGCACCGCCACCCGCCGTGGCACCTTCAGCCCGGCGCCCGCCGCACTGCGCTGCGCCTTGAACCAGACGAATCAATCGCCGCACTACGAAACCACCGCCGACAACGGCGCCTGGCTGGCCTATGTCACGTACGGCCTGTACGAAGGCACGACGCTGCGCATCGACCGGCCCGACTGGTTCACGATGGAAGGCTATCTGCAGGCCGGCTATTCCTGGCAGGACATGCCGGCCAAATTCTGGTTGCGCGACAACGTCACGGGCGAAGACAGCGACAAGGTCTCGGGCCGCATGAAGCGCGACCAGGCCTTCGGCGCCGGCGAATTGCGCGTGGGCCGCAGCTATCGCCTGGACGCCATCAGCGACCGGCTGGTGCTCTTTCCCTATGCGGTGGTGGGCGCCGACTGGCTGTGGAACAAGAACCGCGCATCTTTCTCCTCCCAGGGCGAGTCGTTCAGCGTCGACCAGCTAGGCAACGGCTCGTCGTGGTCGCTGGGCGCCGGGCCCGGCTTCAACGTGCGTTACTGGTTCCGCGAAGACCACTACAACGCGCCACGGTCTTATCTGGACCTGACCACGCAGTACCGTTTCAACATCGGCGGAGGCTCGGCCGACCGGGCGCGCGGACTGTTCATCAACCTGACCCTGTCGTACTGACGGCTGTGCTGAAGGCTGTACTGACGGCGCATGGGCGCTGCCGCCCTGCCCCCAGGCATCAAACGCGCGCGGCCAACCAGGCCTGCATCAGTGCCCGCGCCTCGGGCGTGTTGTCGATCACCCAAGGGTCTATCGCAAACGCCACCACCCGCTTGGCGCCGTAGCCGCGAGCCACCTCCCATTGCTGTTTGACGCGATCGAAATCCGCCGAGCGCGCCTTGAAGGTGGACCCGTCGGTACTGCTCGAAGGCAGTTCCTCGAACAGTTCCAGGATCAAGTCGAACGAGGCGCGCCGCGCCAGCAACATGTCATGCAAGGGTGCAAGCGATTGGTAGTTGGCCAAGCCGGCCACGCCCACGCCGTCCTGGATCATGGGGTGGATGCGAACCCGGTCCAGGATGCCGCTCCACAGCTTCGTCAATGACCCTTCACCGGGCAGGCGGGAATGGTAGGTCGATATGCAGGGCACACCCGGGCTGGTGGCCTGCGCGGTGCGTGAGAAGCCATCCAGCCAGGGAATCAACAGCGCCTGCCGTTCGGCCGATGCCCAGTTGTATTGCTCCAGCTCGTAAGGCACATACCAACCGCGAAAAGCTCTGCGCTTGGGCCAGGACGCGGCCTGCATATAGGCCACGCCGCGTGCCCGCGTCTGGTCCAGATAGGCAGTCAGCGCCACTTGATCCGGCTTGGCCAGCACGTCCCACCAGCGCTGGTCGTAAGGCAGGCCGACATGCACGCCCAGGCCCTGGTGCTCGGCCTCGTCAAAGATCATGCGCAGGACGGCGTCGGACGCCATCCAATCGTCTGGCCTGCCGCCTTGCAGGCCCACCCATTGCAGGAAAATCTCGCGGCATCCCAAACGGCGATAGGCCGACAAGCGCACACGCCAATCGTCGGGGCCCAGGTCCAGGTGGCTACGCCATAGTTGCAGGAAGGTGGCGTTCAGGGACAGGGGCGGCGCGCAGGCGGCCAAGGGCGCCAACGCGCCAAGCGCCAGCGCCTGAAGCAGGCGCCGGCGCGAGGAGGAGGTAAGCAGACGGTACGTCAGGAAAAAACCCCGTGCCGCCCTTAGCCGCGGTTGCCGAACATGCCGGACAGCGACGCCAGCAGATCGGTCGGGTTGAACTGCTGGCCGGGCTGCACTTCGCCTTCCGGCGTGGCCTTGTCCACCAACTGCGGCAGTAGCGAAGACAGTGAAGCCAGCACCGAATCGGCGTCCTGCCCGGTCTTGGCGGACAGTTCGTTGACCACGCCGGGGTCCAGCACGGAACCCAACTGGTCGGCGCTGACGGGCAAGTTCTGCCCCGGGCCTACCCATGACGCCACCACTTCGCTCAAGCCGCCTTTCTGGAAGCTGGCGATCAGGCCGCTGAGGCCGCCCGGGTATTTGTTCAATTGCTCGATCAGCGCCGGCAGCAACGACGCCGAGCCGCCTTGCTGACCGCCGCCGGCCATCGAGGCCAAGGTATCCAACAAGCTCATCGCAGTGCTCCTGAAAAGTCGGAAAACCAGTATAGGGCCCCGACTGGCGTCGAGCGTGTCAGGGTGGTTACCTGACGCGGGATCTTTGCAAAACTTGTAAATCCGGCGGCCTGGGCAGGTCAGCGCGGCGTGGCCGAGGCAGGGGCCGAAGCCGAAGCCCGCAGCGCCTGTAGCGCCTTCTGCCCCGCCCGCCCGTCCGTGGGCAAGCCCAGTTCGCGCTGCGCGGCCTGCAAGGCCTGGCGCGTGCGGGAACCGACCATGCCATCGGGTTCACCCAGCTCATAGCCTTTGGCGATCAAGAGGCGTTGCAATTCGCGCCGTTCCGCTCGGGACAGGCCCGGGTCATCCGTCGGCCAGGGTTGTACCAGCGGCCCACCGCCACGCAGCCGGTCAGACAGATGGGCGATGGCCAGCGCGTAGCTT